>Ga0209808_1000153_pt1 | contig 35656 bp, 34 predicted proteins | sample GraSoiAngelo_157_FD_186171 | JGI IMG/M metagenome (GOLD analysis project Ga0209808, IMG submission 186171) | Grasslands soil microbial communities from the Angelo Coastal Reserve, California, USA - 14_1009_16_20cm (SPAdes) (version 2) | ecosystem: Environmental > Terrestrial > Soil > Grasslands ... | reverse complement strand
ATCTCGGCGACGCCGAGGTTCTCGTACGGCTTCGTGTTGCGACGAACCTGGTCGATCTCGCCTTCCATGCCGGGCCAGGCTGGGGCGAGCACGTTGAAGCCCTTCGCCTTGTAGTGCTCGATCCACCTCTCCCAACTGAGCGGGTTCAGCCAAAGTCCGTGAACCAGGACGATCGTGTCGGGGCGATCGGGCATGCCGTCCTCCTAACGTGGGTTGAACGAGACTAGAACGCGGATCGACGCTGACCAAATATGAATAGGAGGGCGATGGGAGAGCGAGCCCCAATCCGGCTCGAGCCATGGGGCGAGGATGACCTGCCGCTCGTCCAGCGGCTGATGGGCGACCCCGCGATGACCGAGCATCTCGGCGGGCCGGAGAGCCCTGAGAAGCTGGCCGAGCGCCAGGCGCGCTACGCGCGGCCGGGCTCGGGCATGTTCAAGGTCGTCGACGAGACGGGCGACGCGGTCGGGTCGGTCGGCTTCTGGGAGCGCGAGTGGCGCGGGCAGAAGGTCTACGAGATCGGCTGGTCGGTACTACCGGAATTCCAGGGGCGCGGGATCGCGGGTCACGCGACCGAGCAGGCAATCGAGCTGGCGCGAGAAGAAGGCAAACATCGCTTCCTGCACGCGTTCCCGTCGGTCGACAACGCACCGTCGAACGCGATCTGCCGCAAGCTGGGCTTCACGTTCCTCGAGGTGTGCGACTTCGAGTTTCCGCCGGGAAACCCGCTGCGCTGCAACGACTGGCGGCTCAACCTACGAGCGGCGCCGGAGCTCTAGCGTCTCGCGCGCCTTGCCTGCGTCTTCGCCGCGCACCACGATCTCGCGCGGGCCTCCGACCGGCAACCCATCCGTCATCCCAGCGGAGAAGCTCGTCTGCCGCTGCAGGCAGTGAATCCCGGCGTTCCGCAGGATCGAGCAGATCAGCTCGGCTTCCGTTTCGGTCAGGACCGCTTCGAGGACTACGAGATCGTCCACGTGTCGCCACCGGCGAGGAGCGCCCCTAGCTTGCCTTCCCTCTGCTCGCTTGCCGTGCGCAACTGGTCGGCCATCAACTCGTCGTAGACCGGACGCTCGACGTCGCGGAAGATCCCGATCGGCGTCGCGCCGACCGTGTCGCGCGTCAGCCGCGAGAGCGCGAAGGCCGGCGAGGCCTCCGGATGGTGCGCGTCCCAGGCGAGCGGATCGCCGTCACCCTCGAAAACCTCGGCCGAGCCGTCTGAGCGCAAGCGCACCCCGCGCTCGCCCTCGGCCCCGAACCGCACCGGCTCGCCGTGCTGAAGGTGGATCCGGTTTTCCTTCTCCTCGCGCACGAAGTCGAAGGCGTTGTCGTTGAAGATGTTGCAGTTCTGGAAGATCTCGATGAACGCGCTGCCCTTGTGCGCGGCGGCGGCGCGGAGCACCTCCGTGAGTTGGGCCCGGTCGGTGTCGATCGCCCGCGCGACGAAGGTCGCCTCGGCGCCGATTGCGAGCGAGATCGGGTTGAACGGCCAGTCGAGCGAGCCCATCGGCGTCGACTTGGTCACCTTCCCGCGCGGGCTGGTCGGCGAGTACTGGCCCTTCGTCAGCCCGTAGATCTCGTTGTTGAAGAGCAGGATCTTGATGTTCACGTTGCGCCGCAGCGCGTGGATCAGGTGGTTGCCGCCGATCGAGAGCGCATCGCCGTCGCCGGTCACAACCCAGACGGACAGGTCAGGGCGCGAGACCGAGAGGCCGGTGGCGATCGCCGGAGCGCGTCCGTGGATGGAGTGCATTCCGTACGTCTCCATGTAGTACGGAAAGCGGGCCGCGCACCCGATCCCGGAGACGAAGACGATCCGCTCCTTCGGAATCTCGAGCTCGGGCATGAAACCCTGCAGCGCCGCCAGGATCGCGTAGTCGCCGCAGCCCGGGCACCAGCGGACCTCCTGGTCGGTCTTGTAGGCCTTCGCCGTCAGCTTGGGCTGGGCGCCGTTGCCGTTGGGCTCGCTCATTCGGCCCTCGGCTCGTCGTGCGGGTTGGGAGCGAAGCCTTCGCCATCTTGTGCCGGCGTTGCCGGATCGTCGGCGAAATCGCCGGGCCGCGTCGTACCGAGGGCGAGATCGTCCGGCGCGCGTGAGCTGCCACGCAGCTTTTCCAGCAGCTTCCGGAACATCGCTACCTCCTCGCGCTCCTGTCGCTCACAGCATCGCCTCGATTGCTTCTTGCACCTCGCTCGCCCGGAAGGGCAAGCCGCGGACGAGGTTGAAGCCGGCCGCGTCGACCAAGAACTCGGCCCGGATCAGCTTGCGAAGCTGGCCGAGGTTGATCTCGGGGATCAGCACCCGCTCGTAGGCGCCGACGACCTCGCCCGTGTTGCGCGGGAATGGATTCACGTAGTGCAGGTGCGCGTGGGCGACCTTGCCGCCGTCACCGCGAACCCGCCGCACGCCGGCGGCGACCGGCCCGTACGTGCCGCCCCAGGAGAGGACGAGCAAGTCGGCGCCGTCCGGGTCGTCGACCTCGAGCTCGGGGATGTCAGAGGCGATCCCGGCGACCTTCTGCGCGCGCAGACGGGTCATCAGGTCGTGGTTCTCGGGGTCGTAATCGACGTTGCCCGTGACGTCCTGCTTCTCGAGGCCGCCGATCCGGTGCTCGAGACCGGGCGTGCCAGGGATCGCCCACGGGCGGGCGAGGGTCTCGTCATCGCGCACGTACGGCTGGAAGTCGCCCTCGGCCGGCGGTTCGGTCGTGAAGTCGACCTCGATCGGCGGAATCGCATCAACATCGGGTAGCAGCCATGGCTCGGACCCGTTCGCGAGGTAGGCGTCGGAGAGCAGATAGACGGGTGTCCGGTACTTGAGCGCGATTCGCGCCGCCTCGATCGCCGCGTCGAAGCACTGCGCGGGCGTCGAGGCCGCGAGCACGGGCACAGGCGACTCGGAGTTGCGGCCGAACAACACCATCAGCAGGTCGGCCTGCTCGGGCTTCGTCGGCATTCCCGTCGAGGGACCGGCCCGCTGGATGTCGAGGATCAGGAGCGGCAGCTCGAGCGCAACAGCGAGCCCGACGGTCTCGCTCTTGAGCACGACGCCGGGACCGGCCGAGGTGGAGACGCCGAGCGAGCCGCCGAAGCTCGCGCCGAGCGCGGCGCCGACCGCGGCGATCTCGTCCTCCGCCTGGAAGGTGCGAACCCCGAAGTTCTTGTGGCGGGCGAGCTCCTCGAGGATCGAGCTCGCGGGCGTGATCGGGTACGCGCCGAGGAAGAGCGGCAACCCGGACTTGACGCTCGCTGCGATCAGCCCGAAGGCGAGCGCCTGGTTGCCGGTGATGTTGCGATAGGTCCCGGGTCGCAGCTTCGCCGGCTTGACCTGGTAGGAGACGGCGAAGTCCTCGGTCGTCTCGCCGAAGGCGTAGCCGGCGTGGAAGGCGCGCTTGTTCGCCTCGGCAATCTCAGGGCGCTTCGCGAACTTGCGCTCGAGGAACGAAACCGTGTTGTCGGTCGGGCGGTGGTAAAGCCAGGACATCAGCCCAAGCGCGAACATGTTCTTCGCGCGCTCTGCCTCGCGCTTCGTGACGCCCTCGACTTCCTTCGTCGCCTCGAGCGTCATCGACGTCAGGGGCACGGTGTGGACGTCGTACCCGTCGAGCGAGCCGTCCTCGAGCGGGTTGGCGTCATAGCCGGCTTTGGCGAGGTTGCGCTCGGTGAACGTGTCCTGGTCGACGATCAGCGTCCCGCCGCGCGGCAGGTCGCGCAGGTTTGTCTTCAGCGCCGCCGGGTTCATCGCGACAAGGACGTTCGGCGCGTCGCCCGGGGTCAGGATGTCGTGGTCGGCGAAGTGGACCTGAAAACCGGAGACGCCGGGCAGAGAGCCAGCCGGCGCCCGGATCTCGGCGGGGAAATCCGGGAAAGTCGAGAGGTCGTTCCCGAGCACGGCGGTCTCGCTTGTAAAGCGCCCGCCGGTCAGCTGCATGCCGTCGCCGGAGTCGCCCGCGAAGCGGACGATAACGCTGTCGACCTGCTCAACCGGTTTGGTGTCTTTGGCCACCGCCGTAGGTATAGCGCGTTGTCACGCCGTCGGTGCAAACCGGTGACAGACACGGCACGCGATCCTCGTTAGCGTGCCGGTAGGGGCGCTTTTTGCACCCCCCATGGGGGGGTGGACCCGACCCTGACCGTTCCGGGCCGCCGCCGGGCTGGTCGCCGGCTACGCGGCGCTGCGCCGGACGACCTTCAGGCCCCAGGCGCGGCCGCTCTCGAACAGCTCGTCAGGATCGACCTCGTCGCGCCAGCCGAGGAAGTGCGACTCGGCCTCGTCTTCGGTCGAGCCGAAGACGGCGAGGCGCCGTTCCGCCTCCTCTGCCTCGGGGCCGCGCTCGAGCTCCTCGAGCCGGCGATCGGCCTCTTCGGCCGCAGGCCCTTCCATGTACCCGCGCGGCATGAGGGCAACGCTACACCGTTTCGATTTCCGGAAACGGCGCATAACCCAAACCGTGGCCCGTCGACGATCGACGACTTGGACGCCGAAGACGATTCCGTTCGGTTTCCTGATCGCCCTGCTCGGCGGCTGGGTGATCGCCGCGGCGCTCGTTGGCCCGCTTTTCAACTTCGGTTTCTTCAACGACACGAGCTGGCAGTTCTCGACGAAGCAATGGGAGACTCAGCTGATCCCGGGCATCGTCGCCCTCGTCGGAGGTTTCATGCTGATGACCCCCTCACGTGGCGGCGGCGCACTCGGCGCGCTGCTGGCCTTCGCGGGGGGCGGCTGGCTGATCGTCTGCCCGATCCTCTACCCCCTCTGGTCAAGCGGCACGATTCACCCATACGGCTCGCAGGGAATGCAGGCGCTCCGTTGGATCGGGCACTTCTACGGTCCGGGCGGCCTGATCCTCTACTTCGCCGGCTACGCGCTCGGACTCTTCTCTCGGCGCACCGTCGTCCAGGACACCCAGGTCGCGGAGCCGCAGACGCAGCGCACCGTCTCGCCGGGCACCTAGCCGGAGCGCACGGTCTCGCCGGGCACCTAGCCTGAACCCGCCTCGGCAAGCAGCGCCTCCAGGTCGAGCGGCGCGTTGAACATCGCCACACCGTCACCGTCCTCGGAGCGCGGCCATTCATCACGGGGCCGGTCGCGGTAGAGCTCGACCCCGTTTCCGTCCGGGTCGCGGAGGTAGATCGCCTCGCTGACCCCGTGATCGGTCGCTCCGCTGATCGGGATTCTCGCTTCGGCGACGCGGCGTAGCGCGTCGCCGAGCGTGGCGCGGTCGGGGTAGCGGATCGCGACGTGGTAGAGGCCGGTCGTTCCCGGCGGTGGCGGTGAGCCGCCGCGGCTTTCCCAGGTGTTGAGGCCGAGATGATGGTGGTACCCGCCCGCACTCAGGAAGGCGGCCTCGTCGCCGTAGCGCTGAGTCACCTCGAAGCCGAGGACATCGCGGTAGAAGCCGAGCGCCTGATCGATGTTCGAGACCTTCAGATGGACGTGTCCGATGTCCACGCGCGGGTCGATCGTCTCGGCCACGCACCAAGCTTACGGGCGGGAGCGCGGCTAGCGCTCCCGCCCGCCTCGAGGCCTTACGGCCCCCAGGGCAGCGACCCGTTCATCGCCGCGAAACCGAGAGCGCCAAGGGCGACGAGTAGTGCCTTCATGCGGCCGGACATGAATCCACCTCCCTTCATTTTTGGCTTGACGAGCAAGAAGCCGTTACGCAAACGGCGTAGCCATTTGTTGTCAAGTCTCCCCCGGACGGTTTTTGACGCCAGCCGCCTCAGGTACCAAGATGGGCGGGAAACGATGGACGAACCGCAAACGGCTGGACCAGAGTCAATCGGGGAGCGTCTGCGCCGACTACGAGTCGAACGAGGCTTCTCCCAGCGCGAGCTTTCGTCTCCGGGCGTCTCATACGCCTACATCTCGCGAATCGAGGCGGGTGCGCGCCGTCCGTCGGTCAAGGCGCTCAGGCAGCTGGCTCGAAAGCTCGGCGTTTCCGTCGAGTACCTGGAGACGGGATCCGACCTTCGCGATGTCGACGAGCGCGAGCTCCGGCTCGCCGATGCGGAGCTCGAGCTTCGGCTGGCGGAAGACGCCGAGAAGGCCCGGAGGGTTGTCCACGAGATCCTCGACGACGCGATCGCAGCCGGTGACTCGACCTCTGCGCTCCGCGCACGCGTCGCGATCGGCCTGGCGGAGGCGAGCGCCGGAAACAATGCCGCCGCGGCGGAGCGGCTGGAGACCGCGATCGGTTCCCAGCTTCTGTCGCCGCTCCAACGCCCCGACGTCTACGCAACCCTCGGCCAGTGCTACGCAGCCCTCGGACAACCGCAGCACGCAGTCGACCTCTTCGAAGACTGCCTGGCTCGGGTCGCGGAGGAGAGCCCCGAAGACACCACGAATCAGGTTCGGTTTTCGACCTACCTCAGCTACGCGCTCAGCGACCTGGGCGACCTCGGCCGTGCCGAGGACGTGCTCGTAGACGCGCTTGCTCGAGCCGATGAGGTGACAGATCCGTATACGCGCGTTCGGCTGTACTGGTCACTGGCGCGTCTAAACGAGATTCGCGAACAGCCGGCAATCGCGCTCGAATACATCCGGCGGGCGATCGCTCTCCTCGAGGTCACCGAAGACACGCTCCATCTCGCGCGTGCACATCTCCTTTGCGGCACGATCATGATTTCCCAGGGGAAGGTGCAGGAGGCCGGCGAGCAGTTCACGGAGGCCGAGCGGATGTTCGGGCCGACGCCTGCTCCGCTGGATCTCGCGAATCTTCGCTCCGACCAGGCAAAGCGCGCCGTCCTGCTCGAACAGCCGGAGGACGCCGGCCGGCTTGCGCGCCAAGCGCTTGAACTCCTCGGCGAGGACCATCCGGCAGAACGAGGCGTGGCTCTCGGGATCCTGGCGGAGGCGCTTGCGCAACAGGGGAGCCCCGAGGCCGACGAGACCTTCAAACGAGCCGTCCAACTGATCGACCAGCATGGTCGGCAAGTCGAGAAAGCGGACACGTACCGCTCGTGGGCCCGCTATCTCCGCAAGGCCGGCCGCGAATCGGAGGCGCTCGACGTCCTCGACCACGCAGCGCAGCTCAGCTCATCGCCCCGGGCGCAAAGCCTGAGTTGATCGAGGCCTCGCTCCGAGCGCGCGGCCCCTACTCGCTCCGACTCTCGATCCGCCTCGGCAGCGATGCGACGCGGATCGCTGCGAACGGTCGACTGCGCGCCGTCTACGAGATCGACGGGCGGCTCGAGATCGCGGAGGTGGGACAGGGCGCCGACGGGACCCTACTCGTCCGCGCACCGAGTCAGGAGGTGGTCGAGCGAGTCCGCTTCGCGCTCGGAATCGACGACGACCACTCGGATTTCCTGGCCCGCTTCTCCAGGGACCCCTTCCTGGGTCTGACCGTTCGGCGGTTCAAGGGGCTGCGACCGCTTCGCTGCGCGACGGTCACCCAGGCGCTGCTCAGGGCGCTCTGTGGCCAGCTGATTACGGCGCGGCGGGCACGCGAGATCGAGCGCCGGATCGTCCGCGCCGCGACGCCGTCGCTGGACGGCCTGCACGCCGCGCCGACGCCGGCGACGTTCGCACGTTTCTCCCCGGCCGAACTCCGCGCGCTGGGCCTCGGCGGCCCCCGCGCGAGCGCGCTCGTGCGGCTGTGCCGCACGCTCGATCTCGAGCGCTTGCGGGGGGAATCGACGGAAGCCGCCGCCGCAAGGCTGGTCCGCGAATCGCGCATCGGCCCATGGTCGGTCGGCGTCGTCTGCCTCGAGGGCCTCGGCCGTTACGAGCGCGGCCTCGTCGGCGATCTCGGACTCGTCAAGCTGCTTGCCCGGCTGCGCGGCCGTCGGGTCGAGGGTTGGGAGACCGCCGAGCTGCTGGAGCCCTACGGCGAGTGGGCAGGCCTGGCGAGCGTGTACATGCTCGCCGGCCTCAAGCAGGGGACGCTCGGCGTCCCGGAGCGCCTCGCTGCTTAGATTCAAGGCATGACGGTGAACGAGCGACGTGTCGCCGTGCTTGGAGCCGGCACGATCGGCGAAGCCTTGATCGCGGGCCTGCTGAGCGGCGGCTGGCGCGAGCCGGGCGAGATCGTCGCGACCGGCCGCCGAGACGAACGCATCGCAGAGCTCCGGGAGAAGCTGGGCGTCGAGGCGACGCTGTCGAACGCCGACGCGGTCGCCGGAGCGGCGCTCGTGGTGATCGCGGTCAAACCGCAGGATTTCGACGACCTGCTCGGCGAGATCGCCACAGTCGTCACCGCTGAGCAGACGGTCCTCTCGATCGCGGCGGCGATCCCGACGACGGCGATCGAGGAGCGTCTCGTCGAGGGCGTTCCCGTCGTGCGCGCGATGCCCAATGCGCCGGCAACCGTGCACGAGGGGATCGCCGGCATGTGCGCGGGAGCCAATGCCGACGAGCCGCACCTCGCCGTCGCCGAAGAAGCGCTCTTGCATCTCGGCGCCGTGGTTCGCGTGCCGGAGCCGTACATGGACGCAGTGACGGCGGTTTCCGGCTCCGGTCCCGCGTACTTTGCGCTCCTCTCGGAGGCGATGATCGAGGCGGGCATCTTGCTCGGCCTCGGTCGTGACGTCTCCACGCAGCTCGTCGTCCAGACGATGCTGGGGACCGCGAAGCTCCTCCGTGACGAGCACATGCACCCGGTTGAGCTACGCGAGCGGGTCACGTCTCCCGGCGGCACGACGATCCGAGCCGTGCGGGAGCTGGAGCAAGCGGGAGTCCGCGCCGCCTTCCTGAACGCGATCCAGGCGGCGATGGACCGCTCGCGCGAGCTCGCGGCCGGAGCCCCGTGAACACCCGTGGCGTCGAAGTGATCGTTGCCGATGACGAGGAATCCGCCGCGCGAAGAGTCGCCGACTTGCTTGCCGCTGCTGCGCGCGAAGGAAGCGAGATCGCGCTCACCGGCGGCTCGACGCCTGGTCGCGCCTACGAGCTCGCCGCCCGGCTCGAGCCCAACTGGGGCCGCGCGGGCATCTGGTGGGGCGACGAGCGCTGCGTCGCCCCGGACGACGAACGGTCGAACTTCCGGCTCGCGCAAGAGAAGCTGATCGTCAGGCTCGACGGCCCTCCCGCGCGAGTCCACCGAATCCGCGGCGAGGACGAGCCTGCCGCGGCTGCGGCGGTGTACGAACAGGAGCTGAAAGGAACGACGCTCGACCTGCTCCTGCTCGGACTCGGGCCCGACGGTCACGTGGCGTCGCTGTTTCCGCATGCGCCGGGATTGGAGGAAACCGAGCGGCTCGTGATCCACGCCGAGCCCCAACTCGACCCCTACGTCGAGCGCGTGACGCTGACACCGCCGGCGCTGCGTGGCGCTCGCCGGATCGTCTTCCTGGTCACCGGCGAACAAAAGGCCGAGGCGGTCGCTGGTGCGCTTGCCGGGCCGCCCGACCCCGCCGTGCCGGGCAGCCTGATCCGATCCGAGCACGGCGAGACGCTGGCGATCCTGGATCGACAGGCCGCTTCGCGGTTGGGCGACTAATGCACCCGTCCGCAAGTTCAGGCACGCGCCCGGCGGCGTCTCGCTGCCCGTGGCTGCGTCCTCGGTCGCCCCGATAGAACCACTATCGGGACTCCCTGCGTCCTTGCCACGAACACGATCCATCCCCCGGATCACGCACCAAACTTACGGACGGGTGTACTAGACGCCTGAGGGCGTTTCCGTATATATATACGCAGGGTGTCGTCACCCGAGCCGCAGCCGCCGCTGCTCGACGTCTTCACCATCGATCGTCCGGAGCAGCTGAAAGCCCTCGGCCATCCGCTGCGCCTGCGCGTGCTCGAGATGCTTGGCCAGAGCGAGGAAGCGTCGCTGACGAACCGCGAGCTCGCCCAGCGCCTCGGCGTCGATCCCGGCCACCTCCACTTCCACGTGCGGATGCTCTTGCGGGCCGGCCTGATCGATCGCGCCGACGGCGGCCACGGCCGGGAGAAGCCTTATCGCGCCGTCGCGCGAACGGTGCGGGTGGCGCCGGAGCTCGTCTCGACCGGCCTCGGCACCGACGTGCGCGCGTCGATGGTCGACGACCTCCAGCGCGCCTGGGCCGCGTTCGGCGCCTCGGGGAAGTTCCGGATCACGCAAACCACGGTGCGCATCCCGCAGGAGCGAGCGTTGCGGCTGATCGAAGAGATCGCCGAGCGGGTGCGAGACGAGGAGACCGACGACGACGACCCGCTCGTGGTCACGGCATTCGTGCATCCGGTGCGCACCGGCAGCACGGACTAGTCTAGGCACTCGGTTGCGACGCCGACCAAGAGGATGTCCGGGCTTTGCGCGGGCGTCCGCCTAATCCCGGTGAAACAACGGGCCGGTTCGTCCTTCTGAAACCGGTGCTCAGTCTGGGAGGAGCGGCGAGGAGAGCTCAGCGGTGACCCCGCGGCGCTCGGCGAGCGCCTGTAGGACGAGCACCGTGTCGGCGACGGGAACGTCCTCGAGGTACTCCTCGCGGTTCACGAACGACTCGAGCACTCCCTCGACGGCCTGGGTGTAGCCGAGCACGTCATGGGCGGCGAGGAAGGCGAGGGCGTCACCGACCTCGGCGGGGAAGTCGTCGCGCGTCCGAATCGCGTCGGCGTGGACGCGCGCGTGCTCGTCGTCGCCCAGCACGAGCTGGGCGAGCGCAGCGGCGTAGCGGCCGATCGGCGAGTCGGCCTCGGCGGCGCCCGCCTCGAGCGCCCAACGCGCGTCTGCGGCGGCACCGGCCCAATCCTCCGCAAGGAGCCGTGCCTTCATCGCCCCGATCGGACGGCCCCAGCTTCCGGGCGGCGCTTCCGCGAAGCTCTCGCGGTAGCGCTCAGCCGCGCGGACAAGCCGGGTCGCGGCTTCCTCCCGGCGGCCGGCCATCAGCAGTGCGAGCCCGGCGCCGGCAGCCGCGTTGCCCAGCCGGGTCAGCTGGCGCTGGCGTGAATCGGCGTCCACGATGTCGGGGAGGCGGGCCTCGCCGTCCCGGTAGCGCGCGTCCTCACGGTCGACGTGGGCCTGCCAGTTTTCGCGCGCTTCGGCTCCGGTTCCTTGCTTAGGCACAGCCAACCTCCTCCCCGCGTCGAGCGTATCGAGCTTCGGCGCACGGGTGGTTGACGAGACTGCGCCGAAACTGTGCCGATCACTCGGCCTGCGGGGCCGGCCGCGTCCACTAGCCTTGCTGCGGTGCGCGAGCTTCGCGAGGTCTACTACGTCGACGGCGTCCGGAGCGCCTTCGGGCGGGCCGGACCGCAGGGGGTCTTCTGGCGGACCCGCGCCGACGACATGGCGGTCAAGCTCGTCCGTGAGCTCCTACGCCGCAACGACTCGCTGCCACCGGAGCGGATCGACGACGTCGCCTTCGCCGCCACCGCGCAGGTCGGCGACCAAGGGCTGACGCTAGGTCGGGACGTCGCTTTGCTGGCGGGCCTACCGCGGACGGTTCCCGGCTTCGCGGTCGATCGAATGTGCGCGGGCGCATTGACGGCGATCACGACCGGCGCCGGTGAGATCGCGATGGGGGCAGCGGATGTGATTCTCGCGGGCGGCGTCGAGCACATGGGACGGCATCCGATGCTCGAAGATGTCGACTACAACCCGCGCTTCGTCGCCGAGGGCCTGATCGACCCCTCGGCGGCGACGATGGGCCAGACCGCCGAAAACCTGCACGACCGCTTCCCGCAGATCACGAAAGACGATGCCGACGCCTACGCGGTTCGTTCGCACCAGCGCCTCGCCGAGGCCTGGAGGAACGGGGCGATGCGCGAGACGGTCGTGCCGATGAGCGTCTTCACCGAGGAGGGCTGGCGCCAGGCCGACCGCGACGAGTTCCTGCGCCCCGACACCTCGCTCGACGCGATTCGCGACCTGCCGACGCCTTTCCGCCCCGGCGGCAGAGTGACGGCGGGCAACTCGGCGGGTCTCACCGACGGCGCGACCGTGTCGCTGCTCGCCTCTGAGCAGGCGGCCGAGGAGTTCGTCCTCGAGCCGAAGCTCCGGCTCGTCTCGTTCGCATTCGCCGGCGTCGAGCCGGAGCTGATGGGCATGGGACCGGTGCCGGCAACGGCGAAGGCGCTCGAGCAGGCGAGGCTCACGATCGAGGAGATCGACGCCTTCGAGCTCAACGAGCCGTTCGCCGTGCAGGTGTTGACTTGGTGCGAAGGGATGGGGGTCTCGCCCGACGACGAGCGGCTGAATCCCTACGGCGGCGCGATCGCCTGCGGCCATCCACTTGCGGCGACCGGCGTGCGGCTCGTCGCCCAGCTCGCCTACGCGATGCGCGAGCAACCGAGCGCCCGCTACGGGCTGACGGCTCTCTGCGTCGGGATGGGCATGGGCGCCGCGCTCGTGTGGGAGCGTGTCTGAGCCGCTAACGGCGTTCAAGCTCGCGCGGGTGACACGACCGGAGCTGCCCCGGCCGGTCGCGCTCGTGACGATCGACAACGGCGCCGACCACACCAAGCCGACCATCTTCGGCCGGCCCGCGTTCGAATCGCTCGATCGTTTGCTCAGCGAGCTCGAGGCCGGCGACTGGGCGGCGCTCGTGATCACCGGTAAGCCGTACTTCTTCTCGGCGGGCGCCGATCTCGCGGAGTTCTCGCGCATGGCGCCCGAGCTGGCGCGCGAGGGCAGTAGGGCCGGGCACGACCTCTTCGGCCGGATTCGCTCCCTGCCCTATCCGACCGTGGCCGCGGTCAACGGGGCGTGCCTCGGCGGCGGCGTCGAGCTGGCGCTGCACTGCGACGCGCGCACGATCTCGACGGCGGTTCGTCATTTCGCCTGTCCCGAGTGCTTCCTGGGGATCGTTCCGGGCTGGGGCGGGACGCAACTCGTGCCGCGTCTCGTCGGCGCGACGACTGCGATCGAATTCATCGTCGAGAACCCGCTACGCCAGAACCGGATGCTCGACGGGCGGCGGGCACACCAGCTCGGCTTCGCCGACCGGCTGCTCGAACCAGCCGAGTTCGTGGACGAGTCGCTGTCGTTTGCGACCGAGCTCGCACGAAACCGCACCGAGACCGCACCAAACCGCGAAACCGGGGACAGACCCCAGGACGAGCCCGTTGCGGACACGGTGCGTAAGGCCCGCGCTCGACTCGACGACGTTGTGCACGGCGCCGCGCCGGCGCCGTATCGCGCGCTCGACCTGATTGAGGGCGCGCTTTCGTACTGGAGCCTCGAGGAGGGCTATCGAGCGGAGGAAGACGCGATCGCCGAGCTTTTGCCAGGGCCGCAAGCCCAGGCCTCGCTCTACGCGTTCGACCTGATCGAGCGGCGTGCGAAGAGGCGCCCCCGCTTCGACGCCGGGCCGCGTCCCGTCAACGCGGTCGGCATCGTCGGCGCGGGGCTGATGGCGACGCAGCTCGCGACGCTGTTCTTACGCCGCCTCGAGCTGCCGCTCGTGATCGCGGACGTCGACGAGCAGGTTCTCGACCGGGCGCGCGGGACGATCGAGGCCGAGCTCGCGGCCCTCGTCGCCAAAGGCCGCTATGACGAGGGAAAGGCCCGCTTCCTGGGCTCGCTCGTCCGCACGACCACAGGCCGTGCCGAGTTCGCCGACTGTGACCTCGTGCTCGAGGCCGTCTTCGAGGAGCTGGAGCTGAAGCGCAGCATCTTCGCGGAGGTCGAAGCGACCGTCGCCCCGAGCTGCGTGTTCGCCACGAACACGTCAGCGCTCTCGGTGACCGCGATGGCCGCCGGGCTCGAACAGCCCGGGCGCGTGGTCGGCATGCACTTCTTCAACCCGGTCGCGCTCTTGCCGCTCGTCGAAATCGTTCGCGGCGAACAAACCGACGACGCGACCGCCGCGACCGCGTTCGAGCTCGCGACGAAGCTCCGTAAGCGTCCGCTCCTGGTCAAGGACGCGCCCGCCTTCGTGGTCAACCGGATCCTGACGCGGCTGCTGTCGGTCGTCCTGACCGCGCTCGAGCGCGGCAACTCGATCGAAGAAACCGACGAGGCGATCCTGCGACTTGGGCTGCCGATGGCGCCGTCGGTGCTGCTGCAGATGGTCGGGCCTCGCGTCGCCTTGCACGTGCTCGCGACCCTCCACGAGGCCTATCCGGGGCGCTTCCCGCTCTCGCAGACGCTCGCGAACTACGCCGAAGGCCGCGAGGAGATCGCGGCCGCCGAGCACGCCCCGCTCTCCCAAGAGGAGATCCTCGAGACGGCGCTGGCCGCGATCGCGGACGAGATCCGGCACCTGCTCGAGGACGGAGTCGTGCCCGCGGCGGCCGACGTCGACACGGCCCTGATCCTCGGCGCGGGCTTCCCATTCTGGCTGGGGGGAATCACCAAGCACCTCGAGCACGCAGGCATCTCGGCCAGAATGGCCTCGTGAACGACGACTGGCGGATCAGAGTCGAGCTGGAAGAGGGCCGGGCCGAGAGCACGCTCGAACGGCTCGGACTGGATCTCAGCTTCGAGGCCCGCAAGCTCGCCGAGGAGCTCGAGGGCCGGCGCCTGGTCGTCTCGCGGGACGAGGACACCCTGTTCGTCTACACCGGTTCGAGGCCCGAGGCCGAGCGCGCCCACGCCGTCGTTCAAGCCGAGCTCAGCGAACTCGGGGCCGAGGCACGCGTCGGCCGAATCGAGCACTGGCTCGCGGACGAGGACCGGTGGGACGACGAACCGCCAGAGCAATTTGAGGCCGAGCAGGATGTCCTCGCGCAGGGCCTCTCGCCGTGGGAAGTGCGGCTCGAGGCCGACTCTCCACACGAGGCGGAGGCGCTCGCGGACAAGCTGGCCGCCGAAGGCTACGGCGTTGTCCGCCGGCACACCTACGTCCTCGTCGGCGCTGCCTCGGAGGGCGAGGCTCGCGAGCTGGCAAGACGGCTGCACGGCGAGCCCGAAGCGAGCGGCGAGCTCGTCTACGAAACTCTGCCGCAGAACCCGTTTGCGATATTTGGCGGCCTCGGGGGATCGGGCACACCACTCTAAGAGCGTCGGTCTGATAAGGGCGAACGGGCATCGGCTCTGCGGCCCGGGATTAGACGGCCGACCGCGCAAAGCCGGGACGTCTTCTGGGTTGGCGTCGCAAGCGAGCGCCTTGGAGCCCAATCGGGTATGCTCTACAGCGCGAAGCTCGCCAGGGGTTGGACGCGGGCTCGCTTCTCATTACGAGGTTGCAGCACTGGAAAGTGCTGCGTCGATGCAAGAGACGACCGAGCAGCCGACGCTAGCGCCGGAGGCGGAGAACGGTCTCAGCGAGACCGCCGCCCGCGCCCAAGACTGGGCCGGAGAGCCATTTCTCCGGGCCGACGAGGACCCTGCGGTCGTACTCGCGCCGGGCACCGCGCGCAGACTGGCGCTCGACGACGCGGTCGAGGAGCTGGAGGCGGGGCGCAGCACGCCCTCGTACGAGTGGAAGCGCCGTTACGCGCTGATGCTCGGGCTCGAGCGCGTGCTCACTGACCACCCGCCGCGGCTCGCCTCTGGAACCGAGCTTCGGCGGCATCAAATCGACGCGCTCGCCGGCATGCTCACCGAGCTGATCGCAGCGGCCCAGGCCGCGCCCGAGCCCGCCAACGGCAACGGCGCGTACGTGGAAGCCGAGGCGGAGGAGGAAGAGGAGGACGAGCTCGAGCCGCCGCCCGCCGCCGAGGGCGACGCGGAGGAGCTGCCGCTACCGCTCTCGCCCGAAGAAGACCCGGGCGCCGTCCGCCGCTTCCGTTTCCGGCATCCGACCGCGTCCGGCAAGACGATCGCTGCCGCGGGGTTCGTGGAAGCGGCACGCACGCTCGGCGTCCTCATCCTCACCCACCGCCGCCTGCTCGTCTCGCAGTTCAACCGCGACTTGACCACCGAGGGCTACGGCGACCGGATCGTCGACGCGATCGAGCGCGGCCAAGAGCCGCCGAAACCGAACCCGCTGACGATCCAGACCTATGCGTGGTTCGCGCGCCACTGGCGCGATCTGAACCCGGACGCCTACCACCTCGTGATCGCCGACGAAGCCCACACGGCCCTGGGCGAGAAGACGAGTGCGGCGATTCGCAGCTTCACGAATCCGATCTACATCGGCATGACCGCGACCGAGCAGCTGATCGCGAAGCAGGTCTCGGACGTTTTCCCCGCCTCGGTCGACGACCTACCGCTTGCCGATGCCGCCCGGCGCGGCCTGATCGCGCCGCTGCGCTCGCTGCGCGTGCCGCCCGCGGCCGCGATCCACACCGTGCCGATCGTCGGCGGCGACTTCGAGGAGCGCGCCCTGGCTCAGGCTCTCGACCACCAAGCCTTGAACCAGGCCGCCGCGAGCCTCTACCGCGACCGCTTCGACTCGACGCCCGGCATCGTCTACGCGGCCGGGGTCGAGCACGCCTACAACCTGGCCAAGGAGTTTCGCGCGGCCGGGCTGAAAGCCGAGGCGGTCAGCGGTCGGACACCGCCGGTCAAGCTGGCCGAGATACTCGCCGCGTACGAGCGCGGCGAGATCGACGTCCTGATCAACGCGATGCTGCTCGCGGAGGGCTGGAACTCGCCGCGCGCGACCGTGTGCATGCACCTGGCGCCGACCGCGAGCAGGCGCGTCTACCAGCAGCGGATCGGCCGGATCATGCGCATGCACCCGCGCAAGGAGGCCGGCGTCGTCGTCGATTTCGTGCCGAAAGCGGCCACGCACAACGAACGCGTCGTCTCGCTCCACAGCCTGCTCGACTCCGACTTCTACCGGGAGGGCGCGCGCGTGACACCGGCACCCCGGCGGCGCCAGCAGCGACGTGCCCGCCGCAAGCTCTCGCCGGCGCCGTGGCTCGTGCCCGTGACGGCCGACGTCAAGCGACGCCTCGGCGTGATCACCCGTGAGTGGCAGCGCGTCGACCCACGCTTCCTCGACGAGGACGAGCAGCGCTACTGGGCGACGATCGCCGGCCGAAACGTCCGCTACGACGAGCGTGTCGAGTTCGCGAAGAAGTTCACCGAGGGCGGTGCGTCAAGGGGCGCGCTGGAGACCTTCCTCGCCACGTGTGCCGCCGAGAACCCGAACCGGCGCCTGCGCATGACCGCGCTCGCCGACCGGGTCTCGATGATGGTCGAGCGCGCCGACTTCGACGATCTCGTCACGCTCGTCACGCAGGCACCGACCTGGGACAAGGACCGGGTCCAGGGCGTCCGCATCCTCCTGCGCGCGATCGGCGAGGGAAAGGCCGACGCGCCCGACCAGATCCTCGCCCGCTGGATCTGGCGCCTCGCCCGGGCGACGCGAAAGGTGCAGGACCGCCGAGCGAGTGCGGAGTTCCCCGAGGCGAAGCGCCTCCTCGGCGCACTCGCCAACTCGCGCGGGCACCGGCACGAGGAGAACGCCGCCAAGCTCGTCAACGCCGCGCGCGAGCAACCGCTCGAGGTCGGCGCAGCGCTGCTCGCCTCGGCCGAGGGCTACACGCCGCGCGCCAACCAGCTGATCGACGCCGCCCGCGAGCGGCTCGGCACGCTGCAGGAGGTCGCGCACGGGCTCGCCGAGAACCTGCCGGCGCCGAAGCAGCCGAGCGGCCGCTCCCGCCGCCGGCGCAGGCGGCGCAAGAAGAAGTCGCAGGCTGCACAGCAGCAGGTGCAGAACGGGCAGCAGCAGCCACAGGCCTCGCCGGACGGCTCGAAGCCCACCGAAGCTCCGAAGCAGCCTGAGCCGCAGCCGGTCAAAGAACCGTAACGCCGGCCCGAACGAAAGGACCATAGAGCGATGGACGTGGTCCTCGAGCTCGGGGTCGCCTTTCTTGCCGGTCTGATCACGGCGGTCTCGCCGTGCGCGCTCCCCGTCTTGCCAATCGTCTTTGCCGGCGCCGCCAGCGGCGGCAGACGACGGCCGTACGCGATCATCGCCGGCGTAGTCGTCGGCTTCACGGGCTCGTTGCTGGCGGTCGCGTGGCTGCTGCGAGAGCTGCACCTGCCACAGGATCTCCTGCGAAATCTGTCGATCGCGCTGCTCTTCGTCGTCGCGGCGACGCTCATTGTCCCCCGGGTCGGCGAAGTCCTCGAACGCCCGCTGGCGCGCTTCTCGCGCAGGCCCGGCGGCGACCTCGGCGGCGGCGGCTTCGTGCTGGGCCTTGCGCTCGGGCTCGTCTTCGTGCCCTGCGGCGGGCTCGTGCTGGCGGCGATCACGACGCATGCGGCAACGCTCGGCGGTGGCGAGCGAGTTGCCGTCGCGATCGCCTTCGCGCTCGGCACCGGCCTGCCGATGCTCGCGATCGCCTACGGCGGCAGGCGCGCGGCAGGCGGCTTGCGGTCCTTCCGCGCCCACGCCCGCGAGCTCCGGGCGGGCCTCGGGGCACTGATCGCCGTGGTCGCGCTGCTGATCACGTTCCACGTCGACCGGACGCTCGCGAACGTCGGTAATCCTTTCGGCTCCCTGGACGCGCAGAAGAGCTGCACGGCCCAACTCGATTTCAGCGGCCGCTGCGTGCACGAAACCGCGAAACTCGCCGACCTCGGCGCCGCTCCCAACTTCGTCGGCATCACCGACTGGTTCAACTCGAAGCCGCTGTCCCTGAATCGGCTGCGCGGCAAGGTAGTGCTCGTCGACTTCTGGACCTACTCGTGCATCAACTGCCTGCGGACGCTGCCGCACCTGAAGGCGTGGTGGCGCGACTATCGGCAGGCGGGGCTCGAGATCGTCGGCGTCCACACACCGGAGTTCGGGTTCGAGGCCGTCCCGCACAACGTCGGCTCGGCGACGAAGCAGCTCGGCATCGGCTGGCCGGTCGCGCTCGACCCGCACCACTCGACGTGGGACGCCTACAAAAACCAGTACTGGCCGGCCGAGTACCTGATCGACAAGCGCGGCCACATCCGCAACGAGCACTTCGGCGAGGGCGAGTACGACCGGACCGAGCGACTGATCCGCCAACTGCTCGGCGAGCCGGGACCGGCGCGAGCGCAGCTCGCCGACATGACCCCGACCGGGCTGATCACGCCCGAGACCTACCTCGGCTACGACCACCAGCTCGCGGACTACGTTGGCTCTCAGCCCGTTCCGGACCGAACGGCCGACTACAAAGCGCCGAAGGAGGTCACGCAGAACGGCTGGGCCTTGTCAGGCAGGTGGCGGCTCGGTCCTGAGCACACGACGGCCGGGACCGACGCCGAGCTGGCGCTCCACTTCCACGCAGCGGACGTCTACCTCGTAATGGGCGGCCGAGGCCGTGTCGGCATCTCCGTCGACGGCCACGAACTGCGGACGATCTCGGTCAACGGAATCAGCCGGCTCTATACGGTGCTGACGAGGCCGGAGCTGCTCGACGCGCAGCTGCGCCTCAGCTTCACGCCGGGCGTCTCGGTCTACTCGTTCACTTTCGGGTAGAGCAGGGCTAACCGGCGGGCCCGCGCGGGCCGGACTCGCCGTTGCCGGCCTCGCGCTCGCGCAGGTAGCGGGTCAGCTCCGCGGCCAGGGCGTCGCCCGACGGAAGCTCAAAATCGTCCTCGATCGTGTCCGCCCGGCGTTCGAGCTCCTCGACGTAGGCAGCCGTCTCCTCGTCGGTCGCGACGGCTTGGCTGACCTGCTCTTCGTAGGTCTCGGCAGCCTGGTCGAGCTCGGCCGTCTCGATCTTGATCCCGAACAGGCCGCCGAGGCGTTCGCAGAGGGCGGCGGCCGCTCTCGGGCTCGGGGTCAGCGAGACGTAGTGAGGCACCGCGGCCCAGAGGCTCGCAGACGGAATCCCAGCCTTGTTGCAGGCGTCGTGGAGCACGCCGACGATCCCGGTCGGGCCCTCGTAGCGTGAGGTCGAGAGACCGAGCTCCTTGACGAGGTTCTCATCTGAGGCGCTGCCGGTCACGGGCGAGGGCCTCGTATGCGGGACGTCGGCGAGGAGCGCGCCCAGCGTGACCACGAGCTCGACGCCGAGCTCTTGGGTGTGGCCGACGACGAGCTCCGTGAACGCGCGCCAGCGGACGTTCGGCTCGATCCCGAGCAGGAGTACGACGTCGCGGTCAAGGCGCCGCGGCCTGGCGTGGTAGAAGGCTGTTTCCGGCCAGTCGATCCGGCGGGTGATGCCGTCGACGAGCGAGACATGCGGTCGGGTCGCCTGGAAGTCGAAGAAGCCCTCGGGATCGACGTCCGCGATCTGCTCGGCTCCCCACAGCTTGGCGAGGTATCCCGCTGCGAGCGACGCGGCCTGGGCACCGTCGTTCCAGCCGCGAAAAGCGGCGATAAGCACCGGCCGTGAGAGCTCCGGCCGGGCGGAGACCCGAAGCTCCGATGCCATCTTTGGAGTTTACGCGTGCTCTGTAGCGAGCCACGCAGATGGCCGCCACAGCGCGAAAACAAGCGCGACGATCCCCGCCCAAGCGGTGGCTGCGACGGCCACGTGGAGAAGGACGAGGTACCAGGGCAGGTGCAGGCGGTACTGGAGCTCGCCTAGCGCGACCTGCACGAGCAGGACGGCGAGCACCGCGATCGCGGCCCGGAACAGGCGCGGCGCGCGTGACCTCCGGGCCGCGAGGTAGCCGAGCAGGAACAGGAACGAGCAGCCGAACACCGCTACGACGCCGGCGTGCGCGTAGAGGACCGGCTCGAAGCGCGCCAGCCGGTGCACCTGGGTCGTGCCTCCGCCCGAGTGGGGACCGGCGGCGGTGGCGAGCGAGCCGCTGACGACGAGTGCCAACCCCGCCGCGGCGACGCCGATGCCGAAAAGCCGAAGCTCCCGCGGGACGAGCGGTTCGGTCCTCCCCGCCACGAGCTCCGAGGCGAAGAAGACCAGCACGACGGCACCGGCGAGCAGGACCATCGACAGCAGCAGGTGGGCCATCACGACCGGCCAGCGCAGATCGGTCTTGACCGCGAGATACCCGAGCGGCGCCTGCGCCAGCGTCCCGGCGAAGAGGGCAACCGCGAGCTGTTTCGCCCTGCGTTCGAGCGGCGTCGAGAGCGAAGTCACCGCAACGAGCAGCGTGATCAGGATCGTCACCCCGCCGACAACCCGGTTTCCGAACTCGATGTAGGCGTGGTAGTCCTTCGCCGGCAGCGGGTGGCCGGCCTCGCACCCCGGCCAGTGGCGGCAGCCGAGCCCCGAGCTCGTCAACCGCACGGCCGCGCCGGTCGCCACGATCACCCAGAGCGCGAAGAGCTCGAGCGCCGCGAGCCTCAAGAACCAGACGGGCGCCAGCGCGAACGAGCGCGCTCGATGGGCCGCCGACGTCGACTCGACGTGCACGCGAATCAGCCTATCGCCGCTCGAGCGGTCTGGCCGGGCGGCTCTGTTGCAGGGCTCGGGATCAAATCAGCGCCTCGAGTTCCTCCCTGTCCGGGTAGCCGTCGGCGCCGTCGACCGGGGTCGGCCGCGAGCCGAGGAAGAGCGGACGGTCGGCCGCGTTCAGCAGCACCGGCATCAGATCGGCACCACGAAGCTGCCCGAGGACGCCGCGGGCGCAGTCGAGCTCGCCGAAGGTGGTAACGCCGTCGGCGCGCACACCCGGCCCTGCGACGAGAAGTGGCACCGGATCGCCGGAGTGGATCACCTCGGGCGAGGCCGGCGTCGCGTGATCTCCCGTGACGCACACGATCGCCCGTTCGCTCGGCAGGTTTGCCAGCTCGGCGTCGAGATCCTCGATCGCTCGCTGCTTCACGTGCGGGTCTTTCGTATGGCCCCCCTCGTCCACCCGCTTGTCGTGGACGTAGACGAAGGTGTCGCCGGCCTCGAGCCGCTCCGCGACGAACCCCAGGTCGAGCTTCGCTTCGGTCGGCTCCAGCCCGACACAGCGGCCGAGACCGCGCAGGAAAGCGGATTCGGCCGCGAACGCGCCGGCAAGTCCGTGCCGCTCGCGAAAGTTCGGCGCCCGACGCGGGCGGCCGAACCACTTCAAAGTGATCACGTTGAAGCGCTCGCCCTCGAGGCGCCGCATCGCCTCGCGACTCCACTCCTCGCACGCGCGCGCCGTGCGCCCGGCCTCGGGAACCAGCGGTCGCGGCCGCAGAACGGGGTGCCGGTCGCGGAAGAACGCATCGGTGTCCGTAACGCGATCGTCCGCCCCGCCAGCGATCCGCAACACAGCCTCGCCGCGCCAGACTTGCTCGAGCGAGAACGCGAGTCCGTCGATCTCGATCCCGTCGCAACGTCCGACAAGCTCGGCGGCTTCCTCGGCATCGCGCTGGGGATCGGGGCGACCGGTCAGCCACCAGCCGTCTTCGCGGCGCTTCGCCGGACGCAGAGCCGCGTAGGCGAAGACATGCTCGTCGCTGACGGCCTGCCCTCGCCCCAGGGCCTCGAAGACCGCGCGACCTGGAAACTCGTCGGGCCGGTAGCCCAGCATCGCCCAGTGCGCCACCTCGCTCGACGGGGCGCGCCCCGGTCCGACCGCGTAGAGCAGGCCGCAGGAGCCGCGAGCGGCCAGGGCGTCGAGGTTCGGCGTCGCCGCCGCCTCGCCCGCCGTCCGTCCGCCGAGCACGTCGTGAGCGCGGTCGCCGAGCCCGTCCAGCAAGACGAGGACGATCGGAAGCACGCGCGGAGGCTAACGCCGGCAGACGTAAGCGGCGGGGGTTGAAGCCCGCCGCTCACGCTGATTCCGGCGCCACTGACCCCTAGCGGCGCCGAACTGTGATCGTCCCGCTGTAGCCGTCGAGGTAGCCCGCGCCGGCCTGGTTGATCGACATGGCGACGCGAATCCGCGACTTACCCTTTGGCAGCCTGAGCCGGAAGACGGCGCTCGACTTACCGCCGAGGCGGACCTTCTTCAGCGTCACCCACTGCCCGAAGCGCGAAAACCGCTGCGCCAGGACGGAGCGACCGGCGTGCGAGGTCGCCGATTGGACGATCGTCGTGAACCTGCCGTTCCGGTAGGCGAGCCTGATCCTGGGACGAACCTGGACGCCAACGGTGACGCTCGTGCGGCCGCTCCACTTCGCCTGGTATTGCGTCAGGATCTTCGGCGAAGGTGAGAGGACGACGTTCCATGCGCCGTTCGTCGTCGTGAGCACGGTCGTCAGCTCGGCGAACGACGTCTGCGGGTAGGGCTGCTGGTAGATCGTCACTTTCTCGTTGGTTTTGCCGCTCGAGACAACGCCCGACAGGCTGACCTGCTGGCCGAAGACGATGATCGGCAGCGAGGCGCCGATCGTCACCGCCGGCGGCGGCCCGGTCACCTTGACGACGCCTTTCACCGTGGCGTTCAACCCGTCGTGGTAGCGGTACGTACCCGCAGCGTTGAAGCGGTGCGTGTACGCCTTGCCCGGCCCCAGAATCGGCGAGACGAACGAGCCGTTGTTGGACACGACCTGATGATTGTGGGTGTCCGAGTTGACCCACCTGACCGTGTCGCCGGTCTTGATCGTCACGGTCGAAGGGAGGAACGAACTACGCTTGATCTGGACTGTCGCTGTCGACGCCGGTGCAGCCGGCGCGGCGCCAACGGCAAGTGCGGCGACGGCGACGAATGGGAGGAAGAGCTTCTTCATGGCACCTGACCCCTTCTCGTTGCGACAGTCCATAAAACGGGGCCGCGGCCGAAAAGTTGCGCAGCCGCTTACACCGTTTTTACGTTTAGCGAGGCATAAAGTGCTCGTAGTAGTTGCGCGACCCCCGGCGGCACGAGCGACTCCCAGTCGCGGCCTTCTCGCAGTGCCTCACGCACGTCGGCCCCGGAAATTTCCTTCTCCGCGCCCTCGTCGAGGATCACCACCTCGTAGCCGGCTTCCCGCAGGCGCTCGAGCTTTGTTCCGCCCCACGCGGAGAAGAGCCGCAGGAACTGCGTGACGTCAGCGGGCACGTAGGCCGGCCAGAGCTCCGGCTCGTTGACCGGGAACGGGATCACGTGCACGGCCGCGGGCTCGAGGCCGAGGTCCGCTGCCGCCGCCTTCACCATCAGCAGCCGTTCCGCGTACGAGAACGGGTTCGACTCGGGCAGATGGCGGAGGGGGTCGCTGGCCTCCGGCCTGATGCGTGTCGGATCCGGGTTCGTGATCCCGATCCAGACCTCATCGGAGCGCTCGGCCGCGCCGCGCAGATATTCGAGATGGCCGTTATGAAAGGGCTGAAACCGGCCGTGGATCATGCCTCTCTTGGTTTCCATCAACATGTCTCCCCGGTCTCCCGAGCGAAGCGAAGGGACAAACTAGCCAACCCGAAAATGCGCAGCATTTTCGGGTTAAGTAACGAGGACTCCGGAGCCCTCCTCGACTCGACCGATCCGACGCAGGAACAGTCTCTTCGCCTCGAACTCCGCCTCGAGGGCCGCGCCTTGGTCGGCCGGCAGCGAGACCAGCAGACCACCGGCGGTCTGCGGGTCGAAGCCGAGCGCGACGATCGCCTCCGGGGTGCCGTCGAGGACGACGTGGGCGGCGGCGAAGTCGCGGTTGCGAGGGTCGCCGCTCGTGCGCACATCTTTCCGCGCCAGGTCCAGCGTCCCGTCGATTGCCGGTAGCCGCTCCCACTCGAGCACGAGCCGGACGCCGCTGCGGTCGGCGACCTCGTGCGCATGGCCGAAGAGGCCGAAGCCGGTGACGTCGGTGACCGCATTCGGCTTCCGCGCGCGAAGCAGCTCCGCCGCGTCCCCGTTGAGCGTCCGCATCCACTGGACGGCGCGCTCGAGCGGCTGCGAGCCGGTCAGCCCCTTCTTGTGCCCGGTCATGATCAGGCCCGTTCCGAGCGGCTTGGTCAGGAAGAGCGCGTCGCCCGGACGGGCACCGTTCTTCGGCCAGACGGCGTCCGGATGGACGGTGCCGATGACGGCGAGTCCGTACTTGGGCTCCGCGTCGCGGATCGTGTGCCCACCTGCGAGTAGCGCTCCCGAGGCGCGCACCTGTTCGTCCGCGGCGGCGAAGATGCGCGCCAGGATCTCCGTCGGCAGCTCCTCGGGAAACGCCGCGATCGAGAGTGCGAGCAAGGGGACGCCGCCCATCGCGAAGACGTCGTTGAGCGCGTTCGTCGCCGCGATCGCGCCGTAGTCCGCGGCGTCGTCCACCACGGGCGGGAAGAAGTCGAGCGTGAAGATGAGCGCGCGCTCGTCGTCCAAGCGGTAGACGGCGGCATCGTCGGCCGGTGCGAGTCCGACGAGCAGGTTCTCGGCCTCGACCGGCAGGAAGCCGGCGAGCAGCTGCTCGAGACGTGCGGCCGAGTACTTCGCGGCGCAGCCCCCGCAGGAGGCGAGGTCGGTGAGCTTGACGCTGGCGGCTTCGAGATCCATGGGTCGCTCGCTTCCGGTTCCGCGGAACTGTAGGGACTCTGTCTCCCTCTCGTCCACAGACGTTTCAGCGGTTCGAGTTATTCCCACGCCCAGGCGCTCGAATCCGAACTGTCAGTTTCTGCCCCAGCGTGGGTGAGGCCGGCGAATGCCCCTTGAACAAAAGGCGGCGGCCGAAGCCGCCGCCCTGTCAGGGGAGAGGAGGAGCTGATCCGCGAAAGCCTGAGCGGCTTTCCGCGGGAAACTGCCTCCTCAATTCGCTCCGCGCTCTACGAGCCCTTCTCGATCGGCACGTCGACGAGATTGCCCCACTCCGTCCAGGAACCGTCGTAGTTCTTGACGGTCGCGTAACCGAGCAGCTCTCGCAGGACGAACCAGGTGTGAGCGCTGCGCTCGCCGATCCGGCAGTACGCCGTCACCTCTTTCTCGGGCGTCACGCCTTTGCCCTCGTAAAGCTCGCGTAGCTCGTCCGGGCTCTTGAAAGTGCCGTCGTCGCGGACCGCCGTCGCCCACGGAATCGAGGCGGCTGTCGGGATGTGGCCGGCGCGCTGGGCGCCTTCCTGCTCGTAGCCCGGAGGCGCGATCAGCTCGCCCGTGTACTCCTGCGGACTGCGGACATCGACTAGGGCCTTCGACTGCTCGCCGATTCCCTCCTTGACGCTGTCCCGATAAGTGCGGATCGATTCGTCGCGCTCGCTCGCCTTGTATTCCGCCTGCGGCGGCTGCGGCGTCTCGGCAGTGAACTCCCGTCCTTCGTCGGCCCACTTTTGCCGGCCGCCGTCGAGGATGCGCACGTCCTCGTGCCCGTAGATCTTCAGGTACCAGTATGCGTAGGCCGCGAACCAGTTGTTCTTGTCGCCGTAGAGGACGAGGGTCGAGTCGTTCGAGATTCCGCGCTCGCTCATCAGCCGCTCGAAGGTCGGCTTGTCGACGAGATCGCGCTCGACGGGATCCTGAAGGTCGTCGCGCCAGTGCAGCTTCACCGCGCCCGTGATGTGGCCCTCGTCGTAGAGGTCCGGGTTCTCGTCGACCTCGGCGACGACGACGCTGTCGTCGCTCAGGTGCTCGGCCAGCCAGTCGGTCGTGACGAGCACCGGCTTCGCATATCCGTTCTCCGCCATCCGCCCTCCTAAGACTTTGCAAAGTGAAGTAACGTCGAGGGCTGAGCCTACCTCATAGCTCCCCCGGGGTTCTGACGATCTTCCAGACCATGTAGAGGCCGAGGAGCGAGGCGAGGCAGACGCCGGCGAAACCGAGCCACTGCAGGTCGTGAACTCGCGCGATCAGGGCCGAGGAAAGCAGCAGCCCGACGACGATGATCGCCGCACCGATCCGGTTCGCGACCGAGCGCAGGACGTGCTCGATCCCTTCCAGGTCGGTGGGGACGACGCCGACTCGCAGCGTCCCGCTCTCGAGCCGGTCGGCGATCTGACCGACGCGTCGCGGCAGACGGGTCAGCGGCCCCAGCTGGGTGAAGAGCGTGTTCAAGAGCTGATCCGGCGCGAGGTTGCGCTCTGCCTCGGCGAGCATCAGGTTCCGCGCCTCGTTCTCGAGGAGGGCGATCGGGTCGAGCTCCGGGTCGAGCGTCCGCGCGATCGAGTCGGCCTGCGCCAGCGTCTTACCGACGAGCGCGAACGAAGGCGGCAGGCGGATGCCGAAGCGAAGGCAGATGCGCTGCAGGTCGGCGAGCGCCTCTCCGGCCCGGATGCCGGCGAGCGGCCGCCAGTGGTAGCGCGGAAGCTTGCGCCGCAGTTCATGGACGAACGCCGCCTCCTCGGACTCGAGCGTCGTCAACGAGAGCCCCAGGATCAGGCTGGCGACATCGTCGGCGCGGTTGCGCGCGATCGCGAGCAGGAGCAGGGACAGCGTTGTCCGCGTCTCTTCGTCGAGTCGGCCGAGCAGGCCGAAGTCGAGGAGCGCCAGGCGCCCGTCCGTCGTCAGGAGCACGTTTCCCCGATGGGGATCGGCGTGGTAAACGCCTTCGACGGTCACCTGCCGGATGTAGGCGCGGAAGAACGCTCGCGCGAGACGCTGCGCCTCTTCGCGGGCGAGCCCGTGCTCCGCCGTCACCTTCTCGCCGTGGATCCGCTCGAGGACGAGCACCGTCTCGGTGACGTGGGGCTGGGCGACCTTCGCCACCAGGAGCTCGGGAAAGTCGGAGACGGCACGCCCGACGAGCTCCGTGTTGTGGGCTTCCTCCGTCAGATCGAGCTCGGCGCGCAGATGCACCTCGAGCTCGTCGGCGAGGGCCTCGAGCTGGAGGAGCTGCGCGGTCTCCGAACGCTTGTGCAGGAAGCGGACGGTCGTCCGCAGCACGTCGAGGTCGAGCTCGACCTGCTCCAACACACCGGGGCGACGCACCTTGACGACAACCTCGCGCCCATCCTTCAGCAGCGCCGCGTGCACCTGGGCGATCGACGCGCTGGCGAGCGGCTCGGCGTCGATGCGTGCGAAGGCGTCCTGGCCGAGCTCCTCGTCGATTCGCTGCCTAATCTGCTCGAACGGCACCGGCGGGGCCGCGTCGACGAGCTTCGAGAGCTCGTCGATGTAGACGTCCGGAAGGAGATCTGGCCGCGAGGACAGCAGCTGGCCGAGCTTGACGTAAGTCGTCCCCAGCTCCTCGAGACCCTCGCGAAACTCCTGCGCAGCGTCGCGTGTCGGCGGCCGGCCGCCGGCGACGCCAATCTCGCGCAGGACGCGCGTCAGCCTGCTCCGCCGCGCGACACGCGCAACCTCGACGGCGCGTCTTAAACGCTTCGCCCGTGGGGCCACGGTCGGTTTCTTTCCACTCCGCTACAGGAGCAACCGCCGCACCGCCGCCTCCAGCTCGCGCGCGGAGACGGAGCCTTCGACCTTCGCCTTGATGCGTCCGTCGCGGCCGACGAGAAAGGTCCACGGCTCCGAGCGGAGGCCCCACTGGCGCATCCAGCGGTTGTAGCCGAGCGCGGGGCGGTTCCGCGTATACACCTCGACGTGGATGAAGCGCACGCCACGCGCGGCGAGCCGCCGGCGAACGTAGTTGACGACATCGACGACGGGGCCGCAGGTGCGGCTCGTGCAGTAGCGCGGGGTCGCAAACGTGACCACGAACGGCCTGTGCGCCGCCAGCGAGCCGCCGATCGAGTAGCGAAGCAGGGCCCGATCCGGCGGCACCCGCGTCGTCAGCTTCGCCGCCGCTCCGTGCACGCTCGCCAGCGTGGGCGTCGCCGACGCCGGTGCCCTGGCGCCCACGGGGAGCGAATCCGTCCGCTGCTTGACGTCAATGATTCCGAGGGCCTGGATCTTCGCCCCGACGGGCTCGGCGACGAGCCAGTAGCGCCCCGGCCGCCGAATCCTGAGCTCGACGACGTAGATCCGGCCGACGCCGCCGAATGCCGACTCGCCTCGACCCGGCGGCCCAATTGCCTCGAGACGGGCGGTCGCGCGCTCGAAGGGATGCGCGGCCCGAGAGCGCGCGAGCCAGACCCGCGCAAGCGGACGCTCGACGGGCCGCGCATCGTGCCTGATCACGAGAAACGAGAAGCGGACGAGGCCCGGAGCGAAATCCGAATCTCCGGCCACGACGGCAACGTCTTCTCCTGACCGCTTCAGGAGGGACCCCAACGAGCCGGCAGGCTCAGCTCCGCTCCCAGACCGGCTATGCGTCCCGCAGCCTGCCGCGACGAGCGCGACGAGGACGGCCGCGGCAACGGCGCGCCCTAATCTCGGGTGAGAAGATCGCCGCGAAAAAGCGTACCTCGAGATGGCGCCACGGACCCGAGTCTAGCCCGGGCCCGCGCCGGCGTCACGAAGTGAAGACCGCGCGCGGGCCTAGCCGTCGAACGCGCTGTTGCCGTCGAACGCGCTGTGTCCGTCGAACGCACTGTGGCCGTCGAAGGCGCTGACGACCTTCGAATTGGGCGATTGCGCCGGGTTCTTCGCCTGGGCGAGGCCGGGAAGCGACCACGCAGCAGCGGTGAGGGCGCAAAGCAGGAAGATGAGTCGCGTCTTTTTCATGTCACCTCCTTTCCTTAGAACCGAACGTCCTGGAGTGCCTCCGCCGCCTGGCGGTAGAGCTTGGCCGCAACCCCGTCCTCGCCACGCTTGGCGGCGAGGTCGCCACGAGCCATCCAGGCTGCCGCCCGGTGGCTGATGGACTCGAGTTGCTCGGCGCTCGCATCGGACGCGCGCAGGAATTTCTCCGCTTCGTCCAGGCGCCCCTGTTCCATCAGAGCCCGACCCAGCACCAGCTGCGTCGGCGCGACGTGATAGAGGAAGTCGTCGCGGCTTTCCATCAGGGAGAGCGCGTGACGCGCCTCGTCCTCCGCCGCCTTCGGCTCGCCCGTCATCAGATGCACGTGGGCGAGTGACGCGACGACGTTCGCCGCTTCCGCGTCGCTGCCCTTGTCGAGCAGCACGCGGTACGCGTTCTTCAGATCCTCGACGGCCTGCTCGGGCTTGCCGAGCTGGAAGTTCAGACCGCCGAGGTTGTTGAGCAGCCGACCGACATTTCGCTCGTCGTTGATCTGCTCGTAGTAGGCCTTGGCGCGCTCAGCGTAATTGCGCGCCTGGACCCAGTGCCCCATCCGCTCGCTGACAAGAGAAGCCTGGAAGTAGGTGTCCGCCGTCTTCCGCGGATCGTCGAGCGCCTGGGCAAGCTCGAGCGCGCACTCGACGTCCTCGCGCGCTGCTTCGAAGTCCCGCTGGCGTCGGTAGCAGCGCGAGCGCCGGCCGAGGATGTCGGCGCGGAGGCGATCGCACGGAAGCTCTGAGCCCTCGGCCAGGCTCAGCGCCTCATTGAGGAGGTTGACCGCGGTCGAGATGCTGGAGAGCTGGTAGCGGCAGACGGCAAGGCGGAAGAGGAGGTCGGCGCGGTCGACATCGGAGAACTCCGGCGCTTCGGCGAGCATCCGGGCCCGGTTGAGCAGCTCGATGGCCTGCTTGAGTTCGCTGCTTTCCATCCGCGCCCACGCCTCGCCGGCGAGGTGGCGGACCTCGAGCTCGGTGACCCCCGTCGCGAGCACCGCGGTCTTGCAGTTCTCGTACTCGGCGATCGCCTCCTCGTAGCGATGCGATTCGGTCAGGGCCTCCGCGCGCGCGAGCAAGGTGTCGACGCGGCGGCGCTCGTCGGCGGAGACGCCACGCTCGAGGAAGCCGGGGTCGACCCCCAGCTTGCCGGCGAGCCAATCGATCGTCTCGCGCGTGGGCCTGGTCTTGCCCCGCTCGATTTGGCTGACGTACTCCTTCGAGAAGCGGTCGCCCGCGAGGTCAGTCTGCGTCAGTCCGGCAGCGACGCGCAACTGCCGCACGCGCTCGCCCAGGCGGTTGCCCGAGGGGGTGCTGCGGCGGATGTTCGTGGCAGCGCGAGGCATAAGCGACTCACGGGAAGTCAACTCCATACTTCACCAATATGCAACCCCGTCTATTCCGGCGTCCCCCTAAAGGGGCATGTCCAGCCGAAATGCGAGTCAAGCGGCCAATCGCAGAATCACTTGATCGAGCTACTTGACGGCTTCCGGGGACAGGTCTATAGTCAGGCAACTCTGCAGCACCGCCGGACGCCAGGTCGGAGCTGCGGGGGGCGCGCCAAGGAATGGCGACGGAGCGCCCGGAAGCGTGGCTGGGCCGCAGAGTCATAGCTTCCGGGCCGTCGCCTCTAGAAGCCGCTCAACTGAATAGAAAGGCCCCGGGTGCCGCAGCCGGGGCCTTTCCTTTTTGGCAGGGCTCAGGCCGCGCTCTCGCCGACCATCCAGCGGCGCCGGCTTGCGAAAACTCCTTCGAAATCGTGCTCCCCGAGCGTGCCGAGCCGCCGGTCGATCGTGCTGAGAAGACCGAGCGAAATGAAGATCCAGGCCTCGGCGTCGGGATCGCGGTCCCGCTTGATTCCGCCCGCCTCCTGAGCGCTCCTGATCTTCTCGGCGACGAAGTCATGCACCTCCCGCACCTGGTCTCGCAGGTAGCGGCGAATCTTCGGGTCTTCGGTGGCCTCCGTCAGCGCCTGGATCCAGAGGTCCGAGAGCATGATCCTCTCGCCGGTGCGTTGGAGATGGACATACGCGCGCCCCATAGCGGCGATCCGCAGCCGCGGGTCGGGCTCGTTCGCGAATGCCTCCTCCCAGAGCTTGCGGACGTGGGCCCACGCTGCGTCGAGGCAGGCCAGATAGAGGTCGCGTTTCGACGGGAAGTGGCGATAGAGGACGGGCTCCGTGACTCCGCTCTCGCGGGCGATCTCGGCCGTCGTCGCCCCGCTGTAGCTGGACTTCGCGAAGACGCGGCAGGCGGCGCCGACCACGCACCGTCGCCGCTCCCCGGCCGCCATCCGCGGCCGCGTCGCGATCATGCTGCCTCGGCCAGCGGCTGCGCCTGTTCGGCGTGCTGGTACTTGCGGACCAGCACAGCCGCGGCGATCGCGGCGCCGAAGCAGATCACCGCGCTGACGCGCATCCCGAAGGTGAGTCCGTGGACGAAGGCGTGGGGTCCATCGTCGCCGGCGCGCAGGGCTGCAGCCTCCCGATTCGTGATGATCGCGCCCATGATCGCGATTCCCAGGGCAACACCGACCTGGCGGAACGTGTTCAGGACGCCGGAGGCGACGCCGGCCTTGTCGACCGGAGCAGCGCCCATCACGGCGGCGGACATCGGCGTCATCACGAACGACATCCCGAGACCGCCGAGAATGAAGCCGGGCAGCAAGCGCCAGAAGGTCGAGCCGACCGCGACGGTTGAGAGCTCGAGGCAGCAGAGCCCGACGGTCGTCATCCCGGCGGCGATCAGCCAGCGGGAGCCGACTTTGTCGGAAAGCTTGCCGGCAATCGGCGCAAAGATCACGATCAGGATCGTCCAGGGCAGCAGCGCGGCGCCGGCCTGGATCGGCGACCAGCCGAGGAACGTCTGCATGTAGATCGGGAAGAAGACGAAGATCCCGAACATCGCGAGCGTGACGAGAATCGCGACGAGGTTGGCGCCCGCGAAGGTCCCGTTTCGGAACAGCGTCAGGTCGAGCATCGGCAGGCGCTGGCGCTGCTCGAGCAGCACGAAAGCCGTGAGGGCGCTCGCGGCGACGGCGAAGAGGCCGAGGATCGTCGCCGACGTCCAGCCGTAGTGGTGGGCTTCGATCAGCGCGTAAACGAGCGCCAGCAGGCCTACGCCTGAGGCCAGCAGGCCGGGTAAGTCAAGTCTTTGCTCGTGGGAAGTGTCCTTCGACTCGGGCACGACGACGATGCTTGCGAGGATGCCGAGGAGCCCGATCGGCACGTTGACGTAGAAGATCCAGTTCCAGGAGATGTGCTCGGTGATGACTCCGCCGAGCAGGGGGCCGATCGCGAGCGCCATCGCCGAGACCCCAGCCCAGATACCGATCGCCATTCCGCGCTCGCGCGCCGCGAAAGTGGCTGTGATGATCGAGAGCGTCGCCGGCATCATCAGCGCCGACCCCACGCCCTGCACCGCGCGCGCTCCGATCAGCTCGGTGGCGCTGGAGGAGAGACCGCAGGCGAGCGACGACGCGGTGAAGACGACCAGGCCGATTGTGAAGATCAACCGTCGGCCGAGGAGATCGCCGAGCTTGCCGCCGGTGAGCAGGAGCACCGCGAAGGTGAGGGCATACGCCGTCACGACCCATTCGAGCTCCGAGACGCCGATGTGAAGGTCGTTCTTGATCGCCGGCAGAGCGACGTTGACGATCGTGTTGTCCAGCATGATCATGAACAGGGCGAAGGAAAGGGCCCCCAACGTCCACCACCTGCGGTTTTCCTCGGCAAAGATCCTTGCTCGCATTCGCGTCCTCCCGGGCCTAAGTTAGCTCGCGCTAGGTTAGCGACCACTAGCTAGGGTGGCAAGGCTCGTTCTTTACGCTTGTTGACGTGACGGAGGTTGCCTGGAGGCCGACGCCCGACACGCTCGAGCAGGCGAACGTGGTGCGCCTGATGCGCCGGGTGGGCATCGACGATTACCACGAGCTCCAGCGGCGGTCGGCGGAGGAGCCGGAGTGGTTCTGGCCGGAGGCGATCGAGGACATAGGGCTGGAGTTCTCGCGCCGCTGGGAGCGCGTGGTCGATCTCTCGCAAGGGCCGGAGTGGGCGACCTGGTTCGTCGGCGGCAAGCTCAACCTCGCCTGGAACTGTGTGCATCGATGGGCGGAGAGGACGCCCCAGGTCGCGGCTGCGCTCTGGGAATCGGAGGACGGCGAGCGGCACGGGCTCACGTATCGGCAACTCTCCGATCGCGTGACGCGGTTCGCGGAGGCGCTGGTGGCACTCGGCGTTCGCCCCGGCGACCGGGTGGCGTTCTTCTTGCCAATGTCGCCGGAGGTCTCGATCGTCTCGCACGCGTGCGCGCACATCGGTGCAGTCCAGGTGCCGATCTTCTCCGGCTTCGCGGCGCCCGCTGTTGCGCAACGGCTGCAGGACTCCGAGGCGAAGGTGATCGTCACCGCAGATGGCTCCCTGCGACGCGGGCGCGAGGTGCCGATGAAGGAGATCGTCGACGAGGCGGTTCGCGATTCCCCGTCGGTGGAGCACGTCGTCGTCTGGCGGCGGCTCGGGCGCGAGGACGTTCCGATGACGCCGCGCCGCGACCTCTTCGACGCTGAGGCCATGTCGGGCCGGCCGGGTACGCTCGAGCCGCTCGAGGTCGACTCCGAGCATCCCTACTTGCTCACATACACGTCCGGCACGACCGGCCGGCCGAAGGGCGTCCTCCACGTCCAGGGCGGCTTCCTCGTCTCGATCACGCGCGAGGTCGCCTACCAGGCCGACGCGAAGCCCGGCGAGGTCGTCCACTTCGTCACCGACATGGGCTGGATCATGGGCCCGTGGGAGGTGGTTGGCGGGAACGCGCTGGGTTGCACGGTCCTGTTTGCGGAGGGGGCTCCGGACTGGCCCGCCGCCGACCGGTTGTGGTCACTCGTCGAGCGGGAGCGGGTCGCCGTGCTCGGGATCTCGCCGACGCTGACCCGAGCGCTGATCCCGCACGGCCGCGAGCTCGTGGACCGCCACGATCTGACCTCGCTGCGCGTGCTCGTGACGACGGGCGAGCCTTGGAACCCAGAGCCGTACCGGTGGCTGCACGAGGTCGTCGGCGGCGGCCGCTGTCCGATCATCAACTGCTCGGGCGGCACGGAGGTCGGTGCCTGCTTCCTCTCGCCCACCGTGGCGACGCCGATCAAGGCATGCTCGCTTGGCGGGCCGGCACTCGGAATGGCGATGGACGTCGTTGACTCGGAGGGACGTTCCGTGCGCGGCGAGGTTGGCGAGCTCGTCTGCCGGAAGCCGTTTCCCGGCATGACGCGCGGGTTCTGGCGGGATCCGGAGCGGTACCTCGATACCTACTGGCGCCGATTTCCGGGCGTCTGGGTACACGGGGACTGGGCGTCGGTCGACGAGGACGGCTATTGGTTCCTGCACGGGCGCTCGGATGACACGCTCAACATCGCCGGGAAGCGCGTCGGGCCGGCGGAGCTCGAGTCGGCGGTGGTGGCGCATCAGGCGGTCGCGGAGGCGGCGGCGATCGGGGTGCCTCACGAGGTCAAGGGCGAGACGGCGTGGATCTTCTGCGCGCTCGTGCCGGGGGCGGAACCGTCGGAGGAGCTGGTCTCGGAGCTGCGAGCGCTCGTGGCCGCCGAGCTCGGCAAGGCGTTCGCGCCTGAGCGGATCTTGTTCGTGCCCGCGTTGCCGAAGACCCGCAGTGCGAAAATCGTCCGCCGCGCCGTGCGCGCGAAGGCGCTCGGCGTCGACCCCGGCGACCTGACGTCGCTCGAGAATCCTGAGACGCTGGAAGAGATCGAAGCGGCGGCGCGGGTCGCGCCCTGAAGACGCGGCCTGGCCGGACACGCACGCGCGTGGCAGTTCCTGAGGACAGTCCCCACGAACTGCCGCGCGCGGACATGGCAACTGCAACGAAAGTGTGACTTTTCGTCCACAGGGATGGCTCCTCGCGACAGGTGATCGCGATCGGCGGCCCTACGGTGTCGCTGTGAGCCGGCTTCCGCGCTACGTCTTCCCGGACGGCACCTACCATGTCGGAACGCGCGGCGTCGAAGGAACGCCGATCTTCCGAACCGACGACGACCGCCGTTTCTTCCTCGAGCTCTTCGCGGACGTCGTTGTGCGGAACGACTGGCTTGTCCACGTCTTCTGCCTGATGACGAATCACTATCACCTCGTCGTCGAGGCGCTCCGAGACGAGCTCTCCGATGGGTTCCATCGCTTGAACGGCGACTATGCCGGTACCGCAGAAAAAGCCACCTCTTCGGAGACCGCTTCTGGTCAGGCCTGATCGAGGACGAAGACGAGCTCAGGGACACATGCGACTACGTCCTCGCGAATCCAGTCCGCGCCGGCCTCTGCGCGGACCCGGCCGAGTGGCCCTGGAGCGGCAGCCGAACCGAGCGGGCAGCCTGGCGTATCCTCGGCGGATGACCGATCCGGAACTGGGGGGCCAAGTCGCCCTCGTCACGGGCGGCGGGCGCGGGATCGGGGCCAACATCGCGCGCGAACTCGCCGACGCGGGGGCACGGGTCGCCGCCAGCGCCCGCACGCTCGAGCAGGTGGAGGAGGTCGCCCGCGAGACCGCCGGCCTCGCCGTCGTTGCAGACGTGACCGACCGCGCCGCCGTCGAGGCAATGGTCGACCGCGTGGAGTCTGAGCTCGGGCCCA
>Ga0209808_1000151_pt1 | contig 35745 bp, 35 predicted proteins | sample GraSoiAngelo_157_FD_186171 | JGI IMG/M metagenome (GOLD analysis project Ga0209808, IMG submission 186171) | Grasslands soil microbial communities from the Angelo Coastal Reserve, California, USA - 14_1009_16_20cm (SPAdes) (version 2) | ecosystem: Environmental > Terrestrial > Soil > Grasslands ... | reverse complement strand
GCCTGCGGGAGGGATGGCGGCCGCCCGAGCTGCCGCCGGCGACCCCGCTGCCGCATCTTCCGCTCGGGCGCGCCTCGCTCGATCCGCGCGAGTTCAGCTGGGTGGGCGAGACCCAGCGCCACGTGGGGACCGTCGTGCACGCCTTCCTCGCGCGCCTCGCGGACTCCGCCCCGCTCCCCACCCCCGAGGCTCTCGAGGGCGCCCGCGAGGCGGTCGCGCGGCAGCTCGGGCGCGCGGGCGTGCCCGAGCGGGAGCAGGACGAGGCGACCCGGCAGGTCCTGGCGGCGCTCGCTCGCACGGTCGCCGACGAGCGCGGACGGTGGCTGCTCGGCGCCGGACACCGTGAGGCGTCGAGCGAGCTGGCCCTCACCGGGCTCGCGGCCGGGCGACTCCGGAGCGTCGTGATCGATCGCTGCTTCGTGGACGAGAGCGGCACGCGCTGGGTGGTCGACTACAAGACCAGCCGTCACGAGGGCGGCGGGCTCGAGAGCTTTCTCGCCGAGGAGCTCGAGCGCTACCGCGGGCAGCTCTCGACCTACGCGGCGCTCGCGCACCAGCTCGGGCCCGAGCCGGTGCGGGCGGCGCTCTACTTTCCGTTGCTGCGGGCTTTTCGCGAGCTCAGCTGAAGCTTCACCTTGAAGTAGTCGCTGCCGCGCAGCACTGCTGACCGACAGAGGGCAGGCTTTTCACCCCGTTGTTCACCCCAGCGCTCGGTGTTACGCTCCGCCGCCGGTCGCGGCGCGCGGCCTCAGGACATTCTAACTACAAGCGACAGGGAGATACCCATGTTGCGACTCGGCGGGGGTGAGTGCTGGTGGCATCTAACCGGCGCCGTGCCAGCGCGCTCGCGCATCGCAGACTCCCAGTCTCCCAGACAGAATCGCGAGCCACACGCTCGCGTAACGCGCGTCTGATACAACACGTCTGATACAAGCAGAGGCGATCACTAGCAGCGAGGAGGTTAACGCTATGCGCATCGATAGACGATGGTTTGTGGTGATGGCCATCCTGTTCCTGCCTTTGTTGGTCGTAGGAAACGCCTACGGAGAAACCAAGTACCGGTGGGACATCGTCAATCTCACCCTGGTTGGCACGACGCCCAATATCAACGCTGGCGGAATGGCATCGGCGCGGGCGCAAGACGACTCCATGATCACGATTACGGGTTCCGGGACCTTCACCGTAGGGGATGACAATGTGAGCGGAGGGGGTACCTGGAAGACCATCGCCCCCGACGGCACCACGGTGACCGGAATGGGCAACTACCTGGTGACGCGGCTGATTCGCTTCGAAGTGGCGCCGGGCCACCAAACGAGTGTCTTGCACGACAATATCGGTGACGGCACGTTGGCCGACAATCGAGCCGGGTTGGCGTATCTGCGCATCGACTACGACGATGGCAGCAAAGGAATCCTTGCGGTCAGCTGTCATCTGAGTGGCAATCCGCCGCCCCAGGGGCCCGATGCGGCGCCCGCGTCCATATTCGAGGGGATCACTGCATCCAAGGGATATGCAGACTACTGGAACCGCGTGGCACCGGTGGGGTCCCCCGGTACTGCAAACGCGAATCGCACGGTCTTCCACATTCTTTCAGGGGATTAGCCTCCGGCTTCGGTGGGACGGACCTGGTCGGCAACGACAAGGATGCACGGGCAGGGCTAGTGGCGGACGATTCGGAGTGGTGGGCTACAGGCCCACCACTCCCTTGCGTCTGAGCAGGCTTCGTTCCTCGGAGCACGGGATAGGTTTCGCTGCACCTGAAGGGAGAACATCATGAACCGCTCAGTACCGATTCTCGCGATTACCGTCCTGGCCTTGACTGCCAGCGCTCTGGCGCGGGGGGAGGACGGAGGAGGAACCGTGCAGGGCGGCGCCACCACCATCATAGCGGGTGGCACCGGAGCGCCCTCATTCGTGCCGGTCATTACCAAGCTCGCCTTCCACTGGCGGAACGGCCAAGGTCACTTCGAGTGCCTGGCGCTTGCGCCCACCAGCGCAGCGGCGGGAAAACCGGGGAGTGGGAACTTCGATACCAACGTCATGTACGTGACCGGAGCGATCACCGCCGTCCAGATTAACGGGTCCGTAGCGGTCTTGACGGGCTCAGCGGACGTCACCGGCCTCGGGGCCGGTACCAACCTGCCTTTCACGGCGACCGCCGAGCGTGGAGGCCCGGGCACGACGTTTGTTCTCACGATCTCCGGGCTCACCTTTCACGAGACCATCCTGGAAGGTGAAATCTCTTTCTGAGAGCGGTTTCGCGCCGACGCAGATCCGCGCGCTCCGTGTGGCAGGGTTCTCCTGCCCGGCGCCGCAGCGCGGTGCCGGCATCGAGGTGTGGTGCGAGTGGCGGGTGTTATGAACAACACTTTCCGACGCTGTTGTCAATGGCTGGTCGCCGTGTCGGCGCTCGCGAGCATGACTGCGGCGTTGGGGCAAAACCCCGACGCGCAGATCGGGCGCGAGGTGGCGATACCCAGACACTTGCAGGACGGCGAAGAATTCAACACTCCTTTGAGCCAGTTGATCCAGTATGGGTCACAGCTTTTCACCGCCGAGTTCACCATCCAGGAGGGAGCGGGGCGCCCATTGTCGAAAGGGACAGGTGCCGTTCTGTCGGACCCGAGTTCGCCACTGGTGTTCCCGAGAAACTTCGACAGAGTCTCTTCGCCTGACGCGAACGCATGTTCTGGCTGTCACAACGTCCCCGTGACAGGGGCAGGCGGCGACCGCGTGACGGAAGTCTTCGTGCTCGCACAGCGCTTCGATCGTTTAACCTTCGATCACACCGATCCCATCGGGACCCGGGGTGCTGTAGATGAGTCCGGAAAGCTCGTTACGATGGAGAGCGCCACCGACGACAGAAAAACGATCGGCATGAATGGTGCCGGGTTCGTCGAGATGCTGGCCCGGCAAATGACAGCCGAGCTGCAGACCGAGCGGGACGCCACGCCTCCGGGCAGCAGCACACCGCTGACGTCCAAGGGAATTTCCTTCGGCAGCCTGACACACAACGCGGACGGGACCTGGAATGTCTCGCACGTTCAAGGCCTGGCGGCTCCGAGCCTGTCGAGTCACGGCGCTACCCCACCAAGCCTGATCATCCGGCCTTTACATCAGGTAGGGAACGTAGTTTCCCTGAGGCAGTTCAGCAACAACGCGTTCAACCATCACCACGGTATGCAGGCCGAAGAGCGCTTCGGGCTCAATGCCGACCCCGATGGGGATGGTTTTACGAACGAGCTGACGGTCGCCGACCTGACCGCGGTCTCCCTGTTCCAGGCCACGCTGCCCGTTCCGGGCCGCGTCATTCCAAACGATCCGGCGGTGGAGCAGGCGAATCGGCTGGGCGAGGCGGTGTTCAATCAGATCGGCTGCGCAACCTGTCACGCGACCTTGCCGCTCACCGCCAACCACAATCCGGGGCTCCCCGGGCAGCCAGGCTGGATCTACTTCGAGCCCAGTCCGTATAACCCCGCCGTGGGCCCCAATTCACCGAACTTGCAGCTCGGACCCGCCAACTATCCGATCAGTGCTCCGGCACTCACCGTGGACCTGACGAGCGATATGCTGCCGCTTCCGCGCCTGCGAGCTCATCACGGGTTAGTCATGGTGCCGGCATACACCGATCTCAAGCTGCATGACATCAGCGCTACCAGCGACCCCGGGACCGATCCGGAATGCGAGCCCCTCGACCAGAACCAAGCGGCGGGATCACCGGGATTCTTCGTGGGGAACTGCAAGTTCATTACCCGCAAGTTGTGGGGGTTCTACAATCAGGGCGGGGCGTTCATGCACCATGGGAAGTTCACGACCGCGAGGGAAGCTGTCGAAGCGCACAGCGGCGAGGCTCTGTCCCAGCGCTTGGCGTTCGACGCACTGCCAACGGATCTGCAGAACGACCTGATTGAATTTCTGAAGTCCTTGCAGGTTCTGCCGCCGGGCTCGTCATCGCTGGTCATCGACGAACACGGCAAACCCAAGAGTTGGCCCCCCTCTGCCGACTCTTCGCCAGGCGATCGGTAGCGCAACTACTCCCGCTTCTGGCCGCGGACTCTGATCATCAGAACGTCCCGACGACCGAGAACGGTCGTCTCCCGGTTGCGTCGGGCGCGCCGAGGAAGGGGAGAGAGCTCACGATCTCGGGCGGCGCGCCCCGGCGCGGGGCAACCAGCCCCTCGAGCTCGTAGCCCGGCTGCGGCGTCAGGCGGAGCGTCCCCTCGACCGCGAGCGGGCCGTCGAGGTCGCGCAGCTTTCCCGTCGGCTCGCCCTTGGCCTCCGGGAAAGTCAACACATAGCTGCCGAGCGGCGTCGCCAGGCCGGCGCGATCCTCCAGGTCGTGCGCCTCGATACGCCCCTTGAGCTGCGTGATGACCCCATGCTCAATCCGGACCAGCTCGAGATCGAGCGTTGCACGGCCGTGCAGTGTGGCCGGGAGCCCCGGGATCAACGCCGGATCGAGGGCCAGGTCGGCCTTGACGTGACGGAGCGTCGCCCGCTGACCCAAACCGAGCTCGACGTCCGCGCTGGCCGTGTTCGCGGCGCGCGTGGCGGCGACGTGCCCTGCAAGCCTGCCGTAGAGCAGCCGCATGGGATACAGCTCCCAGCTGAAATCGCCGACCGGCGTGCCCTGCACGCGAAGTCCGCTGCAGACTCCGCTCCAGAGCGTGCCCTCGACGCTCGCGCAGGCTCCGCGCGCGCTCCCCCCCGCGGGGATCACCCAGGCCGCCGGCATGCGGGCGAGGAGGATGGCCGCGAAAGCGACCACAGCAAAGAGCGCGATCCAGGCTCCCCGCTTCACTTCTTCAGAACGAGCGCGGCATTCACCAGGCCGGTCGCGTCGGCTCTCTCGATGGTGGCGGATTCGACGCTGGCACCGTTCTGCTGGGCGAGGCGGCCGAGCCAGGCGACGAGACTATCGAACGGCGCCCTTTGCAGGCGCACCGAGAGGGCCCCTGGGCCCGCCGGCTCACTCGTGAGGGAGCCGGCCAGCCCCGCCTCACGCGCCGAGCGGTCGACGATCACGAGCAGCGACTCGCCCGTGGCCGCGGGCTGTGCCGGGGAGGAGGCGAGCTCCGGCGCCACGCCCTGCATCCAGCTGAGGTCGGCGCGCTTGCTGGCCAGGCGGTCGTGAGCGTGCGCGACGCTGCGATCGAGAGGAATGAGCACACCGAAGACGAGCATCAGCGCGGCGAGCGCGAGAGCCCCGAGGACCAGGCGCCGCTCGCGCGCCGAGAGCGCGGCCAGGGATTCGAGCGAGAGAGCCTCGCGCGAGAGCGTCATGAGCGCGCCCCCGGCGCATCCCCGGCGCGCACCTGCATGCGTCCCTCGTATGCCGAGCCGGTCATGCCGCCGCTCGTGAGATCGGCCTGCCAGCCGATGCGGCGCAGCGCCTGGCCGAGCCGGTCGAGGCTGGCCGCATCCGGTGCGGAGAGCCTGAGGTCGAGCGCCCCGTCGTGATACTGGAGCGCCAGCACGGCGAGGCCCGGCACGGAATCGCGCGCCTGCGCCAGCGCCTGCAGCGCGGGCAGCAGTCCTCCGCCGGCGCCGCGCGCGGCCGCGAGGCGCTGCTCCATGCGGCGGCGCGCATCGAGCGCGCTCGGTTCCCCGGGCATCGCGGCGTGAAAAGCGTCGCGGATCGAGACGTCGACCTGGCGCTCGCGGCTCTTGAGCCATTGCAACTCGCCCACCTTGCCGGCGACGTGCAGACCGAGGAGCGAGAGGAGCAGGATCGCCGCGACGCGCCAGGCGCGCAGCCCCGCCGCGCCCGCCGCGGCCGGGGCGTAGGCGCCCTGCAGGAGATTGATCGGCGTCGCCACCGGAAGCTGCTGCGCGAAAACGGGGAGGGGCCCCTCGGTGAGGAGCTGGATCCTGACGCCGTCGAAGCGCGGGCGCGCGGCCTCCGCCTGCGCGGAATGCCGCTGCCACTCGGCGGCTCCGGCATAGAGAATCAGTCCGCGTCCGCCGCCGGGTGAGTCGGCGCCCCGCGACTGCGCGATCTCGAGCGCCTCGGCGAGTGCATCCGCGGGCAGCGTCACCGGCGCGGCTCCCGGCGCTCGCACAAACACCGCGTCCTCCTCGAGGAGCACCACCGCGTGGGCGGGATTTCCGGGCAGCAGGTCGCTCTCGGCGTGGATCGCCTCGGGCTCGATGCCGCTCGAGCGCAGCGTCGCGAGCCACTCATCGAGAAGCGCCCGCGCCACCACAGCCACCGGCGCGCGGGTGGAGTCGCTCGCGCGCTTACCGATGGCGAAGTGCAGATCCTCGATGTTGTCCGCCAGCTGCTCCTCGAGCGCGTAAGGCACGAGCTGCTGGAGCTTCAGGCCCGCCTTGACCGGAACCTCCGGCTCGGCGAGCAGCACGTCCGTTCCGGGGACGATCACCCACACCCGCCTTCCCGCGGTGCGCGTTGCCGCCGCCGCCAGCGGGCCGCTCTCGAGCGGCCCCACGGGCGTACCGCGCGCGTCCACCACCAGCCAGGACGCCGGCTCGTCCGGGACACGCGGCAGGCGCAGCAACAGCCAGTCAGCCATCGGCGGATACTGTCATGGTTGAGGGCGGGGTGCCCATCGGTGTTGGCGAATCAATCCGGCGTGAAGCTGCGCAGGATCGGACGCACTTTGGCATCGCCTCCCCTCTCCTGATAGAGAAGACTGTACAAAGTGAATTCCGTACTGCCAATGGTGATGATGCTCGTGAGGCGAAAGTAGCTCGAGGCCTGGGCGATCTTCGCGTCGACCTTGGCTTTCAGCTGCGGGTCGGCGAACGCCGCGTCGTAATCCGCCTGGGTGGGGAAGCACCCCGGAGCGGCGGCGCGATTCTTCGCGAGCGAGTCGGGATCCGAGCCGAAGTCGGGATGTCCGAGGTAGGCATCGAGCACTTTGCCCGGGGCGGTGCAGATGTTGACCTTCACGTTGGGGTCAGCGGGGAGCGCCGCGACGTAGGGCGCGAGCGCGAGATAACGGTCGCGGCCAAAGCCCGGCAGCGCGAGGAGCTCGCTCGTGCTCGTGATGTAACGGTTGGCCGTCCGGTAAGGCGGCGTCAGGCCCATGTAGACGGTGTCCTCCGCGCCGTCGGGGGATGGCGTGCCATTCCAGTCGATCCAGTCGATGACGTAGCCCACCCACTTGGTCTCGAGCCCGACGCTCTGGAGCAGGTTGCTGAAGGCGGCGACCTGCACCGGATCGGGATTGCCCTCCCGGTCGGCGAGGCTGTTGAGGTTGAAGCGGCCCTGGAGGTCCTCGAGCGAGGCCTCGAGCATCACGCCCGGCACGACCTCGATCGGCCCGACGGGCTTGGCCCAGCCCTGAGCGGCGTAGATATACTTCTTGTCGTTCTGGTAGACCGTGCGCAGCCCGTAGGCGGCCAGCGCCTCGGCGCCCTGCGCGACGAGGAGCGCCTCGTCGAAGGCATAGGTTGCCGTGCCGCGCCGCGCGCTCATCGCGTTCTCGTATGCGATCGCGGCGGCGATGACGGTACAGAGCGCGACCAGCAGGATCGCGACCAGGAGCGCGATGCCGCGCTGCGCGCCGCGCCGGTGCCGCGGTCGCTGGCGCCGCGCACGCTCCGAGAGCCTCCTCATCCGGGGATCTCGATGACCCGCACGATCTTGCCCCAGTCCTCGGTGTCGAGGGTGATCTCGACCGCGAGCGGTCGCTGGCGCAGCACCTGCTCCTGCCGCAGCGCGGTCGCTGGCCACAGCGTCTGCCACTGGTGCGCCTGGTCCAGGTAGCGAACTGCCAGCGCCTTGACGTGCGTCATGAGATCGCGCCGGTAGGTGGTGCTGGCGAGCGTCGGGTCGAGCACGTTCCAGTACTCGCGCCGGAGCGTACCGTTCTCCAGGAGGTAGGCGACCCGCTGCAACGCCGGACGCTGCAACCCGGCGGGATTCGCCCAGCCGCCGCGCGTCAGTGCGACGATGGGCGGCGGCCCCCCGGGAGCCGCTCCCTCCAACGCCGGCTGCGCCGGCTCGTCGCCGATGGCCTGGCGCACCGGTCGCGGGGCGAGCTGCACGAAGTCCTGTTCCAACACGCGCACGCTCGTCTGAAGCTCGAGGAGCCGCGCCTGCTTCTCCTTGAGCGACTCGCGACTGTTCGACGCCTGGGTGATGGTCTTGTAGCCGAGCGCGAACATGACGACAGTGATGAACACGGCCACGAGGACCTCGATCAGCGTGAAGCCGGCCTCACCGGGGCTGCGCCGCACGCTGCGACGCGACCGGGCGTGAGCGCTCACGGGGTTCCCCGCCGATTCGTGGGAGCCTGCGGCGGCGGCGGGGCTGGCAGGTTTCCCGGAGGCGCTCCGGGCGGCTTGTTTCCCGAGGTGTTTCCACCGGCGGCGGCCGGTCCGGCCGGGAACTGGCTGCCCCAGTCGGGCTGGAATCCGTTAGGCGTACCGACCGCATCGCCCCAGATGCCACTCACCGTGGTGAGCCAGCTCCTCTCCTCCGCACCCACCTTAAGGTCCGCGGGGCGCACGCTGACGTCGATGCGCTCGACTCCGGGCACCTCGGTCGTGACCACCTCCTGGTGCCAATGCCAGCTGCGGCCGGCGAAATCGGTGTCGCCGTCGCTGTTGCCCGTCTGGGGCTGCTGGCCGGAGAGGCGCAGGTTCGCGATCCTGTTGAGCGCCACCCACTGGGCGAAGGTCTTGTCGCGCAGATACGAGGTGGTGCCCGCCGAGGAGGTGAGCGCACCCATGACCGCAGCCACGCCGATCGCGACGATCGCAAGCGCCACGAGCACCTCGATGAGCGTGAAGCCGTGGCCGGCGCGCGCGCTCTCGGCGGGCGCATCGGTCAGGCTGGCCACGGCGCGCGCGCTTCTCACGGCTTCGACTCCACCATGGGCTGCTCAATGACCTGGCCCTGGTCGTCCTGAGTGACGGTGACGCTGCGCAGGCCCCCCTCACGCTCGAGCGTCGCGGCGAAGCTCGTGAGGTCGCCATTCGAGAAGATCATCACCTGCGGGGTCTTGTCCCTGGCATCCTTGGGACGGGTCAGCACGACGGGACGCGCTTCCACCGTGAGCTTCACGCCGAGTCCGTCGGGGAGGCGGCGCGCCACGAGCGCCTCGTCGTCGGGCACGCTGCGCCAGAGGGCGCGGCGCACGTCGTAGGTCAGGAACTCGTAGCCGTCGTCCTGGAACAGCACGCCGTACTCGCGGGTCTGCAGCTCCGCCTGCTCGCGGGCGTAGGTGAAGAGGGCGAACAGCCTGTCGCTTTCCTTCTCGAGCTCGCGATCGCGCCCGGTGAGGGTGAATGACAGCACCATCAGCGCCGCCACCACGCCGATGATGACGACGACGACCATGATCTCGATCAGCGTGAAGCCGGCGCTGTCCGCGCCGGCACGCGCGCACTCCCGCCTCATCGTGGGGCGCAAGCTAGTCGGTGAGATTCCAGTTGCCGATGTCGGCGTTGATGCCCTCGCCGCCCGGCTGGCCGTCGGCGCCGAGCGTGTACAGGTCATACGTCTTGCCGTGCGTGCCGGGGTAGACATATTGATATTCGTTCCCCCAAGGATCCTTGCTCACGCGGTCGAGGTAGCCGCCGGGCTTCCAGTGCTTGATGCTCGGATCGGTCGGCTGCTGCACGAGCGCCCTGATGCCCTGCTCCGTGGTCGGATACTTGGAGTTGTCGAGGTAGAAGAGCGACAGCGCCGCTTCGAGCGCCTGGATGTCCCCCTTCGCCTTGGTGACGCGCGCCTCGTCCACCTTTCCGAGCACCGTCGGGACGATGAAAGCGGCCAGGAGGCCGATGATGACCATGACCACCATGATTTCGATGAGGGTGAAGCCGCGCGAGCGCGTGCGGCTCGTCGGTCTGCTACCCTCGTGAGTGATGTAGCTCATGCGCGGGATGTCCGGGCGGCGGAGCCGCCGATGCGACCTGAAAGAGCTCTTCATCATAACAAATAGTGGATCAGAGCCCGTGATGCGTGTGCGTGGGCTGCTCCGGTCTCTCAACTACGACGGGCGCCTCGGGCTGATCCTCGCCGGCAGCTGCGTGCTGCTGCTGCTCGCGAGCCTCACCGGCGAGCCCGGCAGATTGCTGCTGCGCTATGACCGCGCGGCGCTCGCCGCGGGGCAGTGGTGGCGGCTCGTGACCGCGCACGTGGTGCACCTCGATGTGCGGCATGCCCTGCTGAACGACCTCGGGCTCGCTCTCGTGTGGGCGCTCTTTGCCCGCGACTACTCTCTGCGTCAGTGGGCGGCCGTCGTGCTGGGGGCGGTGGTGGCCATCGACGCGGGACTGTGGCTCTGCGATTCGACCCTCGAGTGGTATGTGGGTTCCTCCGGGGCGCTGCATGGGGTGATGGCGGCCGGCGCCCTGGCCCATCTGCGCCGCGGCGAGCGCGATGGAGCGCTCCTGTCGGTCGCCCTCGTGGCCAAGCTCGGTTACGAGCACTGGGCGGGTGCGCTGCCGTTCTCCGCGAGCCTTCCGGTGGTGGTGAGCGCTCACCTCTACGGGGTCATGGGGGGCTCGGCGGTGGCCGTGTTCGTGAGGCCCCGCGCGCGGAGCGCCGTCGGCCCCTCGCTATAATCGATCCCGACTCGACTCCACCCGCCTTCAGGAGCGCGCATGTCGTTTGCCTTCGTGTTCCCCGGTCAGGGCTCGCAGTCGGTCGGGATGCTCCAGGCGCTCGCGGCCGCGGACAGCTCGGTTCGCACGACCTGCGATGAGGCGTCGCAGGTGCTCGGGTATGACCTCTGGAAGCTCGTGAGCGAAGGCCCCGAGGAGACGCTGAACGCGACCGAGCAGACCCAGCCGGCGATGCTCGCGGCGGGAGTTGCGACCTGGCGGGTGTGGCGCGCGCGGGGCGGTGCGCTGCCTGCGCTCGTCGCCGGTCACAGCCTGGGCGAGTTCACGGCGCTCGTGTGCGCCGAAGCGCTGCCGTTTCCCGCGGCGCTCGATCTCGTGCGCTTCCGGGGCCAGGCGATGCAGGCCGCGGTGCCGGCCGGCACCGGCGCGATGGCGGCGATTCTCGGTCTCGAGGACGAGGCGGTCGAGGCCGCCTGCCACGAGGCCGCGCGGGGGGCCGTCGTCGAAGCGGCCAACTTCAACTCGCCGGGCCAGGTGGTGATCGCCGGCGAGAAAGCCGCCGTCGAGCGCGCGATCGAAGCGGCCCGGACACGCGGCGCCAAGCGCGCGGTAAGGCTCCCGGTGAGTGTGCCTTCGCACAGCAGTCTCATGCACGGTGCGGCCGCGCGGCTCCGAGAGAAGCTCGCCGCGATCGATCTTCGCGCTCCCCGCATCGGCTACGTGAGCGCGGTGGATGCCCGCCCCCACGAGCGGCCCGAAGAGATCCGGGAGCTCCTCGTGCTGCAGCTCTCGAGCCCGGTGCGCTGGACGGACACGCTGCGCGCGCTCGCGGCAAGAGACCTCGCGCAGATCATCGAATGCGGCCCGGGGAAGGTGCTCACCGGCCTCAACCGCCGCATCGAGCGGCGCCCGAACTTGAACTTTCTGGCGCTCGACGATCCCGCCTCGATCGAAGCGGCGCTGAGCGCAACCCGAAGGGATTCCCATGCTTGAGAAAGAAGTCGCACTCGTCACGGGCGCCTCGCGCGGCATAGGGCACGCGATCGCGCTGGCCCTCGGGGCCGCCGGCGCCCGCGTGATCGGCACCTCCACCGGCGCCGAAGGCGCGGCGAAGCTCGGGAAGGACCTCGCGTCGCACGGATGCAACGGCCGCGGCGCCGTGCTCGACGCCGGCAGCGCCGCATCCGTCGACGCCCTGATGGCGGAGCTCGAGAGCGCGGGCGAGCTGCCGACGATACTCGTCAACAACGCCGCCATCACCCGCGACCAGCTGCTGCTGCGCATGAAGCCGGAGGACTGGGACGCGGTCATCGCCACGAACCTCACGGGCGTCTTCCGGGTGTCCAAGGCCTGTGTGCGGCGCATGATGAAGGAGCGCCACGGCCGGATCGTCAACCTCACTTCCGTCGTGGGCGTGACGGGCAACGCTGGACAGGCGAACTACGCCGCGGCGAAAGCGGGACTTCTGGGATTCACCCGCTCGCTCGCGAAGGAGCTCGCCTCGCGCGGCATCACGGTGAACGCGGTGGCTCCGGGCCTGATCGACACCGACATGACGCGTGCGCTCGGCGAGGAGCAGCGCCGTGCGCTCCTCGAGCAGGTCCCGATGGGCCGCCTCGGGACACCCGAAGAGGTGGCGGGCGCGGTGTTGTTCCTCGTCTCCCCCCAGGCGGCCTACATCACCGGCGAGACGCTGCACGTCAATGGCGGCATGTACATGGGCTAGCGCGCGGTGCCCACGCGCGAGCGACGCCGTTGGGCGCACGCCACAGGGCGAGCCGAGCCGCGATCCGAACCGCATCACAGGGTCGCCAGTTTCGCCAGTAAAAACAATCACTCGCAGCCCAGGTACGCGATTGGCAGCCCCTGGGGGGGTCCCGTACAATACCGCGCCCGCTGGCGGCCTCGCGGCGCGAACGGCGGGTGAGCCCCTTTTCAGAAGACTACAAAAGGACCAACCGCCAATGAGCACTGTTGAGCAGCAGGTCAAAGCCATCGTTGCCGAACAGCTGGGCGTGAAGCAGGAACAGGTCACGAGCGATGCCTCGTTCGTCGACGACCTGGGAGCGGATTCTCTCGACACGGTCGAGCTGGTGATGGCCCTCGAGGAGGAATTCGAGATCGAAATCCCGGACGAGGATGCCGAGAAGATCACCACCGTCCACCAAGCCATCGACTACATCAACGAGCGCCGCAGCAAGTCCTGATTCGATAAGGCGCCATACAGGTATCGTATGAGCAAGCGCCGTATCGTCGTAACGGGTCTTGGCGTGGTGTCCCCGGTCGGGAGCACCGTGAAGGCGGCCTGGGACGCCATCCTCCGCGGGGAGAGCGGCATCGGACCGGTGACGCGCTTCGACGTGTCCGCATTCCCGGTGCGCATCGGCGGGTCGGTGCGCGACTTCGACGTCAGCCAGTACATCTCGCCGAAGGAAGCCCGCCGCATGGACGACTTCATGCAGTACGGCGTGGCCGCCGGGGTGCAGGCCGTCAACGACTCGGGCATCGACTTTTCCAAGACCGATCCCACGCGCTGCGGCGCGGTCTGCGGCGCGGGCATCGGCGGCCTCGGCACCATCGAGGCGGAATACAGCGAGTACCTGAAGGGGATGAGCCCGCGCAGGATCTCGCCGTTCTTCGTGCCCGCCACCATCATCAACATGATCGGCGGTCATCTCTCGATCCGTTTTGGCTTGAAGGGCCCGAATCTCGGCGTGGTCACCGCCTGCACCACCTCGACGCACGCCATCGGGCTCGGCATGCGCGCCATTCAATACGGCGACGCCGACCTCATCGTCGCGGGCGGCGGGGAAATGGCCACCACGCGCTGCGGTCTCGGCAGCTTCGGCCAGGCGAAGGCGCTCTCCACGCGCAACGACGCCCCCAAGGAAGCGAGCCGTCCGTGGGACCTCGACCGCGACGGGTTCGTGCTGAGCGACGGGGGCGGTGCGATGGTGCTCGAGGAGCTCGGGCATGCGCGCTCCCGCGGCGCCCGCATCTACGCCGAGGTGGTCGGCTTTGGCATGAGCGGCGATGCCTATCACATCACCGCGCCCCCCGAGGACGGGGAGGGCGCCCGCATTTCCATGGTGAACGCGCTGAAAGATGCCTCGCTCAATCCGACCGACGTGCAGTACATCAACGCTCATGCGACCTCGACCCCGCTCGGCGACAAGGCCGAGACGGTCGCCTTGAAGCGCGCCTTCGGCGCTCACGCGAAGCGCGTCGCGGTGAGCTCGACCAAGTCGATGACCGGGCATCTCCTCGGGGCAGCCGGGGTCGTCGAGGCGATCTTCTCGGTGCTCGCGATCCGCGACGGCGTCGCGCCGCCCACCATCAATTACCACACGCCCGACCCGGAGTGCGACCTGGACTTCGTGCCCAACACCGCCCGTCGCATGAAGATCGACGTGAGCCTGTCGAACTCCTTCGGCTTCGGCGGCACGAACGGATCGCTCATCTTCCGGCGCTTCAGCGCCTGAAGGCGCAAGCGCCGAAGGTAAGTCCACCACGCGCGCTCTTCTCGTCCGCGAGCTCGACGTCCCGCCGGCGGTGCTGCGCCGCCTCGCGGCCCGCCTCCCCGAGCGCTATCCGCTGCTGCTCGACAGCGTCGCCGCGGGACCCTTGAGCCGTGCGAGCCTGCTGCTCGCGGAGCCGGGCGCGGCGCTGTGGCTCGACGCCGAAGGACGGCTCGAGGCGCGCGGGCTGACTCCATCCGCGGGCGGCTTCCTCGCCGCGCTCGAGGACTGGTGGCTGCGCGAGCGGAGCGCCGCGCGACCGCCGGCCGGGCGCGAAGCCTGCGCCGACTCGCTGCCTTTTTCGGGCGGGTGGGCGCTCTTTCTCGGCTACGAGCTGGCGCAGGAGATCGAGCCGCACCTCCGGCTCCCGCGCTCGCCGTTCCCCTGGCAGGCCTTTGCGCTGCGCACGCCGTGCGCGCTGGTGCACGAGCTCTCGCGCGGGCGGGTGTTCGCGGTGGCGGAGCCCGAGGCCGAGGACGCCCTGGGGCGCATCGCCGCCGACGCGCGCGAGGCGGCGAGCGCTTCGGACTGCGCCGATCTGCTGCGCATCGTGCGGGTCGAGGAAGAAGACGCGAGCGCGTATCTCGCGCGCGTGCGACGCGCCAAGGAGTATGTGCGCGCCGGCGACATCTACCAGGCGAACCTCTCGCGTCCCTGGACGGTGGCTCTCGACGATGACGGGGCGTCGGGCGCGGCGGCGGCGCTCTATCGGCGGCTCTGCGCCGCGAATCCAGCGCCCTTCGCCGCGCTCGCCCAGTGGCGCGGCGAGGCGATCCTGAGCTCCTCGCCCGAGCGGCTGGTGCGCGTCGCGGGGCGGCGCATCGAGACCCGGCCGATCGCCGGCACCCGACCGCGGAGCCGCCAGCCCGGCGGCGACTCGCGCGAGATGACCGAGCTCGCCGCGCATCCCAAGGAACGCGCCGAGCACGTGATGCTGATCGATCTCGAGCGCAACGATCTCGGGAGGGTGTGCGCGCCGGGCACGGTGCGCGTCGACGAGTTCATGAGCATCGAGTCCTACACCCACGTGCACCACATCGTGTCCAACGTGAGCGGCGAGCTCGACGACGGGGTCACGCCCATCGGCGCGGTGCGCGCCGTGTTCCCAGGCGGAACCATCACGGGTTGTCCGAAGTTCCGCTGCATGCAGATCATCGCGGAGCTCGAGGCGGCCGGACGCGGGGCGTACACCGGCTCGCTCGGTTATCTGACGCGCGACGGGCGGCTCGATCTCAACATTCTCATCCGCTCGATGACGCTCTCCGCGCGGCAGCTCAGCTTCCGCGCGGGCGCCGGCATCGTGGCCGACTCCGATCCCGAGCGCGAGCTCGAGGAGACGCGCGCCAAGGCGCGCGGGCTGCTCGCGGCCCTGGGGGGCTTCCCGTGAACCCGGAGCTCGTGTGGGTCAACGGCCGCCCCTCGGGCGAGGTGTCGGCGCTCGATCGCGGGCTGCACTTCGGCGACGGCCTGTTCGAGACGATCGGCTGCGTGCACGGCGCGCCTCGGTTTCTCGAGCTGCACCTCGAGCGGCTCGCGGCAGGCTCGGAGCGGCTCGGCCTCGAGGCCCCCCGAGGCGGGACACTCGAGGCCGAGGTGCGGGCGCTGGCCGCGGAGTCGCCGCGCTCCATCATCAAGATGCTGGTGACGCGCGGTGCGGCCGTGGCCAGGGGTTATGCGCCGAGCGCCGCCGAGCGGCCGACGCGGATCACGCTGCGCTATGCGTGGCCCGAGGAGGATCCGGCGCTCTGGCACGAAGGAGTGCGGGTGCGCGTGGCGGACCAGCGACTCGGCGAGAACCCCGCGCTCGCGGGGCTCAAGCACTGCAATCGCCTCGAGCAGGTGCTGGCGCGGGCGGAGTGGACCGATCCCGGCATCGCCGAAGCGCTCATGTACAGCAGCTCCGCCGCCCTCATATCAGGCACCATGAGCAACGTGTTCCTGGTGCGCGACGAGAGGCTCTTGACCCCGCGCCTCGACCGCTGTGGCGTGGCGGGCGTCATGCGCCGGGTCGTGCTCGCGGAAGCGGCGAAGGCGGGGATCGCCGCCGAGGAGCGCACCCTCGGCTCCGGGGATCTCGCCGCCGCCCGGGAGGTCTTCCTGACGAACGCCCTGATGGGCGTGCGCCCGGTGCGTGAGCTCGGCGGCCGGGCGCTGGCCGTGGGACCCCTGACACGGGCCCTGCAGGAGCGGCTCGCGCCGCTCCTGCGCGGCGGGGGGTCCCGGGAGCGAGGCGATGGCTAGGAGAGGGCGATGGGGAGGCCTCGCGCGGCGCGCCTTGCTCTGCGCCGCGGTGGTGTTGCTCCTCGCCGCGCTCGGGGCCAGCGGCGGGTATTTCTGGCTGCAGCGCGAGTTTTCGACGTCGGGCCCCGCCACCGCGGGCTCGCTCATCCAGGTGGACCCCGGTGCGAGCCTGCGCGGGGTGCTGGCACGGCTCGAGGCCACGGGCACGGTCCGCCACGCCCGCGCGGTGGAGCTCTATTTACGCCTGCGGGGGCTCCGGCCGCGCGTGCAGGCCGGTAACTACGAGATTCCGCCGCATGCGAGCCCCGAGGAGATCCTCGCGCTCTTCGAGCAGGGCAAGGTGGTTCTCGAGCAGCTCACCGTCGTCGAAGGCGCGACGTTCAACGATTTCCTCGAAGCGCTCGATCAGCATCCGCACGTGCTGCATACGCTGCGCGGCAAGAGCCCGGTCGCCATCATGGGCGCCCTCGGGCACCCTGGGGTGAGTCCCGAGGGCGAGTTCTTCCCCGATACCTATCGATTTGCCGCCAACACCCCTGACATTGCGATCCTCACGCTCGCCTACGACAGCATGCAGCGCGTGCTCGCCGACGCCTGGACGCAGCGCCGCCCAGGGCTGCCGTACGACACGCCTTACCAGGCGCTGACCCTCGCCTCCATGGTCGAGAAGGAGGCGGCGCTCAAGAGCGAGCGGGCGCAAATCGCCGGCGTGTTCGTCAACCGCCTGCGCAAACGCATGCGGCTGCAGTCCGACCCGACGGTGGTCTACGGCCTCGGCGCAAGGTACGACGGCTCGATCCACACGCGCGACCTGCTCCGCGACACGCCCTACAACACCTACACGCGCGCCGGGCTCCCGCCCACACCGGTCGCCTTGCCCGGACGCGAGTCGGTGCTCGCGGCCGTGCGGCCGGAGGAGACCCAGGCGCTGTACTTCGTGGCGACCGGGCTCGGCGACGGCGCTCATCACTTCTCGCGCACTCTGGAAGAGCATAATTCCGCCGTGAAAGCCTATCTCGCGCGGCTGCGCACCCAGGAGCACGCCGCCGACCCGAAGCCGGTCTCGCGGCGCCCATGAGCCCGGCCTTGTTTCTCACGCTCGAGGGCATTGAGGGCGCCGGCAAGTCCACGGTCGCGCAACTCGCCGGCTCCTGGCTCACTCGCCACGGCGTCGCCGTGCGCCTGACGCGCGAGCCCGGCGGCACTCCGCTCGCCGAGCACGTGCGGCGGATCGCGCTCGAGCGCGGCACCGAGACCGTGTCGCCGGTGACCGAGACGCTCCTCATGTTCGCGGCCCGCGCGCTGCACGTCGAGAACCTGATCCGCCCGGCGCTCGCGCGCGGGGAGTGGGTGGTATGCGATCGCTTCACCGACGCCACGCGGGCCTACCAGGGGGGAGGACGCGGGGTGGACGCCGGCCTGATCGATGCGCTCGCGCGGAGCGTCCATGGGGGTCTCGAGCCCGACTGCACGCTGCTGCTCGACCTGCCGGTCGAGGCCGGGCTCGCCCGCGCCCGCGCCCGGCGGGGCGCCCCAGGCGCCACCGATCGCTTCGAGGCCGAGAGCGTCGCCTTCTTCGAGAGAGTCCGCGCGGCGTATCGGGCGCTTGCCGCGCGCGAGCCGCAGCGCATCCGCGTCATCGATGCGGCGGCTCCGCTCGCCGAGGTGGAGCGGCGGGTGACCGAGATTCTCGCGGAGCTTCGCGCACCGGGGGAGCAACGGTGAGCGCCGCGAACGACGGTGCAGGCCCGGCCGCCTCCGCGGCGCCGGGAATGAGCGCGGCGCCGCAGTGGTCCGCCGCGGAACGGGCGACGCTTCGGGCTGCGTTCAGGGCAGGGAGGCTGCCGCACGCACTCCTGATCCACGAGGCGCCCGGAGCGGGCGGGGAATGGTTGGCCACCTGGGCGGCGCAACTCGTGCTGTGCCGGGAGCCCGCGCGCGCCCCCTGCGGCGCCTGCACCGGGTGCCGCCGGGTCTGGGCGCTGCAGCACCCGGACGTGACCTGGCTGCGCGCTACGGAGGAATCGCGCCAGATCCGCATCGAGCAGGTCCGTGATCTGGCAGCCGAGCTGGCGCTCACCGCTCACGGGGGCGGCTACAAGGTCGGCATCGTCTCGCCCGCCGACGCGCTCAACCGCTTTGCCGCCAATGCGCTCTTGAAGACGCTCGAAGAGCCGCCGCCCGGCACGCTTCTCGTGCTCACGGCCACGCAGCCCTCGCGCCTGCCTCCGACGCTGATCAGTCGTTGCCAGCGGCTGCGGGTACGCGCACCGACCCGCGCCGAGGGCATCGCCTGGCTGACGGCGCTGCGGGGGACGGGCGAGTGGGGCGAGGCGCTCGAGGTGCTGGGAGACGCTCCGTTGCTGCTCGCACGAGCGGAGCCTCGCGAGATTGCTCAAACCGGCCTCGACGCGCGCCGCACGCTCGACGCGCTCGCCGAGGGGACCGCGGACCCGGTCGCGGAGGCCGAGCGCTGGGCGCGGGGCGAGGCGCTGCCGCTGCGCCTCAGGTGCTTTGAGAATTGGCTCACAGATCAGATTCGCCGCCGTACACCGAGTGCGGCCCCGATCACGGAAGTGCGGGCTGGCCCCTACTTGCCAGCGGGCGGCGTGGTCTTGAATATACGCGAGCTCTTCGGGCTGCTGGACGAAGTGCGGGAGTTGCGCGCCACACTCGATGTGCCGCTGAACCGCGGTCTGGCGCTGGAAGCTCTTTTCAGGCGGCTGACCCGCCAGGGTGCGCCGTCATGAGGTCGGAGAACGTGAGAGCGGGTAACAAGCCGGGTCTGCTGACCCTCACCATCAAGGACAAGAGTGCCCTGTATCTTGCCTACATGCCGTTCGTGAAGAACGGCGGCCTCTTCATCCCCACCAACAGCAATTACCGCCTGGGGGACGAGGTGTTCATGCTGCTCAACCTCATGGGCGAGGACGAGAAGCTGCCCGTCGCGGGACGCGTCATCTGGGTCACGCCGAAGGGCGCCCAGGGCAACCAGGGCAAGCGCACCGCGGGCATCGGCGTGCAGTTCAGCGAGCAGGACCGCGGCCAGACTCAGAAGAAAATCGAGACCTATCTCGCGGGCGCGTTGTCCGGCGACAAGGCCACTCACACCATGTAGCGGCGGACCGGAACCGCTCAGACCCTGAGCGGTCCCGTTTAAACGCAAGCCCGAGCTTTAAGCGCCCGCGGTCCAGCGCTTCCCGGGCCCTCGGCGATGTCCAGCAGACATCTCACCAAGGCGCGGAAGAAGTTCTTCTCTTGTTCGTTTTCAGGTTTCACGGCCTGCTCGATTCGGGCGCATATGTCGATCTGGTGCGCCGGAGACAGCGATCGGAATTCCGCCAGGAACTGCATCAGCAGAGCTTGCTCGTCGGCTGATAAGGCCACCGCCATTGCCCCTCCCGCGCTGGGCCAGATGCTCGTAGTATCCCAGACAGGCACAGCGCGCTATATGGTGGTTGCCACCAGATCCGAGAGGATCATTGAAGCAACGGGGGACCGCGGTCGCGGGCGCCACGTCCGGCGGCGCCAGGCCTCAGAAGCTAGGCCTCACAGACATCGCCGAGCGCCTCGCTCCGAGCCTCTTGCAACAGCGCCTCACCGAGTCTCAGCACTTTCGCGCGCTGCTCCTCGGTCAGCTGCTCGTACTCGCGAAGAAACTGGCATACGGCCTCGCGAAGCTCGGGCGCAAGGCCGCGCAGGAGCTGCGCGAATTCAGACCGCCTCTCGACGGTCTCCGGAGAGTCGTCACCCACTGCGTATTCCCCCATCACGGGCAAGGGGCGCTTACGGCTTCGGATAGTTCGCTTGTGCCGGAGCGCCCGCGGCCCCAAGGATAGCCTCTCGGCTCGCTCAGGGCAGTGGGTCAAATGGCCTACGCAGTCGACCGGCTTTAACGGCAAGGCGAGGGGGACTCAGGGCTTCGGCGCGGGGCCGCCGCGCGTCAGCGGCAGCCCACCGTCGCTGTTCATGCCCCCGGTCAGCACGTAAGCATCGAAGCCGCGCTCGACCAGGATGTAGGCGGCGGCGGAGCTGCGCCGGCCGGTATCGCAGTAGGCGACGTAGGGCGTGTTGCGGTCGAGCGTCGAGAGCTTCAGGCGGATCAGATAGAGCGGCACGTTGACGGCGCCCTCGATGCTGAGCGTCTGGTGCTCGCTCGGCAGGCGCACGTCGAGCCAGCGGCCGCCGCGCGCGATGATGGCCCGGGCCTGCTCGATCGACACCCACTGCAGCAGCGGCTCGTTCATCAGCTCGCGGAAGTCCTGCTTGTTGAGGCGCATCAGGACGCCGTCGGTCATCATGGTGATGGTGGCGTTGCGCTTGGCCTCGGCGATCAGGGCTTCTTCCCCGAAGCTGTCGCCGACGCCGAGCTCGGCGAGCTTGATGCCGTCGCGGCTCAGCGGCGTCTCGCGCGTCACGGCGCACTTGCCGTTGACGATGATGTAGAAATAGTCGCCTTCATCGCCCTGCTTGATCACTACCTCGCCCGCCTTGGAGGGCCGGCGCTGCAGGCGCTGGAAGATCGCCTGGATGTTGGCGGGCGGAATGCGATGAAAGGCGCTGGTCTGCAGGATGGTGGTCATCCAGTCGTCCGACCCCACGGCTTGCAGCGTCGCCTGCAGCTCCTCGACCTCGTAGGTGCCGGTCTGGTCCCACGTGATCATGACATCGAGCAGGTCGCTCTCGATCGAGAGGAAGGTGATGTCGTCCACCGCCCGCACCGTGACGCGTCGCGGCAGCTTCGGATAGAGCGGATTGCGGGTCTCGGGCGTGCCGGCGCGCAGCACCCCGATGTTGCGCTCGTTCTCGTTCACCTCGACGGCACCGCTGACCAGCCAGACGGTGCGCTTGTCGGTGTCGCCCTGGTTGAACAGCACGCGTCCGGCCGAGAGAGCGCGCACACTGACTTTCTTGGCGAGCGCAGCCAGATTCTCACGCTTCATCGCATCGAGCGGCGCGAAATTTCTGAGCAATTGAGCCGACGCTACTTGATCTTCGGCCATTTCCACCCGGTGCCCGGAATTACCCCCGGCGGGGGCCCCGAGGCGCGAAATTATGGTAGCACACGCCTTTTCGCGCGCCGCCGGCGGCTCTCGGGCTGTGACGCCCATCCACGCCGGCCGCCCTCAGTCTGTGACGGCCCTCTCGATTGCGTTCCAGCCCGGATCGGGCTGGAAGCGCTCCCCGTAGCGCGCGCTGAGCTCCTTGAGCCGCGCCACCACCGCCGCCACGCCCCGCGAGCGCGCGTAGCGGAGCGGCCCGCCGCGAAACGGCGCAAAGCCGGTGCCGAACACCACCGCGGCGTCGACCAGGTCGGCGTCCTCGACGATGCGCTCGCGCAGGCACGCCGCGCACTCGTTCACCAGAATCAGGATCAGGCGGTCGATCAGATCCGGCGGCGCGGCCGCAGCGGCGCCGGCGGGCTTCACGGCCTTGCCGTCGCGCCAGACATAGAAGCCTTCCCCGCTCTTGCGACCGAGCTGCTTCGCGGCGAGGAGCTCCCGGAGCCGGCGCACTTCGACACCCTGGCGACCCAGGCCGCGCGCGATGATCTCGCCGACGTGCGCGGCGACATCGAGTCCGACGACGTCGATGAGCTCGATCGGGCCCATCGGCATGCCGAAGGCGACGGCCGCCGCATCGATCACGGGAAGGGGCACGCCTTCCTGCGCCGCGAGCATGGCCTCGTGCATGTAGGGCGTGAGCACGCGATTCACCATGAAGCCCGGCGCGCTGCGGCAGGGGAGCGGCAGCTTGTCGATGCGGCGCGCAAAACCGGTCGCGGTCTGCACGACCGCGGGGTCGGTGCGCTCGGCGTGCACGATCTCGACGAGCGGCATCTGAGGCACCGGGTTGAAGAAGTGGAGCCCGACGAGGCGCTCGGGACGGGCGAGCTTCGCCGCCAGAGGCTCCAGCATCAGGCTCGAAGTGTTGGTCGCCAGCAGCGCGCCCGGCTTCATGCGCGGCTCGATTCGCGCATACAGCTCCTGCTTGGCCTCGAGACTCTCGAAGATCGCCTCGATCACGACGTCGGCCCGCGCCACCGCGTCGCCGGCGACGTCGGCGGCGAGGCGCCCGCGCGCGGCGGAGATCTGCGCCGGATCGCGCAGGCGCTTGCCGAAGAGCTCCCGCGCGCGCATCAGCGCCGGCTCGACGAGCTCCATTGCCCGATCCTGCAAGGTCACCGTGAAGCCGCGCAGCGCCGACCAGGCGGCGATGTCCCCGCCCATGACTCCGGCGCCCACCACGTGCACATGACGGATGTCGGCCCCGCTCCGGCCGCCCGCGCTCTTCAGCCGGTCCTGCAGCAGAAACACGCGCACGAGGTTGCGGGAGCTCTCGGTGGTGAAAAGCTGGGCGATCGAGCGTGCCTCGGCCTCCAAGGCCGCATCTCCGTGCGCTCCGTAGCGCGCCCACAGCTCGATGATGGCGTACGGGGCGGGGTAGTGCTCACGCCGTGCGCGCCGCGCAACCTGACCCGTCAGCGAGTGCCTGACCAGCGGCCGCAGCGGGGCGCTGCCGAGGAGCCGCTCGACGAGCGGTGCCCGCCGCGGCGGCGGCGCGGGAGCCGCGAGCAGCAGCTCGCGGGCGGCGCTGCGGAGCTCCGCCTCCGGCACCAGCCGATCGACGAGCCCCAAACGCCGCGCCTTCTCGGCGCGCACGGGCTTGCCCGTCAGCATCATCTCCATCGCGGGCCGGACGCCGACCGTGCGTACGCTCCGCACGGTGCCGCCGAAGCCCGGGTGGATGCCGAGCTGCACCTCCGGGAGTCCCAGCGAGAGTCGGTCGTCCGCCACGCCCACGCGGTAGCGGCACGCGAGCGCCAGCTCGAGGCCGCCGCCGAGGGCAAAGCCGTGAATGGCCGCGACGCTCGGGCAGGGGAGCCTCGAGAGCCGATTGAGGACCTCCTGACCGCGATGGATGAGCTCATAGCCGCTCGCGGCGTCCGTGATGCCGGTGAATTCCCTGATGTCGGCGCCGGCGATAAAGCCGCTCTTCTTCGCCGAGATCACCACCACCCCGCGCGGCCGATCCCGCTCGAGCGCCGCCAGGAGCCCGTCGAGCTCGGCGAGCACGCCGCTCGAGAGCACGTTGGCCGAGGTTCCCGGCTTGTCGATCGTGAGCCAGGCGAGACCCTCGGCATCGCGCGCCAGCGTCCAGGATCCGCTCGCAATATCGTTCATGTGCGCTTCTCCCATCGGGAGGCAGGAGTCCCGCGCGGCTCAGGCGGCCGAGACGGCGCGCGCGGCGGTGCCGCTCCGGACCTCGAAATCGCACACCAGCGGGCGATGGTCCGAGAGGCGCACGTCCGGCACGCGAAAGTCCGTGACCTCGATGCCCTCGCTCACCAGGATGAAGTCGAGCTCGATGCGCGGCGTGCGTGCCGGAAAGGACGGCAGGCCCGCGGTATTGGCGCTGCGCAGTCCCGCGGCGCGCATGAAGAGGTAGATCTCGTGCGTGCCCCAGAAGGTATTGAAGTCGCCCGCGACGATCACGGGCTTCGCCGACTGCAGGATCAGATCGTGGAGCGAGCGCAGCTGGTACTGGCGCTGGCGGAACTTGAGCGACAGGTGCACGAGGAACACGCACACATCCGAGAGCTCGAGCTCGATGATGAGGCGCTTGATCCCGGTATCGAAGTAGTGGAAGCGCTCGCCGTGCACGTTCGGCGCCGAGAGGAACGCATTGCCCTGCTTGCGGACGATCGGTATCAGTTGATTTATCGAGCCGGCGCCGTACTTGCACTGGAAGGTGGAGTAGTGGCCGAGCTCGCCGGCAATGTGCTCCGCCTGGTTCACCATCCCGGTGCGGATCGAGCCGGTGTCCACCTCGACGAGTCCGACCACGTCCGGGCTCTCGGAACGGATGAATTCGGCGATGCCGCGCAGCACCTTGCGGTTGCTGCGCAGGTAGCCCGCGCCGGGCACCGGCAAATGGAAGGCGGGTCCCGTGCCGGTGGCATAGCGGATGTTGTACACGAGCAAGCGCACGGTGGGGAAACTTGACCTCGCGGAGCTCTCGCTGCAGGGCGTCATTCTAGCCTCGGGTCTGGGGGAAATTGCGCGAGTTTCCCTGCGGGGGCGCTTGTGCGAGACTGCCACTCGTGTCGCAGGCCAATCCAGTCCTTATCTTCGTGACCCACTGCTGGGAGAACAGCGACGACTACCTGCGGGTATTCGAATATCTGGAGAGTCAGCGGAACTTCTTCTATCGCAACTACAGCACCCCCGAGCAGCGCTCGCAGGGCGACAGGGAGGCGCTGCGCGAGAGTCTGCGCAAGCAGATCGCCCCATCGGAAGCGGTCATCGGGTTGTCGAGCCTGTTCGATGCGCATCAGGAGCTCCTGACCTTCCAGCTGCGCTTCGCGCAGGCGAGTCACAAGCCGGTGATCCTCATGAAGCCCTTCGGCGCGCGCAAGGACGTGCCCAAGGCGTTACGGGACCTCGCGAACGAAGTGGTGGACTGGGACGAGCGGGCGTTGGTGGATGCGATCCGCCGCCAGGCGCGTCATGAGGAGACGACGCGCTGGGATACGATCGAGTTCAAACTGGACTAGAGACTTCCGCAGCGCGCTTGACCCCACACCGGACCCCACACCGCGCGTACGGCTACGCCTCCGCCGCGTACAGCGACATGACGTCCGGCACGCCCTTGCGCGGCTTGGCACGTGCTCCGTTGGCGCCGTTCGGAATCGCACCGCTCGGGATCGCGCCGTTGGAACTTGCGCCGTCCGACACCGCCTCCGGCATGGCGAGCACCCTCTCGGCCGGCGTCGCGCGCGCCACGGCGGCAAACAGCCGCACCACCGCGCAGGCCACTTCGTCGGCATCCTGGTTCGACATCTTGCGCACCGTCGCGCGCACCGCGTCTTCGCCGGGCAGCGGCCGCTCGCGCGTCAGCGCATCGTGGCAGGCGTGGAGCTCCGCACGCAGCGCCGCAGGCAGCTCCTCCGGGTTCACGAGCGCGAGATGGTTGCGATAGGCGTCGGTGAGCCGATCCTTGATGGGGCCCGAACGCGCCAGTGACAGCGCGGCGGCCTCGAACTCTTCCAAAGCAGTGCTCATCACTGTCTCGGTGTGAGACGTCTCCTCTGCGTCGAGGCTCGTCGGCACGGAGCCTGCGCGCGGGCGGCGTCGGTTAGTTCTTGTTCTACCGGGTGACTGTGGGAATCCAAGCTCGCTCAAGCGGCTACACGCGAAATATAGCTCAGACTCTAGCAAAAACAAGCATTAAGTAAGATGGTGCGGCGCGTTTGGCGCGTTTTTGAGAAATGCATCACTATTGTCTCATAAGGCATTGATGGCCAAAGATTAGCCGTCAGCCGTCGGGCGGTAGTTGCGCCGGGGCCTGCCAGCCGGCGATCTCCCGCCTGCCATCGCGGGCGCCAGGCGATCCTGCAGCGGGGCTCAACGCCAGCAGTCGGTGGTGGAAGGTGAGGTCCGCTGACCCTGGTCGTTGATCGTCAAGGTAAGGCAGGAAGTATCCTGCGTCTGAGTGCCCTGGGCGGTGGCGGTCGCCCGAAAGGAGGTCGCGATGTTGTTGGTCGAGTTTGGATCGCCCGTCACGGCAATGATATAGAAGCCGTTCGGAGTGGGGGAGGCGACGCCGAGCCCGGTCGGCGGGGCGGCGGTTGCATTTGCCGTGTACGAGTTGTTCTGCAGGAAATATTTCTCCTCGCCGACCTGGATGCGCAACAGTGCTGAGGTCGCATCCGTGCGGTTCGCGCGCAGCACATAGCGCCGATAGCTCCCAACGGCGAGCGACGACAAAATAGCGACGATGGCGAGCACCACCATCAGCTCGATCAGCGTCACGCCGCGCATGCGATGCTGCCGCAGGCCCGCCGCAACTTGAGCTCTAGTTGGCATCCTGTTCGCTCCATACTGTCTTCTGGCGGCTGTTGAAACTGGGGTGGATGGGCGGAATCTCGGGGCCCACCGTGAGCACGGGCTTGCCGTTGGCGTCCGCAGGGAACAGGAAGGTCACTCCGGGTGCGATGCCTCCCTGCGCCAGCGCGATCCATCGGTCGGCGGTCGCGAGATTGCTCTGATTGCTCAGATTGTCAACCGGGCTGCCGTCGAAGACGCTCACCGCATAGAGGCGGTTGTTTCCGGCTCCCGGCGTGCACGGGTTGGATGAACCGCTCGCATTCGGGGTGTAGGTCGTAAACAGGATCTGATTGTTGAACGTGGTCGAGGTCGCCAGTACCTTCTCGCCCACCCAGCTGTTGCTCGGCTGATCGAGCAACAGCTTCCAGCCGAGCGCGCCCATCGGAATCGTCGGCTGCACGCTGTTGGTGATATCAATGAGATTGGCGTCGGAATCGTGAGTGACCGTGAGCGCGTTGTATTGAGCCTGGGTCAGCTTGTCGAACGGATGATAGTCCCGGATCGCATAGAAGCGGTCCTGGATGGTCGTATCCGGCGTTGGGTGCGGCAGACCACCATTCAGCGGATGTCCCCGGTAGCCCGAGCCGATCGCGAGGTTGAAGAAGGGCGGGGCGCCTAGCTTGGTGACGGCCGCGACATCGGGTGGGTTATAGAAGCGACGGGTCGCTGCCGCGGTGTGCGTGACGTCGTCATGAGTCCCGAGGGAGGCGATCACGCCACCGGCGACGAGGTTCGGGGCGCTGCTGCCATTAGAGATGTCGAAACGCCACAGCTGGCCCGCCATGTCCCCGACGTACATGCGATCTGCATAGCCGTCGCCATCGATGTCCAAAACGGCGACGTCGCTCGGAATCGCATGATCCATGCGCGACAGCGCCAGATTCGGTGCCGGGCTCGCGCTAGTGGGCCCGGCGGACCAGAGTACCGTTCCATAGAGCGCGTCGACCATGTAGATCCAGTTGCCCGAGCTGTCCGCCGTCTGGTACGAAGTGCCTTCCTCGGCGGAGTCATATCCGCCGCCGAAGACCAGCACGAACTTCTGTGAGTTCTGCGGCGGCCCGTTGATGTTCACGCGGGTGATCGCCGGAGTCGACCAGGTCTGGCCGATTTCCGCGAGCCCGTTCGTCGTGGGGCCGATTGCCCAGAGGAACTTCGGGGTCGTTTTGTAGGTCACATCGACCGCGTAGTACATGCTCCCGCCGCGTCCGTTGCCGAAGTAGGCAATGACGCGATCGCCGGCCGCGGGATCGACGATGCCATCCCCGTTGATGTCGTATTTGAGGATCCGGATGCTGCCGTCGAGCTCGTAGTGCTTGGGCGAGGTCGGGCTGTTCGAGTAGATAGCGTTCAAGTCTCCCAGCAGCTCCTGCGGGATGAAGGCCCACAACTCGTGCCCGTTGGTGACGTCGAAGGCGTGCAGATAGCCATCGTTGGTGGCGGCGAAGATCGCGGCGTCGTTGATGTTCGGGCTCGAGGTGGTGCCGCCGTAGATCACGACCGCGGGCTGCGAATGCAGGGGGTCGCCCATTGCGTAGCGCGGCTCGGTCTTGATTCCGTTGGCGTTCTCGTCCTTCAGGTCCTCGCCGCGAGCGTAGTTGATGGTGTTGTCGTGGGATGTCGCGGTGCCGACGCCCAGAATCGCGTTGGTGATGAGGGGGTTCGTGGTCGTCACCGCATAGGAGTTGCTCGAGGTGAGATCGACGGGGTTAGCCGGCTTATTGGTTCCGATATAGGTGTAGAGTTTACGCGCGCCGGCGTTCGCCGGATTCCAATCCGGTATCTGGCTCGCGGCGCCGCCTGCAGCCACCGTGGATCCGTCCGAGGACGCCGACCAGAAGCTCTGGGCGCTGTTCTTGAAGAAGCCGGTGGTGGGATCCACGGCCGCGACGCTGTTCTGATCCACGATGACGCCGTTCTGCACGGAATATTTCTTGATGTTGCCGGGCCAGTGATACGTGAGGCTGGGCTGGAAGACCGAGACGTACAGATCGTTCAGCGTCTGCGTGCGATTGAAAGCGTTCACCGATACCGTCGGCGCGGTGAAGGTCGTGCTCGTCTTCAGGATGTTGCTCACGATGTTCATGAGCGCCGTCTGCAGCCCGTTCAGATCGCCGGTCTGGTAGAACTGCCCGCCGCCCGCCGTGGCGGCCGTGGCCAGCCAGCCGCTCGCCACGGCGAGCCCCGGGTCGTCCCCGAAGCCGATAGTGTAGAGCTGCACGTTCTGCTGCCCCGGCATGCTCGGGAACAGGTCGGTGTTGAACATGTACTTCGCGAGCGCGGCCATGCATTTGCCGGCTTTCCCCGAGGGCCCTGGATAATCCCAGCCGCCTGGAATGGCGACATTGTTGGCATCCAGGCCATTGTAGGGCGATTTGGTGGTGTCATCGCACGCGCCGCCCACCGTCGCCTCGTTCGGCAGCGCGGTGATCAGCGAATCGGCCTGATTATCTGCGGTGGGCAGTCCGTCGGTCAGATAGACGATGAAGTTCTTCTGACATTGATACTGCACGGGCGTCTGGTACTGATTGGAGGCTGCGGATCCTCCGACCCGCGACCCGGCGACGCTCTTGGTCGGCTGTGACGTATTTCCGAAGAAGACGTTTCCGCCTGAGTAGTACAGATACGCCTCGTACAGCGTCTCCGACAGCGGCGTCAATCCGCCGGGTGTGTAGCTGTTCACCGTGGTCACGAGGTTCGTCCTGTTGGTGCCGACCGCGACCGGTGAGATGGGGTAAGCGACCATGCCGCCGGCCGCGTACGCGTCGTAGGCGTTACCCGGGTCCGCGGGGCCCGCCGGGCTGCTTAGATTATTGCTATACCGCATCAGGCCGATATTGACGTTCGACAGCGAGTTGATGAGATTGGTCGCGGCCTGCTGTACCACCGAGATGCGCGTGCCGCTCACGGTGGGCGGATTCGAGGCGAGGTAATTCAGATAGTTGGCACTGTAGAGCGTGTACCCCCCGCCCGAGGCGCCGTTCTGCGCCCAATAGGAATTCGCCGCGTTCGCGGTGTTGGTCCATTCGTTGGCCGCTGAATTCGTCGTGCCGTTGTAAGTGGTCGGAAAAGGCGCCGTGCTCGAATAGTCGCCCTTGCATGCGACTTCGTAGCGGTTGGCGCCGCTGACTATGGTGTTGGCCCAGGAGTATTTGGGGCTCTTGAATTTCCACTGGAGGAACTGGTCGGTGTAGAAGCCTGGATCGATGAGAGAGTTGACCGCCGACTGACACTTCTGGTAGCTGGTGCTGAAGGAGCTCATGCCAATGCAGCCGGTCGGAGCGCTGCCGCCGCTCGCCTGAAAGTACACGAGGGTCGAGCTGCAGGCGCCCGCATAGGTCGTCGTCGGATTGAAGGGCGTCTGCGTCGTGACGGTCGAAGCCATGCTGCCCGAGGTGTCCAGAATGAGCAGGATGTTGGGCTGGGAGCCGCTACTTGAGCTTCCGGTGAAAATCTCGCTGTCATCGGCGAGCGCGCTGCGGCCGCAAACGATCACGAACAGCGAAGCTGCGACGAGGCTCTGCCAGCGGGGCTTGAGTATCAGGCTCATGGGGAGTCCTTGGGATATATCCGATGTGCTTCGGCGCGCCGGGCGGCTTGCCGGTGAGGGACCTAATTCGCCGCCACGACGATGCGCGTGACCGCCGATTCGTCCGGCTTCACGAAGATCGTGAGGTAGCGCCTGCCGCTGGTGCCGACGAAAGTATTCAGCTGAGCGAGCGTGACGCTGTTCGCTCCGATGAAGTAGGTCGTTTGCGACGTCACCCGGTAGGAACGAGCGGTGCAGGTTGCGCAATTCAGCACGACCGTACCCGTGTTGCTCGCGGGCAGGGTGGTGGTGTCGGTGGTAGCCTCGATGCCGAGCTCGAGCGAGATGACCTTGGTCGCCGCGGGGGCTGCTGCGCTCAGCGCGGAAACGGTCAGCGCGGCGAACACGATCAGTAGTTTGCGGATATTCATGTGCATGGCCTCACAATGCGGTGACACGAGTCGCGGGCGTCAATTCAGTCCAAGCGGACCGCCAGGCGGAGGGGGGGTCGGGACACTCTCCGGTGCGAGCACGGCAATGCCCTGGGCGTGCGTGGATTGCGCGCCGCGCACCGAGTTCGCGAGGAAATTCCCTTGGCTCGTGATGGTGAAATCGTAGGTCGAGAAAGCGTTCCAGCTGTTGCCCGGGGTCGCCGGCTGTGCAGCCCCGCCGAGGTCCGACTGCAGGATGGTGTTGTACGTGTCGGTGCTCGAGCCGAACACGGCGACATTGTTGTGAACCTCGTTGGCCGCTCCCGGGATGAAACCGCCGGTCACGATGGTCTGCTCGATTCCGGTCTCGGCGGCCTGGAATGCGTTCTGCCGGTGCTGCTCGTTGCCCGCCATGACGAATTCGACGGCGGCTGCGTTCATGCCGGCGACGGCGAGCAGCGTGATCACGAGCAACAGCAGTAGCGCGACGACGAGCGCCGCGCCACGCTGCCTGCCACCGCCGCCAGTCCTGAAATGCGTCTTCGTTACCACGGGCATCCTCTGGCTCAATTTATCAACGCGTTGCGGATCTGAATGGTTTTCGAGACCAACAGGCGCCGGTAGCGCTTCACGCCGGTAAAGCTGTTGTCGGCGCTGAGCGAAGGCTGGTAAGCCTTCGCGTTGTCCGCGACGTTGGTCAGGTCGCCGGTCGTGCCGTTCTTCGTCAGGCGGTCTCCGTACTCGTACGTATGATCGTCGATGAAGCCCGACTCCGGGCTGTCGGAGCGCACCAGGATCCAGATCCGCACCGCGACGATCTGCGCAGGGTTCTGCGCAGGAGGCGTAGCGGTGGTCAACAGGTTCGTCAGCGTCGCGCCCGCGTCGAGATATTCGCTCGCAGCGCCGCTCGTTGCGCCGCCGCCGCTCAGATCGACCCCGTACTGCACCTGCAGGTCCTCGACGCCGGACACCAGCTCCTCGTCCGGCACCGGAAAGATGGGCTGAAAGGCGGGGCCGGGGCCGGCAGTCAGGGCCTTGCGCCGCAGCGAGGGCACGCCGGGCTGGCTCGAGCTCTGATCGACGTAATAGAGGTTGACGATCAGATTGTTGATCTGCGCGTCGAAGTCCTGACAAAAGGTGCCGGTGATGTCCGTGACCAGGAGGCCTGAGGTGTGGGTCGAGCAGACGCGCAGCGGCCCCGAGGCCGACGCTGGCGGCACCGTGACCGCGGATGCCCGGCGCACGGTTATCGTGTCTGCGTTGGGCATGGCGGCGCTGTTCGCCGCGCAGGTTGCGGTATAGGAATCGTTCGTGCCCTGCACGGGAAACCCGAGCAGCAGCGGGAAATTGACGCCGCACGTCGAGGCCGCGGTCCCGCCGAGCGCACTCTGAGCATCCGTCGGCAGCGCTTTTCCGACGATGGTGTCGGAGTGGTTCGTGAGCCCCCAGTAGCCCGACATGCGAATGTCGGGCTCGAGCACGCTCAGCACGTAACGGGCGTTCTCCTGCAGACGCGCCGTCGTCTCGTTCACCCGGTAGGCGCCGCTGCTGTCGACGTACACCTGCGTCGCACCGACGATCAGCACCAGTCCGATCGTCATCGCAACCATGAGCTCGACGAGCGTCAGACCGGCGGCCCGGCCGGGAACACTGAGAGAGCCGTGATTGCTGCGCAGTTGGCTCATCATGGCCTCAACTCGTGGGCGCCTGGACCTGCATCTGGTACTGCAGTGTCCCGGTCTTTTCAGTCCAGCTGACCAATATGGTGTACGTCTGAGGCGTTCCAGGAGTGACCACGACCGTGCCGGTCGCCGTGCCGCCGGCGATAGCCCGCGAGAGCTGCCGCTGCCAGTGGTACAGGTCGTCGGCGGCCATCTGTGCGGGAGTGCAGCTGACGGCGCCCGCTCCCGTGCAGCCGTTGTCCGCGGCGGCGCCGCCGTATGCGTTGTTCGGAGCGATGCCCGCGCGCCGGTTCGCGCGGATGCGGTCGGCGATATCGGCCGCCAGGTTCACGGCCTGCATGCGGGAGATCGCGCTGCTGCCGGAATGCAGGGAGATGCCGAACAGGATTGCCACTCCCAACATGCCCACGGCCAGCACGACCAGTGCAACCAGCATCTCGACCATCGTGAATCCCCGAGGCCGGGCGGGGTACTGTTCCAGGCGTCGTGGTTGCAAGGTGGGGGTCACTTGCGATCTCCTACGGGCAGGTGCCGGCGGCGGCCACATCCGTACTGGTCGCGCTCACGCGAGCGCGTCCGCTGGCGGTGATCAGCACGGCCCGCTCGACGGAATTTGTGCCGACCATCTGATTGCCTCGGATATCGCAGAGCAGGATGTTGCGGCTCGGCGTCTTGGCTCCGGCGGGGCTTGCGAATCCGCTCGCGAGGTACATCTCGATGCCGTTATTGTCGGTTTTGACCGTCACCGAGCTGTCAAGAAGCACGTGCCGCTCGAAGATCGGCTCGCCGTTATCAAATTGCCAGGGGGTGGGACCGCTATCCTGGAAGACGATCCATCCCTTGAACGGGCCGTAGCTGCACTGGGGAGTCGCCAACGTGGGGTCGGCCACAGCGCACACGACCACATTCGTCTGGTGCTTGATCGCTTCCGTGCGCGCCAGGTTGAAGGAGCGCAGCAGGTCGTTCGAGGCCGAGCTCAGGCGATTGTTCTGGACGAAGCTGCGCATGTTCGGCACGGCCATCATCGCCAGGACGCCGGCGACCGCCACCGTGACCATGAGCTCCGTGAGCGTGAAGCCCCGTTGCGCTCTCACGCTCGCTGAGCCGTCGCTCGGTCGGTCCGTTACCAACATGTTTTCCTCAGGCATCATGCTGGTGCAATCTACTGGACTCGCCAGCTGCAACCCTGAGGATCAGTTCACGCTCGAAGGACCGGTCCGACGAGCGGCGTCAACCGGGTCCCGGACGGTCGCCGGAAGGGACTGTAAGCAGGCGTACCCCGCTTTATGTCGTCTCGGCAGTGTGACGCGAGTAGCGGCCTTCGACTAATTGGCCCAGCAGTAGGCCGTGTTGTCGGCGCCGGCCGAGGTGATCGCGTGTTGCTGTCCGACCGAGTCCACCGCGAACGCGCCGCACTGCGTGTCGTTGACCTGGCTTTGACCTGCAACCGGGGTGGCGACGACTGTGTAAGAGGGCGCTGCGGGGGGATTGAGCATATTCAGGTTGGCGACGCAGTTGCCGTCCGCCGGCGTGCAGACTTTGAGCTGGTAATAACCGCTGCCGATCGGAACCCCGAAGGCGGTGTAGCCGAGCTGGTTCGCGGCGCCCGTATAGGCGGCCCCATTGGTGCTGAAGAAGCGCTCCTCGCGACCCGCGAGGTCGAGGACGGCGGTTCTCGCCTCGGTGCGCCGGGACTGGCGCACGTAGGTGATGTAGGAGGGAACCGCGATGGCGAAGAGAATCGTGGCGATCGCGACCACCACCATCAGCTCGACCAGCGTGAAGCCGGCCGCTCGGGTCGGGCGGTGAGCGCTGCGCGATTGCATGGAGCCTCTCCCGGGCGTTGCGGCGATGACTAGCGGCGCTCGATCCAGCTCAGGCGGCGCCCGGTATTATTCGCTGGCAGGTTGAGGGGCTGCGCGCCGGAAGCGATGTTGTTCGAGGCCGTGTCGACCTGGTTGGTCTCGTACACGAGAAAGCGGGTACCCGCGCCGTTGGTGGTGACGAAGGACATGCCGGTCGCATTGGTCTGGATCGCGATCGCCACCGCATCGGTGTACTTCGGGTTGGTGCTGAACGCCGGATTGGCCGCCGCACTCGGGGGCAGGAACACCTGATTGAACGCGCCGCCAGTCATCGCGTTGATGACGTAGGTGAAGCCGATGTCGCTCGGAAGCGCGCACGAGGTCGCATTGGCGGAGGCCGGGACGATCGAGTTCACCGTCAGCGCCTGCAGCACGAGCTCGGGACTGTAGATGATCTGCTCCTGGGTGCCCGGCAGGTTGAGATACCAGCCGAACTGCCCGTTGGTCGCGCAGGAAGTCTGGCCCGCCCAGCAGATGGTGGCGTTCGCCGCGATCTCGCGGTCCCCGGTCGCAGCGTTCACCGTCACGACCTGCTGCGTCAGGCTGGACGGAGTCAGATAGTAGTTCGCGGTCGACAGGCCCGTGGCGGCAGCATTCATGCTCGCGTACTGCACGCTCGCGTATGCATTCCACGCGCCCATGTTCCAGTCCCAGACGCCATAGAGGCTCTGCGTGCCGGAGGCGTAGGTCGCGGGAGCGGCATTGGTGACCGGCAGCCTCTGCCCGGTGCCGAAGAGCAGCATCACCTGCTGCTGCATTCCGGGGCTCGGCGCACCCGAGGCTACGACGATCGCGGTCGTGATCGGCTGGCCGGCGGCGGTCTTGAACAATGGCCCGGGCGAGACGGCCCAGTTCGACTCGTTGTTGCTCGTCAGGTCGAAGCGCCAGAGGTTTCCCTGCAGGTCGCCCGCGTAAACGTAGTCGGTGGTGTGATCAGCGTCCAGATCGGCCGCGGACGGGAAGGCGATGCCGTTGGGGCTCGCCGCGCTACCCGTTTGCGTGCTGAGGTAATAGAAGGTCGTGGCCGCCGTGTTCGGGTCGATGGTCATGATGAAGATGCCGGCATCGCCGGTTGCGCTGCCGTAACCGTTGCCGAATATGATCGCCCACTTGCCGTCGTGCAGTCGTCGCAGCTGCGGTGTGCCGTAGGTGTTGCCGAGATTGCCGCCGCAGCTCGACCCGCCCGCAGAGGAGGCGCAGCTGATCGTCGAGGAATTCCACTCGCCCACCACCAGACTTGCGGCTTTGGACTCGGCGAAGTTCGCGGGCGTCGGGTCGGTGACGTCGAGCGCGAAGATGGCGTTGCCGCCGGGCCCGAGACCGCTCGCGAGCCAGGTGTGCCACTGCCCGCCGTAGAAGAGGTCGCCGGTCGCGGCGGTCGCGTCGACGAAGAAGTTGTGGCCGTACTGGACGTTCGCATAGTCGACGTTGTTGGTGGTCGAATGGATCGTCTGCACGACCGCTCCGGGCATGTACGCCAGCACCTCTTGGCCATCGTTGCCGGTGGCGACGAAGGCGCCGTTGGCGTCGTACGAGCCCGAGCGGAAGCCGTGCAGCAGGCCGTCGTTCGAGCCGGCATATACGACGTTCATGCGCGTTTGCGCGGCGGCGACAAACTGCGTGTAGGTTTGGGAGCCGCTCGCGGTCTCGGGGTTGGTAGCCGAGGGGTACAGGCGGTCACTCCACACCGCGGTGTAGGGCGCGATCGGCGGGCCCACCCAGGCAGGGCTCGAGTCGACGATGTCCCCCAGCACGTCGGAGCGCCTGCGGAACAGGCCGACTCCCGCGGTGCTGACCTCGCAACTGCGGTCACCGCGGAGGAAGGCGAGGCGGTTGTTGGTCGCGTATGGCGTCGGCGACGGGCTCGTCGGGCAGCTCTGCGAGCTGAGCGAGGGTGATCCCGAGGTGTCGCCGGCGTCGAGGGCGGTCTGCTGAGCGCTGGTCAGATTGCCCCACTCGTAGGGAATGCCCTGGCTGCCGTTCCACGAGAGAATCACGCGGCTGGCCGGCGATTGGGCCGGCGTCGGTCCGGCCACGCCAGTGGTGGGGC
>Ga0209808_1000145_pt1 | contig 37015 bp, 33 predicted proteins | sample GraSoiAngelo_157_FD_186171 | JGI IMG/M metagenome (GOLD analysis project Ga0209808, IMG submission 186171) | Grasslands soil microbial communities from the Angelo Coastal Reserve, California, USA - 14_1009_16_20cm (SPAdes) (version 2) | ecosystem: Environmental > Terrestrial > Soil > Grasslands ... | reverse complement strand
TAGCGGAATACCCTGGCCGTTAAATGCGGTCTTGCATGAATGATGTAACGATACAACAGCTGTCTTGATGATTGGCTCAGTGAAATTGGAATAACTGTGCAGATACAGTTTACCTCTAGATAGACGAAAAGACCCTATGCAGCTTTACTGTTACTAATTTAATCTATAATATAAGAATTTCCAGTGTATAAGGTTGTTAATTGTAGAACTATTAATTTATATAATCTATTATTATAATAATTATTAATATAAATTATCTATAACTCTATTTTGAAAACACAGATGAGACACCTTTATTTACTTTATTATGGTTTTTGATTGGAAGGCAGTTTATGCGGGGCACAGATCCCATAAAAAGTACCTGGGTATATCCAAAATTCTAATTGTAAATTTGCATGTTTTATTCTGCTGTAAAACATATTGAAGTGATAGTTCACTTTTTACTGTTTTTACTTTAGTTTGTTATTAATTATTTATTAATAATTATTCAGTTACTATTGTATTAAATACGATTTTATATTTTATTTAAGTAAGATTTTAACTATATGGTGAATAGATGTAAAAAAAAATTATTAAATAATTAATGATTTTTAATTGTAAAAAAAGTACTTACTTTTTTTATGATACTTAATATTACTTTAAAAGTTTAATGGCTTAATCTTGCTTTACTGTTGGACCTACAAGTCTATCAGTCGCGTAAGCGGGGCATATGATCGCAAGATACGGAAAGGAATGGTCTTGGATTTTTGAAAAAGTTACGCTAGGGATTAAAAAATAAGAAGTCCCCCAATTATTATAAAATATTGGTAATTATCTGGGTAAATTTCAAAAAAAACTTCACGATTATCGTGAAGTTAATTTGAAGCGAAACTTATTATTTTATAAGAACGTTCAACGACTAAAAGATTAATTTTAATCTTATTTCTTAATAATCCAGCATTTATTGTAAAATTTAAATTGTAGAATCTTAGTTGTATAATAATTAAAGTATATAAATATATTTTAATTGAATATAAATTGTATAATAAATATGTTAGAATTATTTAAATTAAATTATAATAAAAAAACTGAAAATAAAAAAATCAAATCTCGTACCAGTAATAAAAAACAGGATAAACATAATCCTTCTACAATTAGAGAATGAAATAATAGTATATACGTATATAATAAAAATACAATTAATTTAATACCTCAAAGTACAGTATTGGCTATTAAATTAATAAAAAGTTATTTTAACCTTTATAATTATAGACTTGAACGTGAAATAAGAGCAAATAGATTACTACTTAGATTAAGAAGACTTTCATCACATAAAATTTATGTAAGTAATGGTGAATTTAAACATACAAATGATAAAGTAATAATTACTCTATATATATATAATAGACAAAAATTTAATTTTGATAAAAAGCTTATAAAAAGTTTTTATAGTTCTTGATTTAATCAAGATTTATTAATTAAAAAATGAGATAGTTTATTCAAAAGACGGAAATTTATTGAAAATAGAGCTTTAGATAAATTAAATACAAAAAAATATGTATTAATACATACATTAAAATCACGAAATTATAAAAATTTATCTAAATATCTAACTATATTTTATAAAAAGCTATTAAAAAAATCTCTAGACAAATTTTTTTTATATCGTTGCAATCAACAACTTATTACTATAAATGAGTATAAATTTAATTATAACTTTTTACAATTTTTAAAAAAATATTTAGAAAAAATATATAACAAAAATGTAGAATTTAATTTAGTAAATTTAAAACGTTTTTTTCTTAATAGTGATATATTATCAGAATCTATAATATTAAAAATAAGAAAAAATAGAAGAAAAATATTAAAATATTTAAATACTTTAAAAAGAAAGGTAAAAGTACGTAATAAAAAAAATTATTTTTATCAACCAATTATAAATAATAAATCATTAGAAGAACTAGTATTAAGAGATATAAAATACAAACATATAACAGGTTTTAGAATTGAAGCAAGTGGTAGATTAACTAGACGTTATACGGCTTCAAGATCTATATATAAATTAAGATATAAAGGTAATTTATTAAATATAGACTCTTCTTATAAAGGATTATCTTCTTTATTATTAAGAAATAATAATAAACCAAATTTACAATTTACTAAATTAAATTCTAAAACACGTATAGGTTCTTTTGGAATAAAAGGTTGAGTAAGTGGTAATTAATTTTATTAAGGATAAAATTGCTTTTATTAAAATTTTACAATAAATGATGAAATAGTCTGAACCATATTTAAAAATATGGAAATAAATAATATATTTATGTTAACAGAATTTGAACAGGCTAATGTGCGCAAGAGAGTACAAATTGAGTGCGCGGTTTGGCACCTCGATGTCGGCTTAGCTCATCCACATGAATGCAGTAATCATGAAGGGTTCGACTGTTCGTCGATTAAAGAGCTACACGAGCTGGGTTTAATACGTCGTGAGACAGTATGGTTTCTATCTTCTAGAGGAAATTAAAGTAAAATAAAGATAGCCCCATTGTACGAAAGGAATTGGGTATGTTGACCTATGGTTTACCTGTTGTTTATATATTTATAAATGTATACTTTCACTAAAGATATATATATCATATAGGCATGGCAGGAAAGCTACGTCAATTAAAGATAAGTGCTGAATGCATATAAGCACGAAACACACTTTACTATACTTTTATATACGTAGTAAAACACTACGAAATTACTTTAGGCTTTGGTTATAATGAATTTAATTTTTTTAGACATAAAGTACTAATTTTGTAATTTACTAAATATCACTTTTATCTCAACTTTTTTTATTAACAGTAAATAAGGCCTGGTTAGCATAAAAGTAATGCTACCGTTTTGTAATCGGTGGAAGTAAGTGCAATACTTACACTAGGCTAAGACCCAGTGGTCAAGTTAGGTTAAGACTTAACATTTTCACTGTTGAAACGGGAGTTCAAATCTCTCCTGGGTTAAAGAAATTAGCTCAGTGGTAGAGCAATCATTTTACACATGAAAGGTCAAGTGTTCGATCCACTTATTTCTTATTAATAATAAATGCGGGTTGATGTAATAGTTAACATGTTTGGCTCATGACCAAAATATTGAGGTGCAAATCCTCCATCCGCACTTTGTGTAATAAATTGTAAAAACAATAAAAAGGCTATAGCTTAATAGGTAAAGCCAGCTGCTCATGATAGCTTAGATGAAAGTTCAAATCTTTTTAGCCTTAATCCTAATGTTTTACTTAGCAATAATAATGTTTGCTGTATCCTGAGTGTGTGTTTTCATACAATTTATTAATACAATAATATTGCGCATTATTTATCTAGGTTATTAGTTTTTCCAGTACTTAATAAATAAGTTTAGGTGGATATAGTTTAAAGGTAGAACTACTGTATGTGACATATTATATCCTTGTTCAAATCAAGGTATCCTCCCTTATAATTAGTAATATAATAATTAATTCGAATATGATATAAGTAAAATTTACTTATTTAATTAAACGAAGATAAGCAAATATAAAGAAATATTTAGATTAAAAATAATTCTATAAAATTTAATAGATATTTTAACAATGTTAAAACGATTATAAATAATTCTATCTGCTTAAATAAATTTTGAAACAATATGTATATAATCACTCATGTAATTTTTTTTTCCATATTAATTTTGTATCTTACAGCTTTTTTATTCTATTTTAGCTTACATCTTTTAGCTTATTTTTTAAATTTTTTATTATATCTTACTCCTATTATAATAATTAATCATCCATTAATATTTATATGTATGACAATATCTAATATAATTACTCTTTATATTGTATATTTATCTCTTTTTGATAAAAATATTAATTTAAGAGAAAATATTATCCATTTTTTTAATAATTTAAAAAAATGTAAATTTTGTCCATTTAAAATTAAACTGTTATTAATAAATACAGTAATACATTTAAAAGAACGGATATATATTAAATTTAAACAATTTAAAGACAATTGGTTTTCTATTTTATTAACTTTAAGTATAATAATTTTTGTAGCAAATGTGTTTAGACAACCTATTTTTATTTGTTTAGGTGAAGACATATTTAATAATTTTCCTTTATATATGTATGTAATGTTTAGTAGTATACTACCTACTACATATATAGTTACAATATTAATTAAATTATTAAAAACAAGAAATTTAGATTTCTCTTTCAGATTGACGGATTTAAAAGATAAAATAACAATTTTATCTATATTATTCTTAACTATATCTTTATATATTTCATATTTTTATATATGACCTTTAATAGGTTTTAGTATAATATATTTTATTCAATCTAAAATTACATTTGTGAATTTAATATTAGATATTAAAAATATACAAGGGTTACGTTCCTCAATATCAACGTTTTTACCGGGTTTATCAGTTACAGAAGTATTCAAATATTTAGGGTGTTCATATACTAAAGATGAAATATTATCTACAATAGAAAATTATGAACCTGCCACTACTGACGCTGATCCTTCTAATGAACTTACAAAATATTCACATAATAAATGAATAAGTAAACTAACTTTTACAGATAATATAGAAGCTAATGCTGAATATTCAAGAAAAAATATAAAAACTCCTTATTTACCTACTGAACTTTTTAAATCCTACTGAGATAATGTTGGGATTGAAGGGAAACTTATATGAGACAATACTTTTGATAAAAATATACCTATTAATATAGCACTATATTACTTAAAAGGAGAAAATAATTATTATCATTGTTTTGGAGGATCTGAAGAATTATTTGATTTACAAACCTATTGTCGAACCAAACATTCTACGATGTTTGCACAGAGTAATAAACCTTTATCTGTAATATTAAAAGAAATGTGTATGTACTTTAGAGATAATACAGATAACATATATAATCCTTATGAAACAAGTCCATTCATTGTTATATGTCATAAAAGACGTATTGCATTTGCAATGTATAAACCTAGTCAAGAATTAGAACAAAATTATCCTTTTAAAAAAGGACGTTATTTCCAAAATTTAGGTGATCCAAAAATACATATAGATACTCCTAATATGTGTGGTATTATAGGTTTAGTTGCAACTACATGAGGTGTTGAAACAATGCCTCACCAAAATATATATAAACCTCAATTGGCTTTCTATGATATTAAAAGTAAAAAACACACTTTTGCTATACATATGATATTTAAATATCTATCTTTAAATAGAAGGTTTCCATCTATAGACGATAATTTCATTCAAACAAATAATGGGGAAATAGATCCTATTAATTTAACAGAACAATTCCATGGGAAAGATGATTTGAATATTAAATTGGAGCAAAATGGTAGATTAATAAGAGAAATATAATATATTATATATTTTATTAAAATGTGGATTATGTATATCCAATAAATAATTCTAGTAAATATACTAGAAATAGTTTGATAAGTTCAATTTGGTAGAGCGGAACATTGTATAATATTTTGAAAATAACAGGTTCAAATTTAGGGCCGCTGAATTTTTCTGAAACAACTGTTCGTAGTTATTTAAAACCGAATAAATCTTGTAAAGGCTATACTATTATGATGGGATAAAGTATATCTTTATATTATTTACATAAAAAAAAAAAAATCCGAGTGCTGGAATGGAAGACAGGGCAAATTTAAGCTTTGCTGATGTATATCGTATGGGTTCAAGTCCCTTCTCGGGTAAGATTTATCTAGAGTCTTAAATGTTAAAAGTAAATAATAAAGAAAATATTTAAAACTGTATAAATTATATAACTAATAATTTAATTACTGGATTTTTATAGTATATAACATGTTTTTATTTAATATGAAAACATTAACGCCCATAAGTTAATGGCAAACTAATCGTCTTCCAAACGAAAATTATCGATTCGATTTAGATTGGCCGTATAGGTTTATCTAGTTTCCTTTAATCTAGTATTATTTTATTTTATATATAATTATTTATTATGAGCAAATATAAATATATTTTCCTTGGAAATATTAAAGTTTTATTTATTATTTTCATTTTTAAACTCAGATTTTATATCTTCCCTCACGAGGTTTTTGTTATGGAGCCTTCTAATGATTGTCCTAATGTTTATGCTTACTTTCATCCGGATACTGCTATTGATATTGATACTATTCAATCAAAGGTTAGTGCACCATACGGTCCATCTTCAAATCAAGATGATTGATATACTGATAAAAAAGATACTGATTATATGCACTCTACTAATTCTATTACTAATAAATATAGTAATTTGTATTATAGCATAAAACGTGTATCTTTTTATTATTTATGAAAAATTCATTCTAGTGATTATACAAAATATAAAGATTTTAAAAAATCTTGAGATCCTAGTAAAAGTATAAGAAAGGAAATATTTAAAGATATAAAATCTGAGTTTAAAAATAAAAATAAATAAATAAGTTTTATTATTAGAAAAAAGTTTATCTAGTTCTTTTAATCTAGTATTATTTTATGTTATATTATTAAGATATTATGAAAGAATTAATAAAAAAACAAATATAAATATATTTAATAAACATGATAATAATTATTTATTATTACATATTTATATATAAAATATATTTATATATCAATGATGAAGTAGTTACAACTCCTACTATAATTATGGAAAAATCAATACCAACTGAGGTTCCTAATATTTGATATAAATTTATTATAGATGACTTTTTTAGTAAGTTTACTAAAAAAAGTAAAACTATTGATTAAAAATATTTTGAGATGAAATCATTTTCAAAATCCTTAATGATTGAATATAATCAAGATAGTTTAAAAAATTCTATTTTATGTAATATTAGATCTGATCATATTAATAGTCTCGTCTTAGAATGCGAATCTTATAAAGAAAAAATATCAAATTTATAAATACAAGTATATTATACAAAAATGATTCATTATAGCTTAATAAACGATTTACATGAAATATTGAAAGATGTGGAAAAATTACGTAAATAATAATAATAATGTTATTATAAATTAAATTTGGCGGTAAATTATTATCTTTTATAAATAATAAGTAAATTTTCTTTCCTGGTTCATATTTTAATATTAATTAATAATAGATAATAAAAAACTATTAATATATATATATATTTATATCAGTTATATATTAAGGGTAAATCATTTATAATAATTATAAATTATTATATCAAGATCTTAGTTTAAATGATAGAACAAAATATTAATTATGTTTGTAAGTTCAAGGCTTAAAGGTCTTAGGTTTATCTAGTTCCTTGTTTAATAAACTAAAACTAGTATTATTTTATATTATAAATTATTAAAAAAAAATATATGTTAGACTTAAAAAATAAAAATGATTTTGAATCAAATTTGGATATAATTACAAAAGAAGTTACAAAACTTAATCAATTAGATGTTGACAATTGTTTATTTACACCAGAATTATTAGCTGCTTTACTCAAATGTCCTGTAAAATGTAGTAAATCCCAAAGTCAAGTAATTAAAAACAAAGAAGGTATATATCTTATAGTTTTTAGAGTACTCAATAACGAAAAAATAAGTTTAATTTATAACTATATTTATTATAATGATCTTTTTTATTTAACTTTAATTGTTTACTTATTAGTAAGAAATTATTTTATTACTGAAAATAATCATGAATGAGGTAAATATTTGGTTATTCTTGATAATAAATATTTAAATTATTATAATGTAAGTAATTATATAGATATATATAATACTAAATATAAACTGAGGCATTAATATTAAATATAATTTTAGTCAAGATAATTTATATTTAAAAAATATTATAAATGAAAATTATATATTAGATCTTAAAAAACTAGTAGAATTTAGTAGCAGTTTAATATATGTAAGTAATCATGAAAAAATGACTAATTTATTAGATACTAGTATAAATAAAAATTATTATGAATATAGTAAGATTTTATATAATGATATCTGCCCGAATAAATTTATTAATTTAAAAAATATTATAAATAAAGATGTTGAATTAACTAATCCTTTTGATAAATTACTTTTTGTTGTCCAAGATAAAGAAGCTTTACTTAAAAATATATCTGATAAAGGTTATAATATAAATCAAGGACCTCAACAATGAAGAGGTCAAATTAATAGTATGAATAGTTTTTTAAATTACTTAGATATTGATTATAGAAAATCGTTATATAATCACAGTAAACTTCATTATAGTAAAGGTAACTTAGATAATAGTTGAAAAGATGAAACTTTAACAAAGAAACATTTTACATTTAGAAATATAAATCAAATATTAGGAAATATCAAATGATAATTCACTAGTATTTCGTTTTCTATGTAATGTTTTAACTTAAGAGAGTATAAACATACTCTCTTAAGTGACTATAATTTAATGGTAGAATTTCTGTTTCCTAAACAGAGTATATGGGTTCAAATCCCATTAGTCATAAAGGGGAAATAGTATAATCAGGTAATACGATAATCTTGCACATTATTAATCTGGGTTCAAATCCTAGTTTTTCCAAGGAATATTTCATAAAGCTCAGGAAGCTCAATAGGTAGAGCAGAAAACTGAAGATTTTTGGGTTATGAGTTCGACTCTCATCCTGGGCAATATAAATTTTATTTAATAGATGTGTTGAAATTGGAAAACAAACTTCTTTTAGGCAGAAGGGGCGAAAGCCATTATGAGTTCGACTCTCATCATCTATAAGCTTATCCAGAGCTTTTAATCTGGTATTATATTAGAAATAATAAAGATAAAAAAGTAAGATGACAAATAACAAATTGAATCCTAATTGAGTGACAGGTTTCACAGATGCTGAAGGTTGCTTTATGATTAATATTACTAAATGTGGAACTAATAAGTCAGAATGACAAATACGTCCTTGTTTTCAAATAAAATTACATATTAAAGATAAATATTTACTTTTAAAAATAAGATCGTTTTTTAGTGAAGTTGGTACTATTGTAACAAATTATAATTATAATTTTGCAGTTTATGCTGTTTATAGTTTAAATGATATAAGGAATATAATTATACCTCATTTTAAAAATTATCCCTTAATCAGTCAAAAATATGGTGATTTTATTATTTTTAATAATAAAGTAGAATTAATGAATAAGGGTGAACATTTGAACAAGAAAGGTATAATAAAAATTATTACTTTAAAATCAGTATTAAATAAAGGGCTTTCATATAATTTGAAAATTTATTTTCCAGATATAGTTAAATAAAGTAAAAAAACCTAATGCAAATATATTTATAAATATAGATTATAATTGAATTGCTGGATTATTTAGTGGTGATGGTTGTTTTTCTATAAGTATTTATAAATCTGATAATCATAAAATAGGTTATGGTGTAACACTGCAAACTATATTTACTCAACATTCAAGAGATGAAATTTTGTTTAATAGGATTAACAAGGTATTAGGATGTGGGAATATATATAAACATTCAAAGAGAAATATTATAAAATTAATAATCTCTAATTATAAAGATAATTATTATAAAATGATTCCCTTGTTTAACAAACATAAAATAATAGGAATAAAATTATTAAATTATTTAGATTTTTGTAAAGTAGCAGAATTAATAAATAAAAAAGATCATCTTACAAAAGAGGGATTGGAAAATATACGCAAAATTAAATCTAATATGAATATAAATAGAATAGATATTATTAAGTAATGTAAACTAATAATTATAAATTTATAATTATTATTCGGAATAGACTAATAGGTAAGTCATGGGCCTTTGATATCCATAATTAGGTGTTCGAATCGCCTTTCCGAAATAGATCAACCATGATTTAGAAAATCAAAGTTTAATTTCATGAATTAAATATAGGAATTCGAGCTTATTTTTTAAATTTAATAAAGATATAATTATATATAATATATATTTATTTGCTCCAACATAATTACATGCGTTATATAATACTAACGCACTAGTTTAATGGTTAGAATACTGTGCTACGGACATGGTGATACGAGTTCGAATCTCGTGGGCGTTAATAATAGCCTTTATAGCTTAATGGTAGAGCAAAATACTGTTAATATTTGTATAGATGTTCAAATCATCTTAAGGGCGTTTTTAGCTAAAGTAAAGTATAATTTAGGTGGATATAGTTTAAAGGTAGAACTACTGTATGTGGCATAGTATATCCTTGTTCGAATCAAGGTATCCTCCCTTATAATTAGTAATATAATAATTAATTCGAATATGATATAAGTAAAATTTACTTATTTAATTAAACGAAGTATAAGCAAATATAAAGAAATATTTAGATTAAATTAATTACATAAAATTTAATAGATATTTTAACAATGTTAAAACGATTATAAATAATTCTATCCGCTTAAATAAATTTTGAAACAATGATAAAAGGATTTAGTAAAATAACTATGTGAAGAGAAAGATGATTTCTTTCATCTAATGCTAAAGATATTGGAACATTATATTTAATGTTTGCTTTATTTTCAGGATTAATTGGTACAGCATTTTCTGTTCTTATACGGATAGAATTAGCAGGACCCGGGGTACAATATATAGCAGATAATCAATTATATAATAGCATAATAACAGCACATGCTATTTTAATGATATTTTTTATGGTTATGCCAGCTATGATAGGAGGATTCGGTAATTTTTTATTACCTTTGATGGTAGGTGGTCCAGATATGGCATTCCCTAGATTAAACAATATAAGTTTTTGATTATTAATACCAAGTTTAATATTATTTTTATTTGCAGCTATGATAGAAAATGGAGCAGGTACAGGTTGAACATTGTATCCACCTTTAGCTGGATTACAAAGTCATAGTGGACCTAGTGTAGATTTAGCTATATTTGCCTTGCATTTAGCAGGTATAAGTAGTTTATTAGGTGCTATGAATTTTATTACTACTATATTAAATATGAGAAGTCCAGGTATAAGATTACATAAATTAGCTTTATTTGGATGAGCTGTAGTAGTTACGGCTGTATTATTATTATTATCTTTACCAGTTTTAGCCGGTAAATATCAATAAATGGCGCCGGCTTAAAACAGAATTAAATTGCTGGAAACTCTTTTACATAAAAGACAATCAGCAGCTAAGCATTAAAATATATTTAATGAAAGTTCAGAGACTAGATGTTCTGGTTTATATAAAATATGATTTAAATTGTTGTAAAAAATAAAGGCTTATTTTTTGATATTTTTAATTTAATTTAAACATAACGAACCGATTTATATCCTATTTAGGGTATTAATATTTTTATGAAATTATTCTTATTATAAATATAAATATATGCCTCAATTAACACTATTTTTTTTGGTTAATCAAGTAATATTCAATTTTGCTTTAATTATATTAGTTTTATCTATTGGTTTTATTATATTTAATAAAAATATACGTAATAATTTAGATATATTACCTATAATTTTCCCTAATGAATGTAAAGTAATTTCTAGTAATCTAAAAGTTTATTAGTTACATTAGCTTTAACATCTATTAAGCATGGAACTATAGATGCCGCACCAATTTGATGTAACGTGTATTCAGACACATATACTAATGGGCAATTAACAGGCCCTTTAGTAGCCAAAGCACTTTGTACTGAGAAATAAGGTAAAAGTAAATTTGTTATAGGAGGAGTTATAGATAACGATAATCCTTTTGATATAACAGGAAATAGTAAGTTAAATCTAGCAACACCATTTTTTTGTATGTTGTCAAGTTTAACCGGAGCTCTTGGTGCTTTTAATATGGGATGAGGTTGTGAACATCAAAAAATAACAAGTGCTTCAGAATGCAAAAAAAATATCTACAATTTTAGTAGCTCTTTCATCACCTATAGAAGGTGGTACGTGTGGCTCATTAGCTTCTAGTAATTAAGTCTTTTTAGTAAGTATATTACTATTTTATATAAATAATGTATAGTCCAAATTTATATGAAAATATAAAATTTTCCTATGGCAATAACAATGATATTAACTGATAGAAATTTTAATACATCATTTTTTGAATTAGCTGGTGGTGGAGATCCTATATTATACCAACATCTTTTCTCAACAAAGTTTAAAAATAATTATTTGATTATATTTGTCACATTATTTGCTTTTAAATTATTCGTATTTAAAAGAAATATATCTAATAAAAGTATGCCTGAATATAATTTTTATTTTTCAATATTTTATAAAAAATATAAAACTTATTTACCTGATAATCTTATTCCTTCTGAGAAATTTTTAACTTGATTGGTGGGATTTACAGAAGGAGAAGGTTCATTTATAGTGAATAATAGAGGAGATTTGGCATTTGTTATTACACAAGCTACAAATGATAAACAAATCTTAGAATATATAAAAGAAGTTCTTGGATTTGGAAAAGTAATACCTCAATCAGCCATAACTAGTAGGTATGTAACACAAAACAAAAGAGAAATAGATATTATAATCAGTATATTTAATGGTAATATTATTTTACCAAGTAGACAACAAAAATTTGCTATTTTCATTGAAGGATTTAATATTTGAGCTATTAAAGGTAAAATACGTTTAGATCCTGTAGAACTTAAAAATAGATTTATTTTACCTACTTTAAATAATGCATGATTAGCAGGATTTACAGACGGGGAAGGTTGTTTTACTTGTTCAATTCATGATAAAAAAGGATTTAGTTTTAATTTCAATATATCTCAAAAATGAGAAAGTAATATAAAAATACTAGAATATTTTTGTACTTTATTTAAAGGAGGTATTGTTTCAAAACATCATCAAGAAAATACTTATGAGTTTAGGATAGGAGGATTAAACAATTGCAAAGAGGTTTTTCCTTATTTTGATAATTATACATTGTCTACTAAAAAATCTTTATCATATATATTATGAAAAGATGTTTATAATGATCTTATCAATAAATACCATTTAGATAATTCAAAAAGACGAGAGATAATTGAGAAAGCAAAATTGATAAATAAATCAAATAATTTTTAAATTAGGGAAAAAAAGTTATGGTTTAACGTACAAGTTATGAAATTATAAAGACAGATGTAAAAAGCTATAAGATCTGAAATAGTAAATATTCTTATAAGAATATACCATGAACTTAGTCAATGTTTAATATTTATTACTTGCAACTATTAGAGTTAAGATTTATATATTTTTATAAGTTTTAATTATACTTATATATTAAGTAAAAGGAAAAGTAATACTAACATTGGCAATACTGGTGTTAACGGTTAATAAGTCTCTTATTTAAAGACCGTCGGTTATTTAAGTGACCGCTACAGACTGGTTCACCGGTAGGTGGCTGAAATGCTGCTTAATGTACAGTCGGTTTTTTCTAATATATTTATATATTACACAAGCCCAGAGTTAAAGCTACTGGTACCTGAATTTAATAAAAGAGCTTTTTTATTCATGTAAAAAAGTAAATTAAATTTGAAGAAATGGATTTTTTGGACATCCAGAGGTTAAATTTATAAGCCTCTTAATGTTGCTATATGCTGGAAAAACTTTATACTGTTTAAAATACTCCATAATTATAAGTTACATAGTAAAAATTTTTAATATAATAAGTCAATCAGCAGGTAACAATAGTAATATTGGATCCCCAGAGACTATACGCAACAAAATTTTATTATCTTCTGAAACAATCAAACCTGTATCCGTTCATGTACCTACTCATTTAAAACCTTTTAATGATATTAAATTTTCTTATTATTTAGCCGGATTAATAGATGGTGATGGTTATTTCAGTAAAAAACAACAATTAGTAATTGTATTTAACATTTTAGATATTCAGTTAGCTTATTTTATAAAGAAACAATTAGGTTATGGAAATGTAAATAAAGTTAAAAACAAGAATGCTGTATTATTGATAGTATCAAAAACCGAGGGTATAGAAAAAGTTATTACTCTTATTAATGGTAAAACAAGATCAAAAAGTAAAATTGAACAAATTAATGTAAATATATTAAGTCATCCTAGATTTCTAGGATTCAGTAAAAATATTAAAATTACTTTAAATTCAGATAATGATTTGAATAATCATTGATTAGCTGGTTTTTCTGATGCTGATGCTAGCTTTCAAATTAAAAGCATTAACCGTAAAAATAAAATAGAAATAAGACTAAACTACCAAATAGATCAAAAAAAAGATTATTTATTAAAATTAATAAAAGATTTTTTTGGTGGTAATATTGGATATAGAGCAAGTCAAGATACTTATTATTATGGTTCTACTAGTTTTGGTTCAGCTAAAAAAGTAATTAACTATTTTGATCATTATCATCTACAATCTACTAAACATATAAATTATTTAAAATGAAGAAAAGCATATTTATTAATTCAAGATAAGAAACATTTAACAGAACTAGGATTAAATAAGATAATTAAATTAAAAAACAGTATGAATAGGTTAAATGAAGACATTAAAGTTTAATATATAGTCCTAACAAAAATTAAGTTTTTGAGTATTAATTTAAAATAGATTTAATTTATTAAACTATTTACTTAATCAAAATATTTGTTATATATTAATTATACCAGGATTTGGTATTATAAGTACTACAATATCAGCTAGCTCTAATAAAAATGTATTTGGTCGAAAAATAAATGGCCCTTTAAATATTTTACAAAAATTAATTGTAAAACTTTTAACGCAACAAACTATATGCAGGAAATCAATGAAATTTATTTATGCTACTATAAAAATAAGTCTTATATCTTTTTTTAAATATGCCTTTGTAGTAATAAAGCTAATAAATATTGACAACCCGCAGATAACCAAAGCACTGATTTATTATTTTAAATCAAGATCTAATACTTCATTGTCAAAAAGATCAAGCATGTTAGTAGGAATCTCAGAGGCCATACGTTTGTTATCAACAAAAAGAACATTTAAAATAGAAAATAAGTTTAATGAGTGATTGGCAGGACTAATAGATGGGGATGGTTGTTTTCAGTTATCTAAAAAAGGTTATGCCAGTCTTGAAATAGTAATGGAACTACGAGATAAACGTTGTTTATATCAAATCAAACAAAATTTTGGTGGTTCTATTAAATTAAGATCGGGTGTTAATCATATAAGATACAGATTACATGATAAGCAAGGTATATTGCATATTATAAGTGCGGTAAATGGCTTAATACGTAATCCTAATAGATTACTTCAATTAGGAAAAATTTGTGAAAAATACAATATATTGCTTAAATATCCTGAACCATTAAATTATGATAATGCTTGATTTTCAGGTTTTTTTGATTCAGATGGTAGTGTATATCTTAATTTATTATCAGATCAAATATTTATAACTGTAAGTCAAAAAAATAAGCTTTTATTAGATTCTTTAGTAAGTTTATATGGAGGTACTATTTACCCTATGGTTAAAACAGGTTCATTTAAATGAACTGTTTTTAGAAAAGATGAAATATTAAGCTTATTAAATTATTTTGAAAAATGTCCTTCTATATCTGCCAAACACAATAGATTAAAGCTTATACCTAAATATTTGGAATTAAGAAACTTTAAAGCTCATAAAGCTTTACCCGATACATTATTGGGTAAAGCTTGAACTGGTTTTTTAAAAAAATGAAATAATTTTGAATAAAAGTTGATAAAGAGATGGTCCAAAGTAATAAATAATTTTTTATTATTTTGTATTTAGGAATGGTATATGCTATGATGTCTATAGGAGTTTTAGGATTTGTAGTATGAAGTCACCATATGTACAGTGTAGGATTGGATGTAGATACACGTGCTTATTTTACAGCTGCTACGTTAATTATAGCTGTACCAACTGGTATTAAAATATTTAGTTGATTAGCAACTACTTATGGAGGATCATTACATTTGACACCTTCAATGCTATTTGCATTAGGTTTTGTAGTTATGTTTACTATAGGTGGATTAAGTGGAGTTGTTTTAGCTAATGCATCCCTTGATATAGCTTTCCATGATACTTATTATGTTGTAGCTCATTTTCATTATGTTTTATCTTTAGGTGCTGTTTTTGCATTATTTAGTGCATGGTATTTTTGAATACCTAAAATAACAGGTCTTAATTATAATATGATGCTAGGTAAAGTCCACTTCTTAATATTATTTATAGGAGTTAATGTAACATTTTTTCCTCAACATTTCCTTGGTTTACAAGCTATGCCTAGAAGAATTAGTGACTATCCTGATGCATTTGCTGGCTGAAATTTGATAAGTAGTTTTGGTTCTATTATAAGTTTAGTAGCTACATGATTATTTTTATATATTTTATATATACAATTAATAGAAGGTGAAGCTGCATCAAGATATCCTTGATTAACACCTCAATATTTTAGTGATTTATTTCAAAGTTTATTTAACAGAAATTATAATTCACTTGAATGAAGTTTAAATAGTCCACCTAAACCACATGCTTTTGTAAGTTTACCTTTACAAAGTAATATTTTTTAATAATTATATATTATTAAAAAAAATGGATTTAAGTACTTTATTTTATAAAACTAAAATATTGGAAGTGCAAATCTTCTGTCCATTACAAAAAAAAATTTTTATGTAAAAAAAGAACATTTATTCTTAGTTTTTGGAAAAAAAAATTTTTTTTATATGATACAAGCAGCTAAAATAATAGGAACAGGATTAGCTACAACAGGTTTAATAGGAGCAGGTGTAGGAATAGGTGTCGTGTTTGGAGCACTTATAATAGGTGTATCAAGAAACCCTTCTTTAAGAGGACAATTATTTTCTTATGCTATTTTAGGTTTTGCATTTGCAGAAGCAACAGGATTATTTGCATTAATGATGGCTTTCTTATTATTATATGTTGCTTAATTAATTAGCCTTTAACAAATAATTAATAGAAAAAATATAAAAATATATAAATGCAAAGTTTATTTTTTTGAAATCCGAGTCCTTTAGATCAATTCACTATAAGAGATTTATTTAGTATAAAAGGAGACTTATTAGCTAATATACAATTATCATTAACTAATATAGGATTATATTTACTAATTTCAACATTTCTTGTATTTATGTATTATCTATTATCAACAAATTATAATATATTAATACCTAATTCTTGATCAATAAGTCAAGAATCTATATATTCTACTGTTTATAGTATAGTAATAAATCAAATTAATGCAAATAAAGGTCAAATATTTTTTCCTTTTATATCTGCATTATTTATATATATATTAATAAATAATTTAGTAGGTATGGTACCTTATAGTTTTGCTCCTACTTCACATTTTATATTAACATTCTCTATAAGTTTTACTGTTGTTATAGGAGCCACAATTTTAGGATTTCAGGTACATGGTTTAAAATTTTTCTCATTATTAGTACCTTCAGGTTGTCCATTGGGTCTGTTACCACTTTTAGTACTAATAGAATTTATTTCCTATTTAGCCAGGAATGTATCACTAGGATTAAGATTAGCAGCTAATGTTTTAAGTGGTCATATGTTATTAAATATATTAGGAGGTTTTACTTATAATATAATGACTAGTGGTATAGTTTATTTTTTTTTAGGTTTAATGCCTCTTTTATTTATAGTAGCATTTTCAGGACTAGAAATAGGTATTGCATTTATACAAGCACAAGTATTTGTTGTATTATCTTCTTCTTATATAAAAGATGCTTTAGATTTACATTAATTTAGGTTTAATGTATTAATAAATACATCTACTATTAATTACAAGAGTATAGTGATATATATTGTATGATTTTATTAATATTAAAATAGGAAAGTCAAGAGCTGATTGAGTATGTGTTTATATAATACGTATTTATAAAACAAAGGTAAAAATTTTAAAGTTTAACAGAAAATAATAGCTTTTTATAATAAATGTGTAAAAAACATTTTATAGAAAATTATGAAAATGACATTTCATATTTAGCTTTTAAAAGCACACGTACAGTTTTTACAATAACTAGCTTAAATATATCCAAAAAAGTATAAATGAATACTATATATAGTGGTAGTAACCACTAAATTTAAAGTTGAGTTTGATGATGGCTCTGAATGAACGCTGTCCAAATACTTGACACATGCTAATCGAACGTCTCAGCAGTTATAGTTGCTGAGAAGTGGTGAACAGGTGAGTAAATGATAACCTAACTACCTTAAAGTAAGGTATAGATCCCTTATAATAATAAAGAAAAAGAAATTTCGCTTTAAGATGTTGGCGTATATCCTGGAGGAGTATTAGTATAACCTAGCTCATGTTCCGGTAGTCGAGACTGAGAGGTCGATCGATCACATTGGGTCTGAAAAAAGCCCACGGCAGATTGTACAGCAGTGAGGTATATTGGTCAATAGCCTAACGGCTGAACCAGTAACTTGGAAGAACGTATAACGAATAAGTCGTATAAAGTTCTAGATAAAAAAAAATGATTATGACAACTTTTTATCTATAAGTCTTGACCAAATTACGTGCCAGCAGTCGCGGTAATACGTAAAAGACTAGTGTTATTCATCTTTATTAGGTTTAAAGGGTACCTAGACGGAAAATCAAGCTATAATAAGAACTAATTTTCTAGAGTTTTATGTGAGAAGAGGCGAATTTCCGGAGAAAAGTTGATATTTTATTATACTGGAAGGACGGGTAAGAGCGAAGGCAATCTTCTATATAAAAACTGACGTTGAGGGACGAAGCCTTGGGTAACGATAAGGATTAGATACCCTAATAGTCCTTGGAGAAAATTATGAATGTCATAGGTCTTTTATTTAGTAAATTAGACCTATAAATGAAAGTGAAAGCATTCCACCTCATGAGTAAAGCGGCAACGCCGAAATTGAAATCATTAGACCGTTTCTGAAACCAGTAGTGAAGTATGTTTATTTAATTCGATAATCCGCGAATAACCTTACCACATTATGCATTGAATATTATTCAATTATTACAAGCGCTGCACGGCTGTCTTCAGTTAATGTCGTGAGATTATGGTTAGTTCCATAAATTAACGAAAACCCTTACTTTATTTGTTTTTATAGAGTAGTTCTCCATTATAAAGGATAAGTTAAAAGGGACTAAGACAAGTCATCATGGCCTTAATAGCGTGGGCTATAGACGTGCCACATATGCTTTTACAAAGGGATGCTATATTGCGAAGTAGAGCTAATCCTTAAAACTGGATATAACTATTTGTGAATTGTAGTCTGAAACTCGACTACATGAATAAGAAATTACTAGTAATCGTGAATCACCACGTCACGGTGAAGTTTCTCTCAGATGGGTACTAACTACTCGTCAGGCGCTGAAAGGAATATGTGCAATAAGTTTGATTACATACTTACTTTATTATATTTAATTAATTTTATAATCGTTTTATGTAATTTTCGTATGTGTGATTCTGATTGGTGTTAAGTCGAAATATGGTTCGTGTAATGGAAATTGCACGGGATTAATTATCTTTAAAAATTTATATAAAACATAAATATTATATAATATTTATGTTTTATTATATAGTGATAATAATTAACTATTATTATTATATATTATCTTAAGAGGTTAAACAAACTTAAGTTTGTTTTGGTTCAATTCCAAGAAGATAATTAAATAAGTATTCATTTTGATTTTATATCTTTAGAAATTTTTAAAGAAAAGATTCAATAATAACTTTATGTTAAATCTATATGTTTTATATGAAATGTCTTTTGGTTATTCAACAAGTTTTCTAGATGTATTTGCGATGTTTTCAATACTATTAGGAATATTTATTATTATAACTAAAAATCCTATAATATCAGTTTTATATTTGATATTATTATTTTCATGTGTATCTTGTTATTTAATATTTATAGGTATAAAATTTATAGGTATATCTTATTTATTAGTTTATGTAGGAGCTGTATCAATATTATTTTTATTTATATTAATGTTAATTAATATAAGAGTATCAGAACTTATTAGTGATACAAATAATAATTTACCTTTAGCCTTAATAACTATAATAGCATTTTTTATTCCATTTACCAATTTATTACCAGATGCTAAAAGCAAATTAAATATTATAGGTTTTGAATTAAATAAATTATTACAAGATATAACTAATACCAAACAAGTATCATATGTAACGTCTAAAAACTGAGATGGAAATATATTAGATAGTACAGATATTATGAGTATAGGTAATATAATGTATACAAGTTATTCCATTTGATTATTAATAACTTCTATTATACTTTTATTAGCTATGGTAGGATCAATTGTAATAACAATTAAGCAAATAAAAAAAGAGACTTTAGTTTAATAGGCAAAACATGTGACTTTTAATCGCTATAATACGGGTTCAAATCCCATAAGTCTTAAGGAAAGTACCTTTATTGGCAAGAAGGGTTGAGCTGTAAACTCAATAGTTATATACTTTTAAGAGTTCGAATCTCTTCTTTCCTATTTTATTATTTCTAGCTCAATATACAAATAAAATACTATAATTAATAGAAAAAGGGCTAATATAATAAATAATTAAAAAAAAAATGATAAACTTTTCGAGTATTAGCATTAGAAAATTCAAGTTCGGTTAATCCCATGTTTATATAAACCTTTTAAATTCTCATTATTAATTTACTTTTTGATTTACATTTAATCTTTTAATTTAATATAATAGAAAAATGAAAACTACATACAATCTACTAAAACGAGGCTCTATTGGGTTTATGACTTGTATTATTTTAGATGGTTACATAAGAGCTGTTATTAGCGGTAGTAAAGTTAGAGAATCTGATCATTTACTACAAGATACAGTTAAAAATTACCAATCTACTGTGAAACAAGTTTAATAGCTTCTAATAATACAGAAGTAGTGGCTAGTTTAGGTAGTTTCTTCTTTCCTATTTTATTCTTATTAGCTCAATGGTAGAGCAAGATACTTCTAATATTTGGATCCAAGTTCGAATCCTGGATAAGAATTATACCAGGATAGTTTAATAGGGTAGAACATTAATTTCATGCATTAATAATGAGAATTCAAATTTCTCTCCTGGTTTAAAGTATTTATAAATTGAACAAATATTAAAAATGTAATATAAATCAAAGAATAAAATGATTTATCTAGTTAAATTAAATAAGTATTTTTTAAAGGTTAGTATGTATTTATATACTTTGTATTTATTATAAAAAATAAATTATTTAATTTAACGTCTTACTAATAGAGGTTGTTGAAATTCAAACTAGAAAAAATCTATGAATAATAATAAAATTGTTTATAATTAAGATCATTTAAATACTTTTAACTATAGATCTTAAAAATATCAGCGACCATAAGTTAATGGCAAACTAATTATCTTCCAAATAAAAATTACCGATTCGATTTCGGTTGGTCGTATTTTACTCAGGAGTTAGTAACTTAATAGGTAAAGGATCTCCTTGTCGAGGAGATAGATGCCGGATCGTAGCCGGTTTAACTCGTCAATAAATAGGAAAAGTTACTATTGGTAAGGTAAGGTATCTGCTACATACCGTGTATATTTACACTTAGATGTTCAATTCATCTCTTTTCCGGTTATATATATATATACATATAAAAGAGTATAGTTTAAAGGTAAAATAAGAAGCTTCAAACTTCGTGTTTTCAGTTCAAGTCTGAGTGCTCTTGTTTTATTAAGGTTCTTTAACTTAATTGGTAAAGTGTATTCTTGATAAGAATAAGTTTAGTGTTCAAGTCACTGAAGAATCAATTTAAAGAGAGTTGACAGAGTGGCTTATTGTGTCTAGCTTGAAACTAGAATTTGGTATTTCCAAACATAGGTTCAAATCCTATACTCTCTGATAGTATAATATACTATACTATATTATAATTAATTTATGAAAAGTTTATCTAGAGCTTTTTTATCTAGTATTGTTTTTAAATAATAAATATAAAAAAAGTAATATGACAAATAATAAATTAGATCCTAATTTAGTAACGGGTTTCATAGATGGAGAAGGATGCTTTCGTACGAGTTTAACTAAAAGCAAAGATCGAAAAATAGGATGAAAATTATATCTGAGTTTCCAAATAAGATTACATATTAGATATAAAGATCTTCTTGTAGAAATTAAATCTTTTTTTAACAATATAGGAAAAATATATACTAGAAAAACTAATGTAGATTATGTAGTACGTTCTCTAGATGAAATAACATAAAGAATTATACATTTTAATAAGTATCCATTACTTACTCAAAAACAAAGCGATTTCTTACTATGAAAAACTATTGCAGAATTAATGAACAAAGGTGAACATTTAAATGAAAAAGGTTTATATAAAATTATTAGTTTAAAAGCTTCATTAAATAAAGGACACCCGAATAATTTGAAGTTATATTTTCCAAATGTAATTGGGATAGAAAGATCTAATATCAACCCTCCTATAAATATAAATTATAATTGAATAGCAGGATTCATTAGTGGTGAAGGTAGTTTTTAATAAATATTCATAAAGCTTTAGATCATAAAATAGGTTATTCTATATCTTTGCGTGTAAATGTAAATTAACATCTTAGAGATAAATTATTATTAAAAGCTTTAACAAATGTTATAAACTGCGGTAATGTATATAAACACTCAAAAGATTCAATAGTATTTATGATTTTTAAATTTGAAGATATAAATAATAAAATTATACCATTATTTAATAAATAAGAGGTATTAAAGCTTTGGACTATATTGACTTCTGTGAAGTAGCAAAATTAATTAATGAAAAAACTCATTTAATTTAACAAGGTTTGGAAAAATTTATATTAATTAAATCTAAAATGAATAAAGCTAGATACTTTAATTAATAAATCTAAATTAAAAAAATTTATAAAAGATAATATTTAAGATAGGTTTATTAAATTTTTATTTTTAGTAAAACAGGTTAGAGTAGGAATGGTAATACACACCTTTTGGGTAGGTGCAATCTTTGTTCGAATCAAAGTAACCTGATTTCTCATCTTGGGTTTGCCGGCAGATGTGTTGGGCGTTACATATAGACGAAAATTATAAACATACTTAGGTATGTTTTTATTACTTTTAGCTTTAATACCTTTAATAGCTATATTTATTTTGTTAGGTGCTTTAACTTATAATATAACGGAACAAAATATAAAACTATTAAAAATTACAGCTTTAGTTGCAACAATTATAGATTTAATAATATCTTTAATAATATATATATTATTTGATTGTAGTAGTAAACAATTTCAATTTGTTCAAGAACATTATCAAGTAAATTACTTTGATTTTTATTTAGGTATAGATGGTCTGTCCATATATTTTGTGTTATTAACAACTATAATTATGCCTATATCTATAATATCTAATTGAAAATCAATAAAAGAAAATACAATTATTTTCTTAATAATAATGTTATTATTAGAAACATCTTTATTAATGGTTTTTTTAGTATTAGATATTTTATTATTTTATATTTTTTTTGAAAGTATATTGGCTCCTTTATTTGTATTGATAGGACTTTACGGTTCAAATGAAAAAGTAAGAGCTAGTTTTTATTTTTTTCTTTATACTTTTTTAGGTTCATTATTTATGCTTTTATCCGTGATAACAATGTTATCTTTAATAGGTTCTACTGATTTTGATGTTTTATCAAAAGCAAATTTTTTATATTCTACTCAACTTTTTTTATTTTATGGAATATTTATAGCTTTTGCTGTTAAAACTCCAATTATTTACTTAAACAGTTGATTATTAAAAGCTCATGTTGAATCACCTTTATCTGGTAGTATAATTTTGGCAGGTATTGTTTTAAAATTAAGCTTATATGGTATTCTTAGATTAATTTTACCTTTATTACCAAAGGCTTTTATGTATTATACATATATAATTTTTTTAATTGGAGTTTTAACTATTATATATGCTAGTTTAAGTACACTTAGAACCATAGATATTAAAGAATTAATTGCATATTCATCTGTATCTCATGCAGCTGTATATCTTATAGGTGTATTTAGTAATACTTTACAAGGTATAGAAGGAGGTATTACCTTAGGATTAGCTCATGGATTTGTTTCATCTGGTTTATTTATATGTGCTGGAGGTATACTTTATGATAGATCTTCAACAAGATTAATAACATATTATAGAGGTATTGCTCAAATAATGCCTATATTTTCTATATTATTTTTTATATTATCGTTGGCAAATTGTGGTGTACCCTTAACATTGAATTTTTTAGGTGAATTTATGTCTTTATATGGTGTTTTTGAAAGATTGCCCTTAGCAGGAGCATTAGCATCTCTTTCAATTATATTTTCTGCTGCTTATACTATATTTATGTTTAATAGAATAGCTTTTGCTGGTTCATTCTTTACTTATTTCTGAAAAAATTATATACCTGACTTAAATAAACGGGAATTTAATATTATTTTAGCTTTAGTCTTATTTACTGTTATATTAGGTATATATCCTGTTGTAATACTTGATGGTTTACACTATTACATTTATTCTGTGTTGTTCAAATTTGATACTGTAATTTAAATTGAATTTTAAAAAACAGTATTAACTGTTTATAATAAACTAAAAATTAAGATTAATTAAAAGAAAACATATATATATATAAATAAATTTAAATAAAATGATATTAACTTTTATTCTACTTTTATTATTTTCAAATGGTTTGACTATAAGACCTGACACATCAATTTTATATTCTAGAATAGGTTTATTAATAGTATTTTATAGTATCATAAGTACAACGCTTAGCTTTAATATAACTTATTTGCAAACAGGAATAGGTTTGTATGGTGGATTATTCCACGTAACACCTATAACACATGGTTTTCAAATATTTATATTGCTACTTTGTGGAATAATTTTATTAATGACAGGATTTTATCCGAGAAAAAAACATAAAAGTGTTTCAATGTCTTTATGAAATAAAGTAAAAGAATATACAAGTATTATAAATAAAACATCAGAACAGTTTACTATTATAGAATATGCATTAATTATAATATTTGTAATATCAGGAGCGACACTTTTATTAACGTCGAGCGACTTAGGATCTATATATTTATGCATAGAATTACAAAGTTTTAGTTTGTATATAATATCAGCTATGCATAGAAATTCTGAGTCATCAACAGGTTCTGCTCTTACTTATTTTTTATTAGGAGGATTGTCTTCATGTTTTATATTATTAGGTTTAGCATTAATATATGCTAATGCAGGTCTAACTAATTTAGATGGTATTTATTCTATAATTTCGGATTCTGAAAAATATTTAAATTTTTCTACATGATATATTCATAATTATATTTTTTATGCTCTTATTCTTATATCCGTAGGTTTTTTATTTAAAATAGCTGCTGCTCCTTTTCATTGATGATCTCCTGATGTATATGATGGAGTACCTACAATTGTTACAACTTTTATAGCAATTTTAGGTAAAATTGCTATTTTAGTTATTTTTTTAGAATTATCTTACTATACAAGTACACTTATTTATTCAATGATACAATATTATTCATGAACAGTGAGTCTATTTATAAGTTGTCTTCTTTCACTTATAGTTGGTACTGTATTAGGACTAACACAAATAAGAATAAAAAGATTATTAGCTTATAGTACAATATCTCATATTGGTTTTATATTATTAGCTTTAATAGCTTATAGTATTGAATCATATCAAGCCTATATTTTTTATATAATACAATATATTTTAACAAATTTAAATGCATTTGTTGTAATAATTGGTATTGGTTTTAGTTTATATTTATATTATACAAATGTATCTGAAAATAATAATATATCAGAAAAAAATAATTCTCCAATACAATTAATTAGTCAATTAAAAGGTTATTTTTCTATAAACCCTGCATTAGCTTTGTGTCTAATTATTACTATATTTTCATTTATAGGTTTACCTCCTTTAGCTGGATTTTTTGGTAAACAAATGGTATTAACCAGTGCTTTAAATAACAATCATACCATATTAGTTATTGTTGCAATTTTAACAAGTGTTATAGGTGCTGTTTATTATTTAAGCATTATTAAAACTATATATTTTAATACAAAAGAATACATAAAATCTTATAAAATCGTTCAGATGTCATTATCAAATTATTTATCTATTAGTTTAGCAATTTTAACATTAATTATATCGGTTTTTATATTGATTCCTAATGAACCAATAAATTTATCTAATTTATTAGCTAATTCTTTGGCTGATACTGCAAGTATGGATTTTGAAGAAAAAGAATTATATAAATTTTTTTCTGATACTTGAAATCATAAATACAGTAAATATGATATATTAATGAGTAATTTACCATTATTTGTTATAATAAGTATGTGCATAGGATTAGGTATAATTATTTTAATATCTAAAAGTGAAACAGCAACTGTTACTATTACAACTACAGATACAAATAAAGATACAATACAAAAACCAGAAATAACAGTAACAGATAAACCTGCAACAAAAGAAGATCGTACTGTAGTTGATGTTGGTTATACTACTGCATGAGTAGGTAATCGTTTATATAGAGTTCTTTATGATAAAAATCAACAATCAGGTGAGAATTTATTAACTTTATATAATTCTCCTAGATTCATTGCTTCTAACCCTACAAGAGTAACAGTACTAGGTAGACAATTTGTGGGTATTAGATTTAGCAATTCTAATCTAACTGGATATATACAAACAGATTCACGGCGTAGACAACTTAGTTTTCATTATACATTTTACGATGGACATAGTGGTATTTGAGCACCTAAACCTACTAATGCTACAGGTAGAATTATAGGTTTAATTGGTTCACGTGGGGAATTAATATTAGCTAATGGTAGACCAGCTTTAGTAGGTCGTACTGGTAATACTTTTTTTATAAGAGGTGGTCTTAATAGTACATAATCAAAAATTTAAATCTAAAATAATTAAAAGTGTAACTGATAATTAAAACAAAAAATATGACTAATTTAACTAGAAGTAAATTTCAAGCACATCCTTTTCACTTAGTATCTCCTTCACTTTGACCTTTAAATACAAGTCTGTGTTTATTAGCAACAACTTTTAGTGCAGTATTAAGTTTTCATGGTTTTACAAAAGGTGTTAATTTATTAACTGTGGCTCTTATAAGCGTTGTTTATTCTATGTCTCTATGATTTAGAGATGTTATATCAGAGGGTACTTATTTAGGAAACCATACCTTGGCAGTACAACGTGGTTTAAGTATGGGAGTTGGTTTGTTTATAGTCTCAGAAGCATTATTTTTTCTTGCCATATTTTGAGCATTTTTTCATAGTGCATTATCACCTACTATAGAATTAGGAGCAAAATGACCACCTATGGGTATACAAGCAATTAATCCTTTTGAATTACCTTTACTTAATACAATAATTTTGTTATCATCTGGTGTTACTGTTACTTATTCACATCATTCTTTGATACAAGGTAATAGAAATGGAGCATTATATGGCTTAATTTATACAATAATATTAGCTATAGTATTTACAGCATTACAAGGTATAGAATATACAGTATCATCATTTACTATAGCTGATGGTACTTATACATCTTGTTTTTATTTTGGTACTGGTTTCCATGGATTACACGTTATGATAGGTACTGCTTTTTTAGCAGTAGGTTTATGACGTTTATTAGCTTATCATTTAACTGAGAATCATCATCTAGGTTTTGAATCAGCAATATTGTATTGACATTTCGTAGATGTAGTATGATTATTTTTATATATTTCTGTTTATTATTGAGGATCATAAATAAAATACTTTAAATTAATATTAAAATTTAATTTGTATATTATTATAATAGTATAAGCATATCGTCAATAAATATTAACATAAAAATAAAAATGAGAATTTTAAAAAAACTATTAATAAGAATTATTATAGCTGTAATATTGTTTCTTGCTAAAGAGTATATTAATTTAGATAATGATTTAGTAAATAGCCTAATAATAATAATAATATCTACTTTTTATTAGATTTTAACATCTTTTCATTAGAAATAACTAAAGTATTTTTTAATGGAAATAATGGTAATTAAGGCGAAGGATCTAACAGATAAAATAATAATAATTCAAATCAAGGTCCAAGTATAAATCCTCTTTCACACGGAGAAGTTGAGGCAACAGTCGAAGAATTCGATGAAGAGGAAAGGCGAATAATAGCAGAATTTAATCAAACAAATTCTCAAAATCAAGCCTTACAAGACGCTAGACTTAAGGATGAACTAGCTTTAAATGAATGACAATAAGAAATTTATAAACGGATTAGAGAGCTTAATAATATGAAAGATCAAAGTAAACCATTAGAAGCTCCTATTATGGATTTGATATAACGTCAACTTGAAGAAGATCTAGAAGTCCTAAATGAAGACTTCAAGAAAAAAAGCGATGAAATACATGCTTATAATGCAAAGGTAGATATTATTATTATTTGTCTGTTGGCTTATCATTTAACTGAAAATCATCATCTAAGTTTTGAATTAGCAATATAAATTTTAATTTGTATATTATTATAATAATATGTATATAAGTTCGTAAATAAATAAAACATTATAAGAAATCTTATGATAAATCATACCCATAACACCATTAATAAATATATTTTTAATTATTTGTTTAACAATAGTTTTATTACAAATTATGATACTCCTGAACCTTGAGGATTATTTTTTCAAGATAATGCTACACCACAAATGGAAGCATTAGAAGAATTACATAATAATATTATGTTTTATTTAGCAATAATAATGTTTGCTGTAACCTGAATATTTGCATCTATAGTAATAAATTATACTAATTATCGTATATCTAATAAATATATGAATCATGGTACATTAGTAGAATTAATATGAACTATTACACCAGCTTTAATTTTAATATTAATAGCTTTTCCTTCCTTTAAATTATTATATTTAATGGATGAAGTTATAGACCCATCATTAGTTATATATGGTGAAGGTCATCAATGATATTGAAGCTATCAATATCCAGATTTTACTAATAATGACGATGATTATGTAGAATATGATTCCTACATAATACCTGAAAATGATTTAGAAATAGGAAAGCTTAGAATGTTAGAAGTAGATAATCGTGTAATAATTCCAGAATTAACACATACACGTTTTGTAGTTGGAGCAGCAGATGTAATACATTCATATGCATGCCCTGCTTTAGGAATAAAATGTGATGCTTATCCAGGAAGATTGAATCAATCATCAGTTTATTTAAATAGAGAAGGTACTTATTTTGGTCAATGTTCAGAAATATGTGGAATATTACATAGTTCTATGCCTATAGCTATACAATCCGTTAAATTAAGTAAATTTTTATATTGATTATATGATCAATTAGGATCATAATTTACTATATATGTATAAAAATATAAAAAAGTAGATTACAAGCTTTTAAACAAAAGTTAATAATCACACATATACACTATAATATTTATAAATTTAATTAATAAACATGTTAAATATACAATCATTAATCGCAATTATAGAAGTTATAATTGTAATAGTACCAGCATTATTAACGGTAGCTTTTGTAACAATAGCAGAAAGAAAAACTATGGCAAGTATGCAACGTAGATTGGGTCCTAATATTGTAGGATATTGAGGTACTCTTCAAGCATTTGCTGATGCTCTTAAATTATTATTAAAAGAATACGTGGGACCTACACAAGCTAATTTAATTTTATTTTTTTTAGGACCAATAATAACTTTAATATTTTCATTATTAGGTTATGCAGTAATACCTTATGGACCAGGTCTTACTATAGCTGATTTAAATTTAGGTATATTATATATGCTAGCTGTTTCTTCTTTATCTACTTATGGTATATTATTAGCAGGTTGATCGGCTAATTCAAAATATGCTTTTTTAGGTTCATTGAGAAGTACTGCTCAATTAATTAGCTATGAATTAATTTTAAGCTCTGCTATATTATTAGTTGTTTTATTAACAGGTAATTTAAATATGACTATTAATATTGAAGCACAAAAAGTCATTTTTTTTGCGATACCTTTATTACCTATATTTATTGTATTTTTTATAGGATGTATAGCAGAAACAAATAGAGCTCCATTTGATTTAGCTGAAGCTGAATCTGAATTAGTTAGTGGTTTTATGACAGAACACTCAGCTGTAATATTTGTATTTTTCTTCTTAGCTGAGTATGCAAGTATTGTTTTAATATGTATATTCACTAGTATTTTATTTTTAGGTGGTTATTTAAGTATATTTTCATTAGATTTTTTATTAAACATAATTTATATTTTTAATCTAAACGTAAATATATTTAATAGTTTAATTTATGAAACTAATATTAATTTTTTTAACCTATTAATTGATGGGTTAGTTTCTAGTTTAATGTTAGGATTAAAATCTAGTTTATTAATTTTTATTTTTATTTGAGCTAGAGCTTCTTTACCTAGAATCCGGTTTGATCAGTTAATGTCTTACTGTTGAACTATATTATTACCTATTATTATTGCATTTATAATATTAATACCATGTGTAGTTTATAGTTTATGCTTAATTCCTACAAATTTTTATTTAATTTAATTTAAATATAATGAACCGATTTATATCCCATTTAGGGTATTAATATTTTTATGAAATTATTCTTATTATAAATATAAATATATGCCTCAATTAATACCATTTTTTTTTGTTAATCAAGTAATATTTAATTTTGCTTTACTTACATTAATTATATATATGTTTACTAAATATATGTTACCAAGATTTGTACGTTTATTTAAAGCCCGTTTACATTTAAATAACATGTAAGATCAAAATTTGAGTTGAATTATAAAATAAATATAATTTAACTTAAAGGAGTAAGTAGTAGATGGTTTGCTATTGGACTGCAAATCCTTATGAAGGGGTTCGATTCCTCCTTATTCCTTTTTAATTTAAAATATAGTCATAAATTAATCTATAATATATATAATGAAATTTTCACTAATATTGTTTTTAATAGGGATTTTAGGCTTTGTTTTAAACAGAAAAAATATAATATTAATGCTTATTTCAATTGAAATAATGCTATTATCTATAACACTTTTAATATTGATAAGTTCATTAAGCTTTGATGATATATTGGGTCAAACTTTTTCTGTGTATATAATAGCTATAGCTGGAGCGGAATCTGCAATAGGTTTAGGTATATTAGTAGCTTTTTATAGATTAAGAGGTAGTATAGCGATAGAATATAAATAATGTATTTAGCTTTGATAATACTACCTATATTAGGTTCAATAGTATCCGGGTTTTTTGGAAGAAAAATTGGAGTTAGCGGATCACAATTAATAACATGTATTTGTATAATAATAACAACATTTTTATCTATAATAACTTTTATAGAAGTAGGTTTAAATAATATACCTGTTACAATAAATCTTTTTAGATGAGTAGATGCAGAAACTCTTAATATATCTTGAGGATTTAATTTTGATTCATTAACAGTTTCTATGTTAATACCTGTATTAATAGTATCTTCTTTAGTACATGTATATTCTATAGGATATATGAGTCATGATCCACATAATCAAAGATTTTTTAGTTATTTAAGTTTATTTACATTTATGATGATTATACTTGTAACTGCTAATAATTTTTTATTAATGTTTGTTGGTTGAGAAGGTGTAGGAATATGTTCTTATCTTTTAGTGAGTTTTTGATTTACTAGAATAGCAGCGAATCAAAGTTCTATGGCCGCATTTTTAATGAATAGAGTAGGTGATTGTTTTTTAACAATAGGTATATTTGCTGTTTTATGATCGTTTGGAAATATAGATTATTATACAGTATTCTCTTTAGCTCCTTTTTTTAATGATAATATTATTACTATCATTGGTATATGTTTATTAATAGGTGCTATGGCTAAAAGTTCTCAAATAGGTTTACATCTTTGATTACCTATGGCTATGGAAGGTCCTACACCAGTTTCTGCATTAATTCATGCAGCTACTATGGTAACTGCAGGTGTATATTTATTAATGCGTACATCACCTATAATAGAATATAGTTCTACTGTTTTATTACTTTGTTTATGAACAGGTGCTATTACTACAGTGTTTAGTTCACTTATAGGTTTATTTCAACAAGATATAAAAAAAGTTATAGCTTATTCTACTATGAGTCAATTAGGTATGATGGTAATAGCTATAGGTTTGTCTTCTTATAATATAGCATTATTTCATTTAATTAATCATGCTTTTTATAAGGGTTTACTTTTTTTAGGTGCAGGTGCAGTTATACATGCAGTTGCTGATAATCAAGATTTTAGAAAGTATGGTGGATTAATAGCTTATTTACCATTGACATATTCAGTTATGTTAATAGCTTCTCTTAGTTTAGTAGCAATACCTTTTATGACAGGGTTTTATTCAAAAGATTTTATACTTGAATCAGCTTATGGTCAATATTATTTATCTAGTATAATAGTTTATTTTATAGCTACTCTAGGTGCAATGTTTACTACATTATATTCGGTTAAGGTTTTATATTTAACCTTTTTAACTAATCCTAATGGATCATTAATAAATTATAAACAATATAATGCTGCTCATGAAGGTGATATTTTTATGAGTATGCCCTTAATAATACTAGCAATATTTTCTATATTTTTTGGTTATCTAACTAAAGATATCTTTATAGGATTAGGTTCTGGATTTTTCTCAGATAATAGTATATTTATTCATCCTCTACATGAAATTATGTTAGATACTGAATTTGCAGTACCTGTTTTATTTAAATTACTGCCTTTATTTTTAACTATAACATTAAGTTTAATATCAATATTATTCACAGAATTTTATCCTAAATTACTTATTAAATTTAAGTTATCTAATATTGGTTACAATTTATTCAGTTTTTTTAATCAAAGATTTTTAATGGAACTTTTTTATAATAAATACATTTCCAATATTATATTTAAATTAGGAGACCAAACTACAAAAGTAATGGATAAAGGTTCAATTGAACTTTTCGGACCTTATGGTTTAGAAAAAAAATTAACAAATTTAAGTAAATTTATAGGTAATTTAAGTACAGGTGTTGTGACTTCATATGCTTTATACATTTTAATAGGTTTAATTTTTTATATATCTATATTATATTATGGTGTAAGACTTGATATTTATTTAGAATTATTATTAATATTATTTGGCTTCATACATTTAAAAAAAATTGATAAAATAATATAAACTAAAAATTAAGATTAATTAAAAGAAAACATATATATAGATATAAATATAAATATCAATGAGGATATTTAAAAGTCATCCTTTATTAAAAATAATAAATTCTTATGTAATAGATTCACCAACACCTTCCAATATAAGTTATTTGTGAAATTTTGGTTCATTATTAGGGTTATGTTTAGTAATACAAATAATAACAGGTGTAACATTAGGTATGCATTATACACCTAATGTTATAGAAGCATTTGATTCAGTAGAACACATAATGAGAGATGTAAATAATGGATGACTAATACGTTATTTGCATTCAAACACTGCTTCAGCTTTTTTTTTCTTAGTATATTTACATATAGGTAGAGGATTATATTATGGATCGTATAGAACACCAAGAACATTAGTATGAATAATTGGAACTATTATATTTATTTTAATGATGGCTACGGCTTTCCTAGGTTATTACTATAGCCTAAAATGATATGAATTAAAAAGTAAATAAAATAATTCATATTATAGTCCCACGAATTTAAATTTTTATGCAATCTTTATAGAAAAATAAAAATAAAGTGGAATAAAGAATAAAATTCTTTGGCAATATTAGTGAAAACGATTAAATAATTTTAATTGAACATTATTGGATTAAACAATTTTAATTAAAGATCGTCGGTTATATAAATAATCGCTACAGACTAGATCACTAATAGGTAACTGAAATGTTGCTTAATGTATAGTCGAGACTTATAGTTAAAATTTAACTATTAGAGTTTATTTATTATAAGTTACTCTAATTTTATAACAATAAATTTGTATGTATTACCTTACGGTCAAATGTCTTTATGAGGTGCAACTGTTATCACTAATTTAATGAGTGCAATACCTTGAGTAGGACAAGATATAGTAGAATTTATTTGAGGGGGATTTAGTGTTAATAATGCTACTTTAAACAGATTTTTTTCTTTACACTTTGTTTTACCTTTTGTTTTAGCAGCTTTAGCTGCAATGCATTTAATTGTATTACATGAATCATCAGGTTCTGGTAATCCTTTAGGTATATCAGCTAATTACGATAGATTACCTTTTGCACCATATTTTTTATTTAAAGATTTAATAACTATATTTATATTTATAATAATTTTATCAATATTTGTATTTTTTATGCCTAATATTTTAGGTGATAGTGAAAATTATGTTATGGCTAATCCTATGCAAACACCACCTGCAATAGTACCAGAGTGATATCTTTTACCTTTTTATGCTATATTAAGATCTATACCTAATAAACTTCTAGGTGTTATAGCAATGTTTTCTGCTATATTAGCATTATTATCAATGCCATTTACTGATTTATCTAGATTAAGAGGTATACAATTTAAACCTTTAAGTAAAATAGCCTTTTTTATATTCGCGGCTAATTTTTTAATTTTAATGCAATTAGGAGCTAAACATGTGGAATCTCCATTTATAGAACTAGGTCAAATATCTACTGCTTTATACTTTGCACATTTTTTAATTATTGTACCTATTACTACGTTGGTAGAAAATAGTTTAATAGATTTAACTATAAATGCAAAATATTAATAAAATCACATTATAACTTTTAAATTCTCATTATTACTTTCAGATTTACATTTAATATTCCGATATTATATAATATGACAAGTTTAACATTTTTTTTTATATTCATACCTATATTAGCACTAATATTATTAATAATTAATATAATATTATCACCTCATAATCCTTATCAGGAAAAAAATAGTGCATTTGAATGTGGATTTCATTCATTTTTAGGTCAAAATAGAACACAATTTAGTATTTCTTTTTTTATATTTGCATTATTATTTCTACTATTTGATTTAGAAATTCTATTAATATATCCCTATATAGTAAGTGCATATTCTAATGGAATATATGGTTTAATAATTATGTTAATATTCTTCTTTATATTAACACTAGGTTTTGTATTTGAACTAGGTAAAAATGCATTAAAAATAGATAGTAGACAAATTGATAGTTTTCAAATAAAAAATTGAAAACAAATTGTTTTTCTAAACAATTAGTAATATACATATTATTACTATATTAAAAAATATATTTTTCATACAAAAAAATATAACCGGAAACGGTATTTCCTGTATTCCACACAGGATAAGGAATATGATATTTCTTAATATATATTAAGGCAAGTATAAAAAGAAACTATTATGAATAAATTGCTATAAACCAAAGTTTAATTACATTAAATTAAACTAAGAGAAATCTTGTAATAAACAAAGTGAACTGAAACATCTAAGTAACTTTAGGAAAATAAATCAAACGAGATTCTATTATTAATGTGAACTAAAGTAGAACAGCTTTTAAGTAAAATGGTATATCTGTTTGAACAAAGGGGAACCTTCCTCTAAAGCTAAATATGGTATTATAAGCAATAGTGAATAGTAACCGTGAGGGAATTTATTTAATAGTAGTTTTATAAGCAGCTTAAGTAAAATTTAAATAAATAATAAAAGCGTACCTTTTGCATAATGGGTCAGCAAGTTAATATTAGATGCAAGCAGTAAAAAACTGCCTAGATAAACCGATTATGAAATAATGAATAAGTATCTAAAATTAGACCCGAAGACTAGTGATCTTACTATTATCAGGATTATAAAAGTCCGAACGGGTTATCGTTGTATAGATATCCGAAGAATAATAGTAAGTAAGTGAAAGACAAAACTGACTAGTTTAGCTGGTTTTCCGCGAAACCTATATAAGTAGGTAATTTAATTAATATCTTAGCAGGTACAGAACTGTGATCTCGAACAATTTGTTATATTTTGTATACATCGGGGGATCGTGAAGATTTTATCGGAGAGTATTTGCACTCGAAAGGGTTAAGATAAATATTAAATAATCGGACATAGGACGATAAGGTTGTATGTCTAAAGGGAAACAGCCCTAAACAAGAGTTAATAAGGTTCCAAAATTATTGTTAAGTGAAATAAAGGATGTTCCTCCAAATACAATCAGGAAATAGGCTTAGAAGCGGCCACTTTTTAATGATCTCGTAACAGAGCACTGATTTATATAATAGGAGATTACACCGAAAATTTAACGGATCTAAACAATATACCGAAACCTTGTCCATATATATATATACATATTAATATATATGGGGTAGCGGAACATTGAATAAATCTCAGACTTAGATTATGTAATCTATGAATTAGATAATTCAAGTGATAATGCTGATATGAGTAACGAAAAAGAAATTAATAATTGCTCGCCTAAAGCTTATGGTATTTGATAAAATCAACGGCCTCTAAGAAAAAGTTAAAACAAATTTCGATGAGTAAATTTAAAAGTCGACAAAACCAAGTCAAAGTGGGCTTGGTTCTGGAAAATCGATTAAAAATAAAATAAAAACCGTACCTAAATACTACCACAAGTAAGCTAGTAGAGAATACGAAGGCGTTTGAGTAATCAATCATTAAGGAACTCGGCAAATTAACTCACGTAACTTCGGGATAAGGTGGGCCATTTTTATTTTTTAATTAATTTAAAAAGAGGAAGCATAAAATAGTGTTGTACGACTGTTTAATTAAAACAAAGCACTCTGCTAAGATACTAATCGATATATTGAGTGTGATGTCTGCCCTGTGTCGGCTGGGTAACGAATTTATTTAACTATTACAAGTTAGATTTTGAAGGAAACCCCGATAAACGGCGGCCTTACCTATAAGGGTCCTAAGGTAGCGGAATACCCTGGCCGTTAAATGCGGTCTTGCATGAATGATGTAACGATACAACAGCTGTCTTGATGATTGGCTCAGTGAAATTGGAATAACTGTGCAGATACAGTTTACCTCTAGATAGACGA
>Ga0209808_1000137_pt1 | contig 37961 bp, 35 predicted proteins | sample GraSoiAngelo_157_FD_186171 | JGI IMG/M metagenome (GOLD analysis project Ga0209808, IMG submission 186171) | Grasslands soil microbial communities from the Angelo Coastal Reserve, California, USA - 14_1009_16_20cm (SPAdes) (version 2) | ecosystem: Environmental > Terrestrial > Soil > Grasslands ... | reverse complement strand
TGGAGCTGATCGCGCGCAAGGGATTGCCGTCCTAGCGGATCATCATCAAAGCCACCGACTGAAACATCGATTCCGTTGCTCGACTGATCCGACGGGTTATTTTTCCGCCGGTGAAATCTTCGGCCGTACGCATTCTGCTTGTTTTTCTCCTGCTGCCGGCCTGCGCATTTGCGGCAAACAGCGTTGTGAATATGTCGCATTACGACTTGATGCGCCCGGATTTTGTCGCGATGGCGAACGAAAGCATCGTCGGGGTCATTCACGAAGCGACCTTCCCACGGCTGGAGCGCGACGCGAGATACTATGAACGGCAACGGGCCGCCCTCGAAGCAGGTTTGTTATGGGGAGCTTACCATTTCGGCGACGCAACCAACCCCATCCTGCAGGCCGACCATTTCGTGACTGCTGTCGCATCGGCGCAGCCACCGATCCGCCCAGGCGATCCAGAAAAACGGCGGGGCGTGTTGCTCGTCCTGGATTTCGAAAAAAACGGTCATTATCCTGGGGGCACGATGAGCGTGGCCCAGGCAGTCACGTTCGTTGAGCGCATCAAAGAGCGCACAGGCAAGTATCCAGGTCTGTACTGCAGTGAATATCGGTTGCGGCAGATGCTCTACGGCCCAGGGGCCACCTCAGCACACCGCCAAACCCTGGCGAATTGCTGGCTGTGGATCGCGAACTACCATGCCGAGCCGCGGAACACAGCGCCCTGGCGCACCTGGCGTATGTGGCAATACTGTGGCGATGGTAAATGCGGTTTGCGACCACGGAGCCTGTTTCCGAAATCGGTAGCTAACATTCGAAAAGCTGAACGCAACATTTTTCGCGGCAACACCGCCGCGCTGCAAGCATTCTGGCGAGAGAACGCGTGGTATCCTTCGGGATAACGACAGTCGTTTTCCGGTAACGATTGAATTACAGACCCGTCGTCCTTACGTCGGCGCTGGCACTCTATTTCGGCCTTTCCCCTAAATCACCACATTCACAGGCGTTACTTCAAATCCGTCGAGGATATTTTTACAAATGTCGACTCGCCCTTGTATCGCACCTGCACTGTGTCCGAGGCTCGCGCCACTAGCTGAACCTTCGTTCCCGGCGGAATAATCTCGTCCCTCCGTCCAATCGTGATCTTTGTAGGCTTGGTAACAGTGATGAATATAGTGGGCAGGGATGTTTGAGTCGGCGCAGATGCCGCTGGGATATTTACCGGCGCCGCCGTTGCAATCGTTTCGGGCGTCCGCTGTACCACAATCACGGGCGTCGACGGTTCCATCTCGCTTAGCTCCGCCTCGGGAACTGGCGCGGGCTCCGGTTCGATCTCGGATGCGTAGTTTGGATGCCTATGAGTCACATTCTCAAACTCCTGTAAAGCATTAGGAAACCAATCCAGGTGCTCGAGCATTGCCTTGTTGGAAGATACTTTATCGAATGGGTGCGGTTGACCGGGCAATCTGACAAAGAGTATCCACCCCTCAATTTCATAGCCGGACGTATAGTTCTCACCCAAAGCCGCGTAATACACTTCGCGCGAACGAAGCACGTCCGACCTGAGCGAGAGCCGCTTTTGATCGCTCGCCGCGACGTTGACGATGAAGGAATGCTTCGAGAAAAGTTTACGCGGCGTCGGCAATCGCTGCGGTCGACCAACAAAATAGAAATCGATTGCTATTCGCGCTGGGAGTTGGCTGAGATTATGAATTTCAATTTCGATGTCGCGCGTTGCAAGATAATCGCGATCAAAGCTGCCCCAGCTGGTTTGCCAACGTGTGACAATATTGCGGGCCGAGCCGATTTCTTTCGCAGAAACACCAATGGAACTTGCCGGCGCGAATTGCTTCGTCGCGGAAGCGAGAATCACGTTCGCGGGCCCTATCGGGAAAAGGCCGAAATAGAGTGCCAGCGTCGAAATGCAGCTGAACACGAAGCGGTACACACCCGCCCTAAACTTAACGTTCAAGGCGCGGCCAGCGCTTCGTCCACGCTCGGGAAAATAAGAAAAAAATTCTCCAGGCGCGCGGTCTCAAGGATGGGCCGCACCTCGTCCCGCACCCCAGCGAGAATAAAAATTCCGCCGTAATCCTCCATGTCTCGCGTTCCGTTGATCAGAACCGCCAGTCCAGAGCTATCAACATAATTCACTCGGGAGAGATCCACCACCAAGCGCGCCGGCTTCTCTTTGACCAGCTTAGCGATCGATTCTGCCACCTTGGCGGAAACGTGGAGATCGATTGGGCCTTCCAGCGTAAGAACGTTGCGCGGGCTTGGGAGTGACATATTGGTTAAGAGTCGAAGAAGATGGTGTATGTCGCACCGGCGAGCCAGCTAAAAAAATCGCCTGCTCAATCTCAATCAAAACGATCGCAAGACGCCGCTCTCAAAGTGAAGAATAACCGGCCCCTCTTGAGCTTTGTACGTCCACTGCTCGTTCTCCGATCCGCTGATTCGCTCGATTCGCGCCGGCTGGCCTAGCATCCTGATGCATTGATTCGCCGTCATCCCGATTCGAAGCTGACCCCGAGCGATCGCCGCCTTCGCCTCAACCCGCGCATGCTGTGGCACGCGCCCGGGTTTAGATTTTCCCGCCAACATCGCCACACCCATGAGCAATACGAGTGCGCATATGCAGATCAGGGCAATCGCCGGCGCCGACCGCTGACGCCCCTTTCTGATTGCCGGTGGCACGGCCGAGCCGGTGTCCAGCAGGATCGGTTCGGTTTTTCGCGCCACCCGGAACTCACTAACAGGTCGCCAATCACTGAAGCCAGCGATCCAATAGAAATCGTTCGGCCGGATTTCGCCGGAAAAGACCTTGTTGCGAAAAATCTGCTCTTCAAATTCTCCCATCACCGCACCTTCGCGCGCCACGTGAAATCTCATCGCAGTAGCCACGGTGACAAAGTCCTCGTCGTACCGCGAGCACAAAACGTGCGGATGCCTAAAAACATGGGCTGACCGAGAAAGTCGCGAGTCCGACTCTGTCTGCGCTTCCTCGGCTGGATGGCGCGGCCCTGCTCGCAGCGTCGTAGCCATTCGAAGGCAGGTCGGCGCCCAAACATTTGGGAGACGACGGCGCATGTCCCTCCCGGGACCGGATCAGACGTTGCTGCCGGTCCACTTCAATTTGTGACGGAGCACACTAAAGAACGAAACGTCGGGCAAGAACCCCAGCTGAAGCATTGCCTTGGCCCGGCAAATCGCAATTTGTGCTTTTGGCGGCAGTCGCACCGGCTCGCGACCGTCGACACTCAAGAACGTCGGATATTCCTTGCTCCCCGGCGAAATCTCGATCACCGACGAATCGCTGACAATGACCGAACGATTCGTCAGCACGTGCGGGCAAATTGGTGTGATGACAAAAACGCCTGATTCCGGAGACAAGATTGGTCCGCCGGCGGAGAGCGAATATGCGGTGGAACCTGTCGGCGTCGCGATGATTAATCCGTCGGCATTAAATTCCGTAAGCGCTTCACCATTCACTTTCGCATTCAGCCTGATCAAGCGCGAGAGATCGCCCCGGCTAACAACGGCATCGTTCAAGGCATGGACGGTTGAAAGCACCCGTTTATTTGTGCGTAGCTCGACCGATAACAACGCTCGTTTGCTGTAGGAAATACGGCCGCTGACGATTGCATCGACGGCTTCGCGATAAGCCGAAGAATTCACGCAGGTCAAAAATCCCAGCGAGCCAACATTGATGCCGAAGATCGGCTTCAGATTTTTCCCCGCCATCGCAACGACGTTCAGAATTGTTCCGTCGCCGCCTAGGACCACGATCAGATCCGAGCGTTGCGCGATCTGCACGATCGAGCCGCCGGCTTTCTGCTTCGCAATTTTGGCCGTCTCATTTTCGACGATCACTTCCAACGATCGCTCTTTGAATTCGCCAATGACATCCCGCGCAAGTTTTGCGACGCCCGCCTTTTCCGTGTGCGCGATTAAACCGATCGTTTTCGTGCGCATAGAAAAAATTCCCGGTTACCATCTGCGCCAGCGACGACTGACGGCGCAAGGCCAATGACCTCGTGCCCACACCCTTCGACAAACGATGCGATCTTGCGCTGCGCCTTCTCGTGCAGCGATGCATCGCGCACGATGCCGCCGCGACCGACGTCGGTCCGCTCCAGCTCGAACTGCGGTTTGATCAATGCCAGCACGATACCGCTCGGAGTTACCAACTGAAACGCATTCGGCAAGATCAAAGTCAGAGAAATGAATGAAACGTCGATCACGCAAACGGCCGCGGCTTCGTCGATTAGTGACGGCGAAATCGTCCGCGCATTGGTTTTTTCGAAAACCGTTACGCGGGGATCGTTGCGAATTTTCCAGGCAAGCTGGCCGTGGCCGACGTCGATCGCATAAACTTTGCGCGCGCCGCGCTGGAGCAAGCAATCAGTGAATCCTCCGGTCGAGGCGCCGATGTCCGCCGCAATTTGATCGCGCACATCGATCTCGAAAAAATCCAGGGCACCTTCCAATTTCAACCCGCCGCGGCCGACAAAACGAGGGGCAGCCGCGGTCGCAATCATCGCGTTCGGGTTAACCAACAGCGAGGGCTTTTGCGCGACCTGCTCGCCAATGCGCACCTCGCCAGCCATGACCGCGCGCTGCGCCTGCTCGCGGCTTGGATAAAGCGCGCGCTCCACCAGAACCTGATCGAGCCGCACCTTTTTCATGATTTCGCCACTTCGGAGGGACTCGCCGCGGCGAGTCCCGGACGCGCGGAAGCGCATCCCTCCGGTTGTCTTGCGGCATGGCAAATCGCTTCGGTCAACGCTGAGACCGCGCGTTCTAATTGTCCATCCGCGATGCACAGGGGCGGCATTAACACAATTGTTTTCCGTATATTTCTCGTTAACAAGCCGTAGTCGCGCGCTCGCCGGCAGACTTCGTTTGCCGCTTCCGCATCATCCATGTCGATTCCGGCGATGAACCCGCACTGTCGCACTTCAGTTACGCCCGGCAATCCGCGCAACTGCCGCAGCTCCGAGTCGAGTTTCTTGATCTTCGGTTGCAAATTCTCCAGCACATTTTCCTCGCGAAAAATTGCGAGACTGGCCCGTGCCGCCGCACAACCAAGTGCATTGCCAGTGTAACTATGCCCGTAGGCAAGCGCCCGACCATCCGCCACCGATCCGTCAAATTCCGAGAAGATTTCTTCGGTCGTGAGAGTAATCGCCAGCGGAAGATAACCACCGCTCAATCCTTTCCCGAGCACCATGATATCGGGCAGCGCGTTCTCATGCTCGCTCGCAAACATTTTTCCGGTCCGACCGAATCCCGTCATTACTTCATCGGCAATCATGAGCGCGCCCTTCCGATTGCACCAATCGCGCACCGCCGTGGACGTTCCCGGCGGCCAAATTCGCATTCCCGCGGCACCCTGAATCATCGGCTCGATCACCACCGCCGCGACTTCGTCCGACTGTCCGCGAGAAAGTTTTTCCAGTTCTTCGATCGAAACAACGGTGCGAACCGGAAATCTCCAACCTTCCTGATCGACCGAAAACATCTTGGCCGCCCCCAACGCCGCCGCACCCGCAGTATCGCCGTGGTACCCGCTGCGAAACGCGACAAACACAGCTCGTTTCTCGCCCCGCATGTGAAAAAATTGTGCAGCAATGCGCAGCGCCGCTTCGATTCCAGTCGAGCCGTCATCGGAATAAAACACACGCGACAAAGTTTTCGGGGGAAAATATTCAACAATTTCCCGCGCCAGTTCGATTGCGGTCGGGTTCGTTGTCCCGAGAAACGACGAATGCGCGATCCGTTCCAATTGCTCGCGAATTGCCAGATTGATCCGCGCATGATTGTGCCCGTGAATATTTGTCCAGATCGACGAGTTCCCGTCGATGTATTCGCGGCCGCGGCTGTCGCGTAAAATCGCGCCGTGCCCTTCGACAATCACGATTGGTTCATGCTCCGGCGCGCACCATTCCGGCATGTTAGTGAACGGATGCCAGACAAACTGTTTGTCCGTAGTGATCAAATCCTTCGTATTCCAATTACTCATGCGTCTGCTCTTCTCGAGGCGGATCTCTCAGGGTCATTGGAGGGTCGAGCTCCTGCGATTCCTTGCGCGGCGGGATTGTAGGACAGGTTTCGAGCCTGCGAGGGGCTACCAAGCTTCGTGCCCGGTTGCCATGCTGTCGCAATCAGCGGGCAAGATGCCCGCTGGCCCCATAACCAGGATGACTGTGCTACATCGCCCCTGCGTGAACGCACATCACTCATTGATTTCCCGAACCATTTCCCGCAACGACAAAAGTTCCTCTACCGTCGCCCGCCGCCGGCGATATTTTTTCTCGATGATTTCCTTCAACGCCTGCAAATCAGCCGGAAGCGGATGGTCGTGATACGTCCACGAGTCCTCGTCCGCCCGCTTCGATTGCAAACGCCAGGCACCGCCAAAACGGGACGCGCGGACTTCGCGTTTCACCCCATCCTCTTCGCGTTCGCTCCATACATGTTGACGCGGCATGATTTCGAGCCCTTAGATTAGCGCCCTTGAAAGACGCCGCCAAACTGTTCGCTTACTTTTTCGCGGTCGTACTCGGCGGGGTTCTCCTCGCGCCTCCACTTTTTTGGAGTGCTCATCGCTTCTCGGTCTTTTTTGCGAAATACGATTTCGAAAGTTTTTTCCATCGCGCGCTTCTCATTTGCGCGCTCGCATTTCTTTGGCCGTTCCTGCGCTCGCTTCGGCTCCATTCTTTCCGCGATCTACAATTGGATAAAAACCGGCACGCCTGGCGCGATGTCGTCGCCGGCATTTTGCTGGCCGGGATTCCTCTCCTTGTCGGCGCCGTCGCATTAATCGCGACCAGAATTTTTCTTTTAAGAAATGCGGTCCCGTGGAGTTCGCTTGCTGCTGTCTTGGCCGCGGCCATCGCCGTTCCTCTAATCGAAGAACTTTTTTTCCGTGGCCTGCTCCTCGGAATTCTATTGCGTAGCGCGCGCCCGGTCGTTGCGACACTGACTACCTCGGGTTTTTTCGCCATTGTTCATTTTCTGAAAGCGCCAAGCAGATCGAACGAGAGCGTGAACTGGCTCTCCGGATTCCATTCGATCGCAAACTCATTCGCGCAATTTGCCGATCCCATGATGGTGCTCGCCGGCTTTATTACCTTGTTTCTCATCGGCTGGATTCTGGCGGACGCGCGCTTGCGTACACGCTCACTTTTTCTGCCGATCGGTCTCCATTCCGGCTGGATTTTTGTCGCCGGCGTCGTCGGCAAAATGACCAAACGCGAAACGATCATCCTACCCTGGCTTGGAACTAACTTGCTGATCGGGTTGGTTCCGCTCGCATTGGGATTGATTACCTGGGCTTTGATGATTGGCTGGCTGCGTTATGCGAATCGGACGCACTCTTGAGCCGTTGCGCGCGGTCGCGTCGCTTTTTTACCCGGCGCTGTGTGCCATCTGCCATGCTCCCGTTGCGCGCGGCGATTATATTTGCCAGGATTGCCTCGACAAAGCGCAACGCATCGTCGCGCCTTTTTGTGCAAAATGTTCCGAGCCCTTTGCCGGCGCAATCGACGGTGAGTTTACCTGCGCGAACTGCGCCAATCGAACACTCGGATTCGATGCGGCCGTTTCCGCTTATCGCAGCCGGGGTGTAGTGCGCTTTATCGTTTTGCAATTCAAATACAATCGCCAGGTACAGCTGCGGCATCCCCTCGCGGAATGGTTGCGGGAAGCGATGAATGACGCGCGGCTGCGCCAGCGCCATTTCCATCTCGTCATTCCAGTCCCGCTTCATCCTGCCCGACGACGCGAACGCGGTTTCAATCAGGCCGAGCTCCTCGCAAAAATCCTGGCGCAAAAAATAAATGTGCCGCTGAGCCGTGCGCTCGAACGCATCCGCTACACCACCACCCAAACTGCCTTTGATCGGGTCGAGCGCATGGAAAATTTACGTGGTGCCTTTCGTTTACGAAAAAAGATCGGCGTGCGAGGATTGCACGTGCTTCTGGTGGACGATATCCTCACTACCGGTTCGACGTTAAGCGAATGCGCGCGTGTCCTGCGCGAAGCAGGCGCGCAATCGGTTTACGCCGTGACCGCGGCGCGCGCATAAACCATGGCCATCTTCAAAAAACCCGCGATCAAAATTCAAGACCGCAAGAAGCGCGACATTCCGCAGGGACTTTTTCAGAAATGTCCCGGATGTGACGAAGTCATTCACGAAATCGAGTTAATCGAGAACCAGCGAGTTTGCCCGCACTGTGATTATCATTTCCCGCAAACAGCCAAGGAGCGAATCGAGAGCCTGCTCGATCCCGGCAGCTTTGTCGAAATGGACGCGAATTTGCACTCGGTCGATACGCTTCGTTTTCAAGGCATGGCCAGTTATAAGGATCGATTGAAAAAATACCAGGAAACCACGGGGCTGATCGATGCGGTCCTGAGTGGTTACGGAATGCTGGAAGGCGTGAAAGTCGCGATCGCCGTGATGGATTTTACTTTTCTTGCCGCCACCATGGGTTCGGTGGTGGGCGAACGCGTTACCCGCGTGATCGAGTTTGCCACCGCGGAGCGCATTCCGATCATCATCATCTCTGCCTCCGGCGGCGCGCGCATGTATGAAGGCATGCTCAGTTTGATGCAAATGGCTAAGACGAGCGGCGCGCTCGCCCGGCACGCCGACACGCGCTTGCCTTACATTTCTGTGCTCACCAATCCGACCACCGCCGGCGTAATGGCGAGTTATGCTTCGCTCGGCGACATCATCATCGCCGAACCCAAAAGTATGATTGGTTTTGCTGGGCCACGCGTGATCAAGGAAACGACGCATCAGGATTTGCCGAAAGGATTTCAAACTGCCGAATTTCTCGAAGAACACGGTTTGATCGATCAAATCGTGCATCGAAAAAAGTTGCGGCCGCAGATTGCGGAATTCTTGCGCTTCTTTGCGCCAACAGTCGCGTGAATTATCGCGAAGCGCTGGCGTGGCTTTACGCCACCCAACGGTTCGGCATCAAGCTTGGGCTCGAAAATACCGAGCGTTTGCTCGTCGCACTCTCCGTCGTGGAGGGTCGAGCTCCGCGAGACCGCTCATTGATGTCAATGTGCGATGGTGAAGCAACGGCGTCGCAGAGCTCCGCCCTCCAGCTGGAAAGCAGAAGCAGCGGGGTCATCCACGTCGCGGGCACGAATGGCAAAGGCTCTGTTTGCGCGATGATCGACGCCATCGCGCGAGCCGCGGGTCATCGGACTGGTCTGTTCACCTCCCCTCACCTCATCAGTTTTCGCGAACGCATTCGCGTGAACGGCGATAAGATTTCCGAAGACGAGGTCGCGTGCGGTCTCAGCGAAATTCGTGAACGCATTCGCGATTGGGATCCGCATCCGACATTTTTTGAAATCACGACCGCCCTGGCGCTGCAACATTTTCAAAAGACGCGCTGCGAAATTCTGGTGCTCGAAACTGGAATGGGCGGGCGACTCGATGCCACTAACGCGGTCCAATCGTCGGTCAGCGTCATTACCCCAATCGATTTCGACCACGAGAAATGGCTCGGCCATTCCATTGCCGAGATTGCGAAGGAAAAAGCAGGAATCATTAAGCCGCGCATTCCCGTTGTCTCGGCGCCGCAGCGACCGGAGGCCAAAGTAATCATCAGGCAACGCACTATAGAATGTGACGCGCCTCTGCAATTCGTTAACGACCCTTGGACGAAAACCAAAGTCGCGTTGCGCGGCGGACATCAGAAGATGAACGCCGCTCTCGCGATCGCCGCCCTGCAAGCGGGGGCAATTTCGGTCTCAGATAATGCAATCGCCCGCGGCGTGACGTCGGTGGAATGGCCGGCGCGTTTCCAAATCTGGAATGAGCGCATCGTCATCGATGGTGCGCATAATCCTGCTAGCGCAAGAATCCTTGCACAAACGTGGCGGGAAGAATTCGGCAACGAACGCGCGACTATTTTGCTCGCGATTTTGCGCGACAAAAACGTCGCCGCAATCGTTGAGGCATTGCGACCAATCGCAAGTCAGTTCGTGTTGCCACAGATTCGCAGTGAGCGCGCCCTGGCTCCGAATGAGCTTGCGGAAGTAATCTCCTCCATTACTCCATCACTCCCCTGCTCCATCATTCCATCCGTTGCCGAAGCGATCTCGGCTGCGCAGAGAACAAGCGAGTGTATTTTGATCAGCGGCTCACTCCATTTCGCCGGCGAAGCGCTCGCATTCTTGCGTGGCGAGCCGAACGCGCTCGAAGAGTGCGCGCAATGAACTTTCTTCTGGGTTCTGGGGAGCATAGGCTGCCAGCCTGTAAGTCTCGGCAGCTTGCCGAGACTGGTTTTCAACCGTTCCATGAATACGCCGGAATGTTGCCGGCAAGCTGCCGTCAACTGCGGGCTGGCAGCCCGCGCTCCCCAGAAAATCGCGCGCACGATCGCACATTCCGGGTAGCGCACGCGTCTCGCGTGTTGGCGATGACGTCTCGTCAGCGCGGACTTTTCTGCAAAAGATCGTTTCGGCGAGACGCCGAAACCAGCACGCGAGACGCGCGCGCGCGCTAGCCGGAATCAGATTTCGCGCGCATAAGCCACCTACCCCTCAATGCGCGGGAACAATGGGACCGGTTTCCCAACAACATGCCCATCCGGCAAACCGCCCCACTTCGCATCTTCGAGACGAAACCGTTCTTCTTTCCCGCTCAACTCCATCTTCCAATTCAGCTGATCGAAAATACCATGCGCCGCCTTCGGCAAAACCGGCGAAATCAAAATCGCGATGATGCGAAGGGATTCTGCCAGGTGATACACGATGGCATGTAAACGGTGGGTTTGCTCTGGGTTTTTAGCCAGTTTCCACGGGGCAGTTTTTTCGACGAGCCGGTTGCAATGTGCAGAGATTTCCTCGGGCAGTATTAGCCCTAAGGAAACAAGAAAAGAGTCCATCGCAGGTACGTAAATCTTCGGCAACTTCTCGATTAAGTCCCGAAGGCCGAGCTCCTTCGAGTCGGATGGCAGCGAAACAGGCTGGCCAGAGCCAGTCATTACGTGAATCGATTCACCGGCAGGAATCTGTTTTGATTCCTCATTGAGCCGGATGGCCGTTGTCCAAAGCTGACCCGCCGCATATTTGCTCGCCATGCTAAGCGTCCGATTCAATAAATTCCCGAGCGAGTTTGCTAGATCGCTATTGTAGCCCTCAACGAGTCGTTCTTCGGAAAAATCGGCATCCTTGCCCATACCGATGTGGCTCATCAAATAATACCGCAGCGCTTCTTCACCGTACTTCTCGAGGAGCGCGTCGGGATCGACGACATTGCCCAAGCTCTTGCTCATCTTCGCGCCGGAGATATTCCACCAGCCATGCACGAGCAATGTCGGCATTTGCTCATCGGGAAATCCGAGGGCGTGCAGCATGATTGGCCAGTAAATGCCGTGTGCGGGAATCATGATGTCCTTGCCGATGACGTGCAGGGCCGGCCATTTCTCACAGAAGGTTGATGGTTGATCATTGATGGTTGATCGATTCGGATCGTAACCAATGAAGCTGATATAATTGCTCAACGCGTCGAACCAGACGTAGTTGACGTAGTCGCGATCGAACGGCAGCTCGATCCCCCAGCTTAACCGCGATTTCGGACGCGAAATGCAAAGGTCCGAGCCGGACTGACGATCCGAGCCGGATCGGCAGTCATCGCCAAGTTTTTCGACTGCGTTGCGTAATTCCGCGACGCGAAAATCTGGAACGACGAAGGGATTGCCGGCTTTGCTTCGCGCATCGATAAAATCGAGTAGCCATTGCTTGTGCTCCGCGAGCTTGAAATAGTAATTTTCCTCTTCGCGCTGCTCGACCTCACCCCATTCCGGACCGAATTCGCCCGACTCGTTGCGATCTTTGTCGGTCAAAAATTGTTCCTGACGAACGCTGTAGAAACCAACTTGCTTGTCTTTATAAATTTTCCCCTCGTCGAAAAGGCGCTGCAGCATTCCCTGCACACATTTCTTGTGCAGCGGATCGGTCGTCGCCGCCCAGGCGTCATAACGCACATCGAGTTTGTCCCAAAGCGCGATGAACTGTTCGGTCACTCCCGCGACAAACTGCTCCGGTGGCACGCCTTCTTTCTCGGCCGACTGTTGAACTTTCTGCCCGTGTTGATCGACGCCGGTCAGAAAAAAAACATCATCGCCTTTCAGCCGGCGATATCGCGCGATGACGTCGGCGAGAATTTTCTCGTAGGCGTGACCAATGTGCGGCGCCGAATTGGTGTAATCGATTGCAGTGGTGATGAAAAACGTTTTCGCCATCGGTGCTGAACGTGATGGAACGCTTCGTCACGCGCAATGCGTGATTTTGAATGTTGTCGCTCGGCTTGCAATACAGGGCTGGAGCCCTGTGTGGCGCACAGGCCTGCAGGCCTGTGTTCCAGTTCCTGTGATGAAGCACTAAAAAGTCGCGTCCTCTAAGTTTTTTCGAACCTTCTCTTGGTAGGGCGAGACTCTGTCGAGCCGCTCCGTAGAAAGTTTCTCTACCTCAATGGCAAGCGCGGGCGGTTTGTTTCTCCTGCGATCGAAAATGCAAAAACAACAGCCAGGCCGCGAAAATCGCGGCAGCAACATCGAGCCAGCTGGTGTAATTGAAAATGATGTGAGCGTGCTCCAGCGCGCTCGGCGGACGCAGTCCGTCGGGAATCAAGCCTAAGGCGCTGAAAGTGAGATCGACGATGATTCCGGCAAGAACCATCGACACATAAAAAATTCCAGTAATCCAGGCCGCGGCACGCACGCCGTAATATTTTGCATAGATGATGATGATCGGAATCACGATCAGGTCTGCGTAAATAAATGAAATCACGCCGCCGAAACTGATGCCGTGCGACCAAAGCAGACTGGCAAGCGGGATGTTTCCGACCGAACAGACGAACGAGATCATGGCAATAATGGGGCCGACCAGCGCATTCTCGATCGAGCGAACAACGGCTGGTCCGCTTTGAAGAAACAACGCTTCCCACCAATCATGCGGCACGAGCGTCGCTAAAAAACCGGCGATGACGAACCCGCCAAGAATTTCTTTCCAAAGCATCGACCAATCCGCGACGAAGGCGTGCGCCACTCCCGTCCATTTCGATATCTCATGTCCGCCGACGGACCGATTCCCCGCGGCGAACTCGCGCTCGCTTGTCACGCCGGAGCTTCGCGCAGGCGGGCCCGTCGCGGCGGAACCCGACGAACCCGGGTGCTCGTGATGACAATGCATGGATCCCTGGATCGTTTCCTGAGCGCGAATCCGAATTTCGGCTTCAAGGTTTCTCGGTAAAAACACGCATATCAGTAACCACATGATTGTGATAAGCACGAACGCACCGAAAATTTCAGCGAGCACAAATTGCCAGCCCATCAAAATCCAAAGGACCGCCCCCAGCTCGATCACCAGATTGGTCGAGGCGAACATAAACGCCAGCGCCGGGATAAGTGCCGCACCCTGTTGAATCGCACTCCGAGCTGCCGCCACCGCCGCATAGGAGCAGGAGCTGCTTGCCGCGCCGAGCCCCGTCGCGAGCGAAACCGATTTCAAATTCGTCTGACCAAACGCACGGCTCATCCGCTCCTTGCTCACAAAAACCTGGAGCACACCGGAAATGGTAAAGCCAAGCACGAGCGCCCAAAACGTTGCCCATAGCATCGCCAGCGCGTGATAAAGACTCGGCCAAAGCCAATCCATTGCGTAACCGTCGCTGCTCCGCGCTTGCATTTCCAACATCATCGTTTACCAATTGCCCCGGCAATGGAGTTTGCCGTCCCTCGTTTGGGAAAACTGCGCTGACTGTTTTCAGAGCTGATGACTCCTGATGCGCGGCGACGCGTCAGGAATTTTCTCATGTTCAGCTATTTTGTTGTGGCAATTGGTGGGGCGCTCGGCTCGGTCGGCCGTTTCTGGCTCTCAGGCACGATCGCACAAAAGTTCGGCGAAACATTTCCCGCGGGCACACTGCTCGTAAACGTCAGTGGCTCGCTCATTATCGGTTTTTTTTCTGCGCTCACCGGCCCCGATGGTCGCATTTGGTCGAGTCCGAGTTTCCGCCAGTTTTTTATGATCGGCGTTCTCGGGGGTTACACGACGTTTTCTTCTTTCAGCTTGCAAACACTCGCCCTTGCCCGTGACGGGGAATGGTTCTTCGCGGCGCTCAACGCGATCGGATCATTCGTGCTTTGCTTGCTCGCCGTCTGGCTCGGCGATTATCTCGCGATGTTACTCAATCAACGTTAGCATTTTTTTAAATATGGAAGTTCCACGCGATTCAATGTTGTTGCGCATTTTCATCGGCGAAAGCGATCGCTGGAATCACAAACCGCTTTATGAAGCGATCGTTTTGAAAGCGCGTGAAATGCATCTCGGCGGCGCGACTGTTCTGCGTGGCCCGATGGGTTTTGGGAAATCGAGTCGGATGCACACCGCAAAAATTCTGCGGCTCTCAATGGATTTGCCAATTGTCATTGAAATCGTCGATAGCGAAGAGAAGATCAGCGGGTTCCTCCCCGCACTGGAAGAAATGATGAGCGGCGGGATGGTGACGCTGGAGCGTGTCCAGGTGATCGAGTATCGGCACGCGGAGCGAAAAGAATAAATTCAAAACCGGGAGCGCAGGCTGCCGGGTAGCGCATGCGTCTCGCGTGTTGGCGATTGTGTCGCGCAATCGCGGACTTTTCTAATGCATTGAATTACGTCTGTGGTCTCATGCTCAGAAAAGATTGTTTCGGCGTGACGCCGAAACCAACACGCGAGACGCGTGTGTACCCAGAAAATACGCGACCTGCACTCCCCTACCCTTCAATCACAATCATCGCCACGGCGTGATGCTCGGTATGACTCAGACTGATCCAGGCGGATTTCATCGCGTGCTCCTCGGCTAGGGCGTGGGCTCCGTCGTGAAGGACCAGGAATGGCTCGCCGCTTTCTTTCTTGTGCACGTCGATATCGCGCCAGCCCATCGCTTTTCCAATGCCAGTGCCGAATGCTTTCGATACCGCTTCTTTCGCTGCGAACCGGGCCGCAAAATGGCGCGCGGGAAATTTCATCGACACGGAGTAAGCAATTTCGCCCTCGGTGAAAACGCGTTTCATGAAACGTTCGCCAAAACGATCGAGCGAGTGCTGAATGCGCTCGACCTCGACCATGTCCACGCCAATGCCGAGCACGCTCATGGTGAATTTTCCGGCTTGACGCGGCTCGTTTTGAGAGGATGCTCGGCGAGCGCAATGGACGCTGCGATGTGCTCTGGGGAGCGCACGCGCCTCGCGTGCTGGCGATGGCGCCCCGCCATCGCGCACTTTTTCTTTCTCAGAGCATTGCGGCGAGGCGCGTGCGCTCCCCAGATTCTGAATGCACTCATCCGACGTAATTCTCCATTAGCGCGAGCATTTCGCGCACGGCGTTTTCCCAACCCACAAAGATTGCGCGCGATACGATGGCGTGTCCGATGTTGAGCTCGGTCAAATGCGGAATCTTGTGGATGAGCGCGATATTTCGGTAGTTGATGCCATGGCCGGCGTTGACCTGAAGTTTTGAGCCGTGCGCATGCCGCGCACATTGACACAGGCGATCCAGCTCCTGCGCCTCCACTTGTTCTGTGAACGCGTTCGCCAGTTTGCCGGTGTGCAATTCAATCATTTCCACTCCGAGTTCGGTCGCGCAGTCGATTTGTTTTTCATCAGGATCAATAAAAAGACTGACACGAATGCCGTTGGCATGCAGGCGCTTGATGGTATTGAACAAATCTCGACCGCTGGCGATGGCATCCAGCCCGCCTTCTGTAGTCACTTCCGCGCGTTTCTCGGGAACAAGACAAACTTCATCTGGTCGAATCCGGATCGCGACGTCGAGGATTTCGGGGGTGTTGCCCATTTCAAAATTCAGTTTTGTCATGATGTTGGCGCGGAGGCGCTCCATGTCGCGGTCCTGAATATGGCGTCGGTCCGCCCGCAAATGCGCAGTAATGCCATGGGCGCCGGCACGCTCACAAATCGAGGCCGCTGCAATCGGATCGGGCTCAGCGTTTTTTGAATCGGGCATTGTCGAGTAGCGCGCCTGTCGCAGCGTCGCGATGTGATCGATATTAACTCCGAGGTGCAGCGTTCCCATTCTTTGAAATCAGAGCAGAAGCCACGCGCAGAGCAAGCAGATGGAGCCGGCGCGCCCTCGCGCTGGAAACCAGGAATGTCGAAAGCATGTTCAGCGATTTCGCTTGACCGGTCCACACGCGGGCCGGCTCTATCGCCCGCGTGAAATGGAGGAGGCATCTAGCGCACGCCGATTCATTTCGCGATAACCCGATTGTCTTCATCACGACGTGCACGGCGAAGCGACGGAAACTTCTTGCGCGTGGCGAAGTCCACGAACTTCTCCGTGGCATCTGGGAGCGTTCGGCCAAGCATGACGGCTGGTGGGTAGGCCATTACATCTTGATGCCAGATCATCTGCATTTATTCGCGCGGCCGGAAATTGATGCTTCTCCGATGGCTAATTGGGTACAAATGTGGAAAAGCGTCAGTTCGCGATGCGTTGCGGCAATATCGGCGTTAAGGCCGCCAATTTGGCAGGCTGATTATTTCGATCGGTACTTACGTTCGGCCGAGAGCTACTCCGAGAAGTGGCAGTATGTAGCGGATAATGCTGTGCGTGGTGGACTAGTTAGCGACGCCGAAGCGTGGCCCTATCGCGGGACGATTCACGAGTTGATGTTCTGAATGCAGCCGGTGCGCTCTCGCGCCGGACGATCGAAGGGCTTGCATCCGTTTTCCGGCTGGAGGGCCAGCCGGCTCCAAAAAAATGCAAAAAAATCCCAAAATTTTTCGCGCGAGCAGCGGTCACGCCGACACCTGTAGAGGCAGCCGTGTCGGCTGCGGGGCGATTTGGCCTCTGGCCGCGTAGAGCCGACGGCTCGGAGAGAAATCGCCCCTCCCAGGTAGGCGAGGCCCTTCTTGCTCGAATCATTCAAACATCGTAAAATAACTCGGCGCGTATGCGCACGGAGGAGCCCTGATGAGTATTCAACCTTTCAGCCGAACCAACCGGGCGGTGCAATCGCTGCCGAAACATCTCCTGCAATTTGCGGTCGATCAACGCTACGAAGAATATACGTCGGTCGATCACGCGGTCTGGCGTTTTATCATGCGCCAGAACATTTTTTTCCTGAAGGAATACGCCCACAAAGTTTATTTCCAGGGATTACTCGATACCGGCATTTCGTTTGAACGCATTCCGCGGATCGATGAGATGAACCAGATTCTCGGGACGATCGATTGGGGAGCGGTGGCGGTGGATGGATTTATTCCGCCAGCCGCGTTCATGGAATTTCAGGCTTACAAAGTTCTTGTGATCGCATGCGACATGCGTCAGATCCATCACATCGAATACACGCCCGCGCCTGATATTGTGCACGAAGCGGCCGGGCACGCCCCGATTATTGTCGATCGCGAGTACTCCAATTATTTGCAGCGCTTCGGCGAAGTAGGCGCAAAAGCGATGCAATCACGGCGGGACTTCGAACTTTACCAGGCGATCCGGCACCTTTCAATCTTGAAGGAACTGCCAAACTCCGATCCAAAAGAAGTTGAAGAAGCAACTCGCGAAGTGGAACGCCGGCAAAAGAATTTGGGTGAACCATCTGAAATGGCGCTGCTTTCACGCTTACATTGGTGGACGGTCGAGTACGGGCTGATCGGCACGCTCGAGAAACCGAAAATCTACGGCGCCGGTTTGCTCTCTTCTATCGGTGAATCGGTTTCGTGTCTGGAAGCGAATGTAAAAAAGATCCCGTACTCGATTGATGCCCAGAATACGCCTTTCGACATCACCACGCGGCAGCCTCAACTCTTCGTCTGCCGTGATTTCAATCATCTGCGCGATGTGCTCGAAGAATTTGCCAGCACCATGGCTTATCGGATTGGCGGCCTCGAGGGCATCAACAAGGCGATCGAGTGCAATAACATTGCGACCTGCGAATACTCATCGGGATTGCAGGTGAGCGGCGTGTTTAGCGAGGCGCTAACTGACGGGAACAAGCAACCAATTTATTTCAAATCCAAGGGAGCTACCGCGCTCGCATTGCGAAACAAGGAGCTGTACGGGCACGGGAAGGACCGGCACGCGGAAGGATTCGGGGCCCCGATTGGCCGTTGGCGAAATGTTCATGCCGCGCCCGAAAATCTTTCCAGGGACCAATTGCATAGCATCGGCATTGTCGATGGAAGGAAAGCAACAATCGAATTTGAAAGCGGCCTCACGGTGTCAGGTCGGGTCGAAAAAATTGTCCGGGAAGGCGACAAACTGCTCTTGATCACGTTCTCTAATTGCACCGTGAAACGTGGAGATCAGGTTTTATTTGATCCGTCATGGGGCGAGTTCGACATGGCCGTCGGCGAAAAGATTAGCTCAGTCTTCAACGGCGCCGCAGACAAGGACGCATTTCTTGAAGTCGCGCTCGTGCCGAAGGAACGCACGATCAAAGTGCCATCCGACGCCAAGCGAAAGAAGCTGGAAAGCCTGTATCAACAGGTGCGCGACATTCGCGAACGCAAAGTCGGTTACGAACGGCTGGGTGAGATCTGGGAGACCCAGCAGGCGCAGCATCCTGACGACTGGTTGCTCTCGATGGAGATCTTCGAAATCCTCGACGAAGTCGGGCAGCAACCGGAGCTAAAAGAACGCGTCGCCAAATTCCTCAAGCAGGTTGCCTCAACCAACAAAGACAAACAGACCCTGGTCGATTGGGGCTTCCGCCTAGTGGAATATCACAAGATGCCGGAGTACCGGGCCATCCACGAGCGCGCCGCCGCGCACTAGATCAATATTATTTCTGTCGTCCCACTTTTGCCCCTGCTGTCATCCTGAATGCGGCGAAGGGCCTCACAAAGCTCGTTAGGGCGTTCGACCAATGTGGGATCCCTCGGTCCGAGCCGGACTAGCGTTGTCTGCGCGGCTCGGGATGACAAGTATGGCCACGGCGTCCCATAGAGCCGCAGCGACAACGATCATTGTGATGCGGAAGCATCTCTATCGTCCTTTTTCCGAGCCATTCCCTCGGTCAGCCTTTTTCCTTCATCCAGTACTTTCACCACGGCAGTTCGCGCCCGCTCGCGATGTTTCCCCGTTTCGCGATGAAGCTGATCGATTGTGCGATCGAGAGCTGCTTTGATTGTCGCAGCCGTTCCGCCTTTTTCGTACTCACGCACCAGCACGCCCTCTAGTCGCGCCACCACTGCGTCTACCGTATAATTGGGATTGACCTTTCGATCCTGCAGTTCGTGTTTGATCGGGCTGTAAGCGTCGAGGACTTGATCGCTATGCGCGCCCCAACGCAGCACCCGATAGAAAAGCGAGCCTTCCCGCTCGCCTTTGCTAGTCAAGTCAATGAGCGCCGCCCCCAGTGACACGGGCATGAGCGCGAAATCGCGCAGATTGCCGATGAACATTTTGAGCTCGAAGACGAGCACATCGCGCCAAAATCGCCAGCGCTCATCAGTCGTTTTCTGTGGGTCCGGAAGAGTCGAAGTCATTCCCAATATTTCTTCAATCCCTGTCCCCTAGTCACTCCTCAATTTCGATCACGAGGTGTTTGGCCTTTGTTGAAAGCATAGGTTTTCAACGGGCAAGATGCCCGTTGGCCCCACAGCCAAGATGGCTGTGCTACAAACGGAGAGTTGGCCTCTTGAAAACGAACAAAGCGATTCGCGCGAAAACAGGCCAGGATCTCGCTGCTTTTTTTGGGTGACAGACTTTGTGGCAAAAAATAGCTAGAGATTCCTCGAGTTCGCGCGGAATGGCAGATAGGCGAACGCCAGCAATGCAGTTTTTTAAACCGAAACTGATCGAGTGTTTGCGCGATTACGATCGCCGGACTTTTTTCTCCGATCTGGCCGCAGGCGTAACGGTCGGCATAGTCGCGCTGCCACTCGCGATCGGTTTCGGCATCGCTTCGGGCGTCACGCCAGCGCAAGGTTTGTGGACTGCAATCATTGCCGGGGCAATCATCGCCGCGCTTGGCGGTAGCAAAGTGCAAATCGGCGGGCCGACCGGCGCGTTCGTTCCCATTCTCGCGGGTATCGTCGCGATTCACGGTTACGCTGGTCTCGCGCTGGCGACCGTCATGGCCGGAATTTTTCTCGTCGCCATGGGTGCACTCAAGCTCGGCAGCTTGATCAAGTTCATTCCGTACCCAGTGATCGCCGGATTCACCAGCGGAATCGCCATCATCATTTTCGTCGGGCAATTAAAGGAATTTCTCGGACTTGATGCGCAGATGCCCCATCATACTCTTGAGCAAATCTGGACAATTACGCAACATCTGGGCGAGACGCACGGGCCGGCCCTGGCGCTCGGTCTACTCGCACTGGCCATCCTGATTCTGTGGCCGAAAAAATGGCAGGCCGTGCCTGCATCGATCGTCGCCGTGATTGTCCCGACCATTGTCGTCGTGGCTATGCATCTCGGTGTGCAAACCATCGGCACGAAATTCGGCGGCATCCCTTCCGGATTTCCGGCGTTGACCGTGCCGCATTCCTCATTTGCGCAGATTCAGGAACTGATGGCGCCTGCCCTCACCATCGCAGTGCTCGGTGCAATTGAGTCGTTGCTTTCGGCGATGGTCGCTGATGGAATGATTGAAACGCGGCATGATTCGAACCAGGAATTGATCGGACAAGGTCTGGCCAACATCGTGACGCCATTTTTTGGTGGCATCTCCGCCACCGGAGCGATCGCGCGGACGGCGACCAATATTCGCAGCGGTGGAAAAACACCGGTCGCCGGCATCGTTCATTCCGTTGCGCTGTTGATCATCGTGTTGGTAGCCGCGCCGCTGGCGAAATTTATTCCGCTCGCAGCGTTGAGCTCGGTGCTCTTCGTTGTCGCCTACCGCATGGGTGAGTGGGACAACTTCGCGGAGCTCGCGCGCGGACCAAAGAGCGATTTTTTCGTTCTGCTGCTAACCTTTATTCTCACTGTCACCTTCGATCTTACTATCGCGGTCGGTGTCGGTTTAGCGATGGCGGGCGCGCTTTTCGTTAAGCGAATGGAAGAAATCACCCAGATCAGACTGGTCACGCCTGAAAGCGAACTGGAGCTTGGGAGCGATTCCATTCGTGAAAAAAATGTGCCGGAAGGCGTGCTCGTATTTCGGATTGAAGGTCCGTTTTTCTTCGGCGTAGCGGAGAAGCTCGAGTCCGCCCTCGCGCGCGCTTTACGTGTGCCGCGGGTCGTGATTTTTCGAGTGCGTGCGGTACCGGCAATTGATGCCACCGGATTGCACGCGCTCGAGATTGCGCTTGAAAAATTTCATCGTAAACGTACCCAACTTCTCCTCAGCGGCGTGCAACCGCAGCCGATGAAAGTGCTGTTTCATTCCGGCTTCGTTGACAGAATCGGTCTCGACAATATTTGCGCAAATATTGACGCCGCACTCGAGCGCGCGCGGGAAATTCTACAGGCTAGCTCATAAAATCCGCGTGGGAACCATCGATGCGACGCTATGTTGCGTTAGTGAAGGAGGCGCTTCGCCCCCGGTGAGGTGCGCTGTTGCATCAACGGGCAAGATGCCCGTTGGCCCCACAGCCAAGATGGCCGTGCTACGGACGCGCTTGGATCAAAGCGTCCCGGTGGTATTTGAGAGGGTGATGTTTTCAATAATCACCGCGGGCGGCTGATTAATAGCAAAAGCCACGGCATCAGCGACATCGACGGCCGACATCATTTGCTCGCGTGGCCATTCACCGGAAACAGCATTCCAGATATCGGTATCGGTCGCCGCCGGGTAAATGTTCAGCATGCGCACTTTGCGCGAACGCAATTCTTCACGAATGGCAGTGGATAATCCTTCCAGGGCAAACTTGCTCCCGCAATACACGCTCCAGTTTGGATAAGCGGTCTTTGCTGCGATGGACAAAATATTGACGATGCTCGAGCCCGGCGGCATCCGCGGCGCGAAATGTTGGATGAGAAAAAACGGCGCGGTTACGTTCACCCCGATGGATTGCTCCCATTCTTTACGCGTGATTTCGGCAAAAGGCTTTACCACCGCGATGCCGGCATTATTCACCAACAGGTCAATCGGCTTATGCCCGACCTCGGCGACCAGATTGTCGATGCCGCGAAAGTTCGCGAGATCGTGGATCAGTTTTGTTGTTTTCCCGCCGCTTTTTTCCACCGTCCGGCAGGTTTCGGCCAACGCAACAGTATCGCGCCCATGCAGCAGTAGCATGACATCTGGCGCCACCAGCTTCATTGCGGTGGCGCGACCGATGCCGCGGCTGGCGCCAGTGATAAGGTAACGTTTCATTTCTGTTCGGGAGTGCGATCAAAACGCTTCGTCTTTGAAGTGACGCTGCCCTTTCATCGCCTTGGCGTACTCATCCTTACTCAGGATGTTCTCGTCGAGTTGCCTGTCGGTTCGGCAGAAATTTTTAAACCATGCCTCGATCCGCTCTTTGCTCTGCATGACTTCATCGGTGAGATAGTTCGCATCGATGTTGATGCATATCGCGCCGACAATACCGAAATCCTTTCGCAAAATCGGGATGGTCGTGCACTTGAACTTGCGCGCGCCAATATTCAGCTCGTAGTTCAATTTATCTTCGTGCAGGAGTTGGCGCTTCTTCAGATCGATCAGCAAGTTGGTCGTGCCATCGCGCAGATGCCTGCCAGTGACGTTATTTTCCAGCACAATGAGTGAATGCGATGGGTCAGCGAGATTGTGCAGCAAGATCTCGATCCCGGAATTCGGAAATGACTTTCCGATTAATCGAACAATCCGGACGTAATTTTCCAAATACTCGGTCGTGTCGTCCGCGATTTTCTTGCCGTCGTATTTCTCAAAAAATCTGGCATAAACTTTTTGCTCCGAAGGTTCGAGCTGGACGCGCACATTGTTTTGTTCGCCGATAAAAATCAATTGCCGCGCCGCGGTGTAGTCGTTGTTCTTCAAGAAATAGTGCATCCCGAGCCGGAAATCCTTGAGGTTGAATTCGGGGAAGTTTTCGCGGTTGATCGTGAAGGGATAGAAATCGTAGTCCTCGAGATTGCGGCCGTATTTGCGTCGTTCCTTGTATTTGCCCCAGAGAAAACCGGCGGCGAGCAGGACGAGCGAAGCGATGATCGACGCGATTACATTAACGGTAACGTCGCCGCCGAGCCCTTTGATCATAGCCGTACTGTAGCGGCGGTTTGCCAACACGGTAATAGGCGATCAAAAGTTTTCGTCTTTAAAGTGACGCTTACCTTTCTGAGCCTTGGCAGTCTCATCTTTACTCAGGATATTCTCATCAAGGTGCATGTCAGTGCGACAAAGATTGGTGAAAAAGCTTTCAAGGTGTTCCTTACTTTTCATCACATCGTCAGTGAGGTAATTGACATCGACGTTGATGCAAATGGCGCCCACTACGCCAAATTCCTTACGATAAATCGGAATGGTGGTGCACTTGAACTTTCGCGCGCCAATTTTCAATTCATAATTGAGCTTGTCTTCGTTTTGAATTTGCCGCTTCTTGAGATCAATCAGCAAACTCGTAGTGCCGTCCCGCAAGTGCCGTCCAGTCACGTTATTTTCCAAAGCAACAAGCGAATGCGAAGGATCTGCTAAATTATGTAACAAGATTTCGATCCCGGAATCGGGAAATGATTTTCCGATCAGCCGCACGATTCGGGCGTAGTTCTCCAAATACTCATTTGTATCATCGGCGATCTTCTTGCCGTCGTATTTCTCGAAGAGCTTGGCATAAACTTTCTGTTCCGAAGGCTCAAGTTGAGCGCGCACGTTGTTTTGCTCGCCAATGAAAATCAATTGCCGCGCGGCGGTGTAATCGTCGTTCTTCAAGAAGTAATGCATGCCGAGCCGGAAATCAGTTAGTTTAAACTCGGGAATGTTTTCACGATTCACCTCGAACGGATAGAAGTCGTACTGATCCAGATTTTTCCCGAATTTCTGGCGTTCCTGATATTTGCCCCAAAAAAAACCGGCGATCAGGAAAATCACCGATGCCACAACGGAGGCGATGATGTTGACAGTAATGTCGCTCCCTAATTTTTTGATCATATTTGCAATAACGTAGAGCGCACCTGGCTTTGTTGAAAAGCTCTTAGCGTCGCAGGCGGTGCCCAGTCTGGGGGGCGGGCGCCCCCAAGTTGGCCTTACAGTTCAAATCGCTCTGCTATACCCTGCGCAAGGTAAAACGATTGTTCGCTGTCTCCCACAAACGCAAACGCACCAGACGTTGCTGAAGCGCGTTGTCGAGTTTCGGCCAAAGCGCACGCACAATATTTTCGCCAGTGGAGGGCTGGTCGCGAAATTCCTCGGTCTCGAGGTCGAGGTGTTTATCGCGCCAGGGCGCAAGCGCCCGTCCCAGAGCGTTGCGCAGTTCCTCAAAATTCGCCAGCGCGCCCGAACGCTCGTCATATTCGCCGCCAATTGTCGCCTCTGCGACGTAACGATGACCGTGTCCACGCGGGTTATTGCATTTACCAAACAGCTCCGCGTTCAGCCGATCGGAAAAAGAAGGCACATGCAAACGATGCGCAGCGCTGAAGACTTCACGCATTCCCAAGAACATTCCGCTATCGATCCAAGTTTCCGCAAAAAAATCATCGCGTTCATGCAAGCGAACTCGAGATAATGGCACCTTGCCTGACCCGCTTTGAAGAATGAAACGAGCCAATGACTCGGTTGTAATCGGCTTTCCGCGCAATGCATCGACAGCGCGATTCAAGTTTTTGTGATCGAGTTGCGTTCTGAACAAGCAAATCAATGATGAGATTTCTTCGTGCGTCCCAAGTGCCGGCTCTGGTGGAGTCGAGTCGGCGCGAAGAGTAAGTCGGGCCCGATAATTGTGACCGTGCTCACCGGTGGAAATACCGAAGAGTCTTTCATTCTCTGATGCGCTTAGATGCGGAGAGATTGTTCGGCGCGTTGCGGAGAAATCAAACCAGTAATTTGCTTCAATGGGGCCGCCAGCATACGCGGTTGCGCTGCGCTCAGGAGTTTCCCGCAGGTGCACGGCAACAAGCCTTGCCGGATTGCCGTCAAAAAGCGGTGCGACATCATCGAGAAGTTGCCGACAAATATTCTCGGCGGTCGGCACCTTGTCCCGGAAGGCGGGGTTATCTTCGTTCAAAAAGCGATGGTCATAGCGATGGTGAATGATTTCACCGGCGCGTTCCTTGATTTCGCTGATGTTGATCAGCATTCCGGTAGTGGTATCGGGCTGACCGCTGAAAACAAAGTAGGCCACATAGTTGCGGCCGGTGCCGTAACGCGCTGTGCTTTCTTCACCGAAAAGCTTGCGGTTCTCTTCTGCGGAGAATTTCGGCGCAAACAACCGACGCGAAGCGGAGAATTCGACGCGTTTGCTGACGGTCAACAGCATGATAAAGCAAACCCCACGACGAGAAATCGTGCAAATAATCCGCGCGTGTTTCGCAGCGAACGCGTGGTGTGCTTGCAACCTGCGGAGCGCACGCGCCTCGCGTCCAACCGCCAGTCCGGCTTGGACCGATGGCGCCCTCGCCATCGCGAACTTTCGCCTTCCAGCGCATTGCGGCAGGCAGCCGCAATGCGCAAGCGAGGGCGCGTGCGCTCCCGGAGAACGGACAAGTTGCCTATCGTCCGAGACAAGCCGGAAGCCTGTCCTCCAGTTAGTCTTTCAAGAGCGAGAGGAACTCGGATCGTGTACGCGCGTCCTCTTTGAACGCGCCAAGAAGGCAGGACGTTTTCATGATCGAGTTCTGCTTCTCGACTCCGCGCATCATCATGCAGAGATGTTTCGCCTCCACGACGACGGCGACGCCGTTTGGTTCCAGACAGTTCATCAACGACTCGGCGATTTGCGTGGTCAGGTTTTCCTGAATCTGCAAACGGCGCGCAAAAACATCGACAATTCGCGCGACTTTCGATAATCCGATGACTTTGCCATTCGGAATGTAAGCGACGTGGGCGCGGCCGATGAATGGGAGCAGATGATGCTCGCACATCGAGTAGAGTTCGATGTCTTTGACAAGAATGATTTCGCTCGCTTCCGAATCGAAGATGGCGTTGTTGACGATCTCCTCCACGCTTTGGCGATAGCCTTGCGTGAGAAATTCCATCGCGCGCGCCGCCCGAGCTGGCGTTTTCGCCAGGCCCTGGCGATCCGCGTCTTCACCGATCGCGTCGAGCAATTCGCGATAGACTTTCGTTAGGCGGCCGATCTGACCCGGCGGCAGCGGTTGACCAAAAGGCGCGACCCGATCTTCGGTTTCAATTTCAGAGTCGTTCGTGCGCAAGATCGACAATTCCCTAATCGAGCCAACTCAACGGATATTTTTCGTCGTCGAGCGCTACGGCTGCTTCGGTGAGCTCGAGAGTGTGCTGAGTGTCGAACATGACCGCCAGTTCCTCGGTCCTCTGCGCATTTTTGCTCGCCATGATTGTGCCCGGATGCGGCCCATGCGGGATTCCGCGCGGATGCAACGTGATCGAGGCGGGCTCGATTCCGCGGCGGGAGCCGAAATTTCCGCGCACATAAAAAAGAACTTCGTCGGCCTCGACGTTATCGTGCACCCACGGAATTTTTACGGCCTCGGGGTGCGTATCGAGCAAGCGCGGCGCGAAGGTGCAAACGACGTAACCGCGAATCTCAAAGGTTTGATGGATGGGAGGCGGCTGATGCACCGTTCCAGTAATTGGCTCGAAATCCTGGGCGTTAAACGTGAACGGATAAACATAACCGTCCCAGCCAACGACATCGAACGGATGATGCGCCATCGTCACACACGTCCAGCGCGGTCCGTCTTTCACCAGAATCTCGGTGTCTTCTTCCTTGTCGACTGTATTCAATTCCGACGGCCCGTGAAAATCGCGTTCTGAATAGGGCGAACCCATTTTGATCTGGCCTTCGCCATTCATGTAACGTTTCGGAATTCGCACCGGCCCGGTTGACTCCAGAATGAGATAATCTTCCTCTTCCACCTTATCGGGCACGAGCCGGTAAGTGATGCCCCGCGGAATGACAATGTAATCCTCGGCACGGTAGCGCTGTTTCCCGAACATCGTCTCGACTGTGCCGCCACCCTTGAAGACAAAGATGATCTCATCAGCGCCGCCGTTTTTATAATATTGGAATTTGCCGTACGGTTTCTCGGGACGTGCGCGCCACGCGGTCATGTCCTGATTAAAGAGAATCGGAATGCGACCGCTGTAGAGATCGCCTTTCCGGGCGATGTTCGCTGTGCGCAGATGGTGATGACGGAGCGGACTATCGGCCGCCTTCTTTAGCTCTTCGCATTTCAACAGCTTGACGCTACGCACACGCGTGGGCGGACGCAGATGATACATGATGGCAAAGGCTTCGTTGAAACCTTCCGTGGTGATGACGTGTTCGTAGGCGATGCCTTCGTTCTTGAACGTCGGCGCCGCGCCGTTGCGATGAAACCAAATGTGATGCTTCCGCGGAATTTGACCGAGTCTTTGATAAAATGGCATAAGTTTGACTAGAAGTAGTAATCGATGGGACTGACAACAAGCAGATTACCCTCACCCCAACCCTCTCCCAAAGGGAGAGGTAGTTCCTTCTCCCTCGGGGAGAAGGTCAGGATGAGGGCCGTCTTGAAATTCATTTAGAGTTTTACAAATTACCTCGCCTCTCCTGTTCTTTTTCCAACGCCTCAAACAGGGCTTTGAAATTGCCTTTGCCGAAACTCTTCGCCCCTTTGCGCTGGATGATTTCGAAGAAGAGCGTCGGGCGATCTTCCACCGGCTTGGTAAATATCTGCAGCAGATACCCCTCGTCGTCGCGATCGACCAAAATGCCGAGTCGCTTTAACGGCTCCAGGTCCTCGTCGATGTGGCCGACGCGGGCCGGCAACTCATCGTAGTAGGTTGAGGGAATATTCAAGAACTCGATGCCGCGCTTCTGAATCTCAGTCACGGTTTTCACGATATCCTTGGTCGCGATCGCGACGTGTTGCACGCCTTCGCCGTTGTAAAACTCCAGATATTCCTCTACCTGCGATTTCTTTTTTCCTTCAGCCGGCTCGTTGATCGGAAATTTCACAAAACCATTTCCGTTACTCATCACCTTGCTCATCAACGCCGAGTATTCGGTCGAAATATCCTTGTCGTCGAAGGTCAGAATATTTTTGAACCCCATCACGTCCTCGTAAAATTTCACCCACGGATTCATTTGGTTCCAACCGACGTTGCCCACGCAATGATCGCAATAAAGCAATCCTGTTTCAGAGGGATTGTAATCCGATTCCCATTTCTCGAACCCGGGCATGAAAACGCCACTGTAATCCTCGCGCTCGATGAACAGATGGACGGTGTCACCGTAGGTGTGAATACCGCTCATGACCAATTGTCCATCGCCATCGGTCAAAGTCATCGGTTCGAGGAAGCTCTTACCGCCGCGGCTGGTGGTTTCCTCCCAGGCAGAAGTGGCGTCTTTTACTTTCAATGCGATCGCTTTCACACCGTCACCATGTTTGGCGACGTGGTCCGCGATAGGATTGTCAGGGTGCAGCGGTGTAGTTAAAACGAAGGTCAGTTGGTTTTGCCGGATGGCATAACTGGCTCGATCCTTGGTGCCGGTTTCCGGCCCGGAATAAGCCAGGCTTTGGAAGCCAAAAGCGGTTTTGTAAAAATGGGCAGCCTGCTTGGCGTTGCCGACGTAAAACTCGATATAATCGGTGCCTTGTAGGGGTAGGAAATCTGTTTCGGCGGCTGGAGTTTTCTTGGGAGCGGTAACGGTGGTTGGCATGCGAATCCTTCCGGTTAATTGATCGAATCAAAATATAAGATCGACAATGGCGCGCTGCAAGGGTAGCGCACGCGTCCCACGTGTTATTGCCAGTCCGGCTCGGACTTTCGGCGTCTGGTGGACACGGGCTCCAACAAGTTCACAATTCAGCTAGAAGCTTCGCATGCAAGAAAGGTTCGCGCTCGCGAGGATGCGCTCGTCCGAGCGGGACTGGCAATTACCCACGAACCGCGTGCGTGACCGGATGCGAGGCCGCTGCCACGACAGACGCCGCGGCTGGCACGATTTTCCGGCCAGCCATCTTTGGTGATCTTCCAGAGCGGGATCTCCGCTTGCAAGAGCGCCATCGATTTTGAAAGATCTGATCCGTTGAAAATTCACGTATTCGATACCTCCCACCTCGGTCGGGCGAATATCATCGCGGTCACAGCATTGGAAACCGATCGTGGCCTGGTTCTCTTCGACGCTGGGCCGGAATCTGCGTTCCAAAGAATTGTTAGCGAGCTGCGAAAGGTCGGCTTCCAACCAACTGACGTGTGCCATGTGTTTCTTAGTCACATCCATTTCGATCATGCGGGCGCGGCCTGGCGTTTTGCAGAACTCGGCGCCACGGTTTACGTGCATCCGCGCGGTCTTCCGCACTTGATTGATCCGGCAAAACTCATCGCTTCCGCTAAACGCATCTTTGGCGATGAAATGGAAAAACTTTGGGGGCGCGTTGCGGCTGTGCCGGCAGATCGCGTTAAAGTGCTGGAGGACGGCGAAGTCATTCAGCTTCCGCCATTCGAGATCCGCGCGATTGCAACACCCGGACACGCCAGCCATCATCACGTTTATCATTGGGATGATAGCGTCTTTGGCGGCGACATTGCCGGCGTGCGGATCGGTCTTGGTCCACCAATCCCACCGTTCGTTCCACCGGAGCTGCACATCGAATCATGGCATGACTCGATCGCCAAAATTCGCGCCTTGAACGCCACACACCTTTACCTGCCGCATTTCGGAAAAATTGAGGGCGAGGTATCCGAGCATCTAGCCGCGCTCGATGAACGCGTCGCCCGCTGGTCAGAGTGGTTGCGCGATAAAATCCGAGCTGGCATGAACGAGGACGAGTTGCGCTCCGCCTTTGCCACCTACGAACACGATGCCTTAGGCATGGGATCGGGCGTCACCAACATCGAAGGGTTGATAACTGACTACGAAACGGCTGATCCGAGTCACATGGCAGTCAGTGGTGCAATGCGTTATTGGCAGAAATATCACCCGGATCAGATCACTACCGAGCAAAGCACGCTGATCATTAATTAATCTTTTCGAATACTCGACGATGTCGATAAAGAGAACGTGAGCCAGGACCAACTCGACTTCTTTTTTAATTTCGGCGAACATTCCGCCTCGGCGAGTCGGACGATCCGTTCTCGGGAATCGAGAGCCCCGCTTTGCGCAGCCCCTCGAGGATGGGATCCATGAGGCCGCTCGCGAAGTGCCAGGTTCCGATGTTCGAGCGCGCGTGTGCCGCAAACTCAGGATCGAGCGCCAACAGATCCCGGACTGCAGCTTTGGCTTCGGCGTGCCGGCCGAGATGCCCGCAAGCCGATGCCATTACGAGGAATGGCCAAAAGAGTCCGGGCATGTCCACCCGGTTCGCGCACTCGAGGGCTTGCTCGTACTCGCCTTTATGGAAATGATCCCAGAGCGGAGCGAAATGCATCCAGCCCGCGTGGTTAGCATTCAGTTCCATCGCGCGGCGCACGATCGCGGTGCCTCGCTCGAACTCGCCGGTGTGCACGATTTGCAATCCCAGGATCCCGACCGCATCGGTATTGAGCGAATTGAGAGCCATCGCGCGTTCCGCCGCGGGACCAAACGCCGCTAGGTCCTGGCGGAAAAAGTGTGTTTGCGCCAGCGCCACCATCGCGAACTGGTTCGCCCGATCCAACTCGACCGCGCGGCGGGCCGCAGCCAGGGCTCGATCGAGAGAGGTCGCGTCGCCTTGGAAGCCAAAGGCGTATTCGTCGACGTAGATTTGCGCGAGACAGGCCCACAGGTCCGACTGCCGATCGTCCCGCTCCGCCGCGCGCTTCAGTCGGCTCTTGAGAATCTCGTGGGCGGAGGGCGTTATCTGCTCGCGGTAGGCGAAATATTGAAATTGCCACTCCACCGGCGTGAGATCGGCGTCGTCTTTCCGCCCGGTCGCGGCCCTCATCGAATGAACGAGCACCCCGTAGCTATCGGCGACGGTTGCGACGATGCGGGCGGCGACGTCATCCTGCGCCGCAAAAATACTCGTTGCCTGGAGGTCGCGATTATAGGTCTCAGCCCAGAGCTGCGCTCCCGTCTGGGTGTCGACCAGCTGAGCGCTCACGCGAATGCCGGAACCTCCTTTACGGATGCTTCCTTCCAGCACGTAACGCGCGCCGAGTTTGGCACCGAGGGCGTGCTCATCTCCAGTCTCTCCCTTCAGCCGCGATGCCGACGCGCTCGCGACGACCGACAGATACCGAAACCGCGAAAGCCCCGTCGTAATGTCCTCGCCAAGACCGTTGGCAAACGACTCCATTTCCGCGTCGCCAGAGCTCTTGAAAGGAAGCACGGCGACCCACAGCTCTTCGCCGCGCCCGGCAATTGCCTGCGCCGTGTGCCCTTTGGCCTGCCGCAGCTTCTCCGGCACCTCCGGATTGCCTAGCTCCTGATTATATAGATTGAACACGTGGACACGGACTCCGTGTTTCACTTCCACTTCGCCCAGATCGTGCAGCTGCGGTTGCCAAGGTCCGTACTGCTCGAGATCTTCGGCCACACGCTTTCGACAACAAGATGTGTCCGGCGTCGCCGCAATCCATTACTCGCTGCGCGATATTGATTCCGATGCCGGCGGCATTCGTTCGATCGTTCAAATCGGTCACCGCGCTGACTGGTCCGCTGTGCACCCCCATGCGCACCCGCAATTCGGGATACGTTTTTAGCGCACGACTAATTTCCAGCGCGCATTCCACCGGCTGTGCCGGGCTCTTATAAAAGACTAGCGCCATCCCGTCGCCCGTCGGGATTTTTATTAAGCGACCCGCCGCCTCCGCACTCTGGAACTCCTCCGAACTACGGACGACTTGATTGAGTTGATCAATCAACGTCTGCTGTTCGTTCGTCAGCCGCTTCGAATAACCGACGATGTCGAGAAACAGGACATGGACAACCTCGAGCTCGATTTTCTTTTTGATCTCGGTAGGCATGCGAGGGAACGCCTCACGTTCTTTCATCACGAATTATTTTGTATTTCATCGCGAGGGTCGAGGCTAAACGCCAGAGGAACTTGGGCGATTGAGAGCCTGCTCTAGGCGAAGTCCATTGGGTCAATCGCCTTTACCTTTTGATTTCAAAGCCGCGCGAACTTTTAACCGTAACGCGTTCAGCCGGATGAATCCGGTGGCATCGTCTTGATCATATGTGGAGGCACCAGCCTCCATCGTCGCGATCTGCGGGTCGTATAAACTTTTCGGGCTTTTGCGGCCGGCGACGATGATGTTGCCTTTGTAAAGCTTGAGCCTGACGACGCCAGTGACGTCGCGCTGTGTTTCGGTGACGAGCGCTTGCAGCGCTTCTCGTTCGGGCGAAAACCAGAAACCGTTGTAAACGAGCGCGCTGTATTTCGGAATCAGGCTGTCTCGCAATTGCATTACTTCGCGATCCATCGTCAGCGTTTCCATTTGCCGATGGGCGAAGTGCAGAATGGCCCCGCCCGGAGTTTCGTAAACGCCGCGGCCTTTCATTCCGACAAATCGATTTTCGACAATGTCGATGCGACCGATGCCATGCTTGCCGCCCAGCTTGTTTAAGGTTTGCATCACCTGAAGTGGGGTGAGGCTGGAGGGCGGAGCTCCTGCGACGCCGGAACCGCCAGTCCGGCTCGGACCGGGCTCGCGGGAGCTCGCCCCTCCAGCTGCAACGAAAATGCATTTACCCGACTCAAAATGAAGGTCCACGTATTCCGCCTCCTTTGGGGCATCCTCGGGCGACACGCTCAATTTATACATGTCACGCGCTCCCGGTCCGCTGGCATCGAACCACGGATCTTCCAGCATCCCGCTCTCGAAACTAATGTGGAGAAGGTTGCGATCCATCGAGTACGGTTTTGAAACACTCGCCTCCACCGGAATCTTATTCTCGTTAGCAAACGCAATCATTTCGGCACGCCCCGGAAATTGATTCCGAAATTTTTCGTCACGCCACGGCGCAATCACTTTTAATTTCGGTGCGAGGGCCGCGGCAGTGAGTTCAAAGCGAACCTGGTCGTTCCCCTTCCCCGTCGCGCCGTGTGCAATCGCATCGGCTGATTCGGCGCGCACAATTTCCACCATACGCTTTGCAATGAGCGGACGCGCAATGCTCGTGCCGAGAAGGTATTGCCCCTCGTAAATCGCGCCGGCCTGAAACATCGGGAAGATAAAATCGCGCGCGAATTCCTCGCGCAGATCTTCAATGATGCATTTGGCCGCGCCGGTACGCAGCGCTTTGTCCCTTAAACCGTCGAGTTCTTCTTCCTGACCGATATCGGCACAGAAGGCGATAATCTCCGTGTCGTAGTTTTGTTTCAGCCAGGCGAGAATGATCGAGGTGTCGAGACCGCCCGAGTACGCAAGAACGATTTTCACGGATGTTTGATGTTCGATGTTTGATGTTTGATTTCCAGCCAAAGATTGCGCGAATCAGATATGACAAGGTCCCCTCACCTCAATCCTCTCCCCCGGGGAAAGGAAGGCGCGCTAGCGCCAGGTGAGGGCAAGCGTCCGCCGCTGCAAATCAGACAGGTTTCGGTAGCGATTCCTCAGCGTTCAATCGCCGAACGAAATCTCGACATCGCGGGCGGTCTGAACCATCTCGCCATTCGGCGGTACCAGCCGCAAGCGATTAACCGCATCGGCGATGGGTACGTGGCGGACCTGATAGTTCTGATAGCTGACCATCGATCCGAAGTGGCCTTCGTTAACTAGCTGCACTGCTTTTACCCCGAACCGGGTGCCGAGAATGCGATCGAGCGTGGTCGGCGCGCCACCGCGTTGCAAGTGACCAAGAACGCAGGTGCGGGTTTCTTTTCCGGTGCGCGCCGCAATTTCTCGCGCCACGATGTCGCCAATTCCGCCCAGGCGGAACTCGCCTTCTTTCGTTTCGCGTTTGACCTGCTGTCCGTCTTTCGGGCGCGCGCCTTCGGCGACGACGACCAGTGAGCCAAGATTTCCCCGCGCATCCCGTTCCTTTATCGCGGTTGCGATCTTGTCGTAGTCAAACGGGATTTCCGGAATCAAAATAATATCGGCGCCGCCGGCAATGCCGCCGTGCAATGCGATCCAGCCGGCGTGACGCCCCATCACTTCAACAACCATGACGCGTTTGTGACTTGTGGCCGTGGTATGAAGCCGGTCGAGCGCGTCCATCACCGCCGCCACGGCGGAATCGAAACCGAAGGTCATGGCCGTGGCTTCAAGATCGTTGTCGATCGTCTTCGGAACGCCGACGCAATTGATCCCAGCCTCTTGCAACTGCAAAGCGGTCGTCATCGAGCCATCGCCGCCGACGATGATGAGCGCCTCGACGCGCGCTTCGGTCAGAACTTTGCGCGCTTTTTCGATTACTTCCGCTGCCACCACGGCACGATCTCCCGCGCCAATCTTGGCAACGAAGTGTCCACGGTTCGTAGTACCGATCAGCGTTCCGCCCAGCGCCATGATGTTTTCCGTGCACTTGCGGTCGAGCACGGTGAAATCACTGGGCGGCAACAATCCTTCGAACCCATCGCGGAATCCGAGCATTTCCCAACCAATTTTGTCGGCTGCGAGCGCGGCCCCGCGCAAGACCGCATTGAGCCCGGGGCAGTCGCCGCCGCTGGTGAGAATGCCGATCCGCGTTTTCATTCGCGGAAGATTACAGCACCTTTTTCGGATCGACCAATCGCCCGGCAGCGGCCCATTGATCGTAAATCTGCCAACCTTGCCGGACGAGCCGCTCGCCATCTCCAAATCGATCGTTGCTGCCAAGAATTACGACGATGAGGTGACGTGGAAAAATGGTGGCGCTATCGCCATTCTTGATGACTTCGGAGGGGCGATTTGCCGATAGGATGAGGCATTCGCCGGCACGAGCGGTCTGGCCGGTTTTGACGCCATCGATTCCGTTAGTGCCAAGCAGATCGTTTGTTGTTCGAAGGAGAGCGTGCATTTGTTTGCCAGCGCGGTTAAAGGAAATTTCGCGCTCCTTTTGCGAAACATAAAAACGAAAGCTCGCCTTGTTCATCGCGTAACGGGTGAGCCGCGCAAGATCGATCGCAGTGGAATATGGCATCGGCCGTTCCTTGTAATCGAACCCACTGGGATTGACGAAACGCGTCCGGTCCATCCCGAGTTGTTTTGCCAGCGCATTCATTTGCGCGACGAACCCGGTGGCTGGCGTGATCTTTGAATTTGATTCTGCCGGCACGGCCGACGCCAACGTTTCACCCACGCGAAGGGCAAGTGCATTGGCGGCGAGGTTGTCCGATTGCACCAGCGCCGCATACAGCAGATCGCGCAATGAAACGACGTCACCGACCTGCCAGCCGACTTCATTTTTTTCCACGCCGACAAAGGCAGCCTGGGAGATTGTTGCCAGCTGGTTGAGATCGCCGCTTTTCTTTTCAGCCCAATCCAGGACTACGCAGGCGGTCGCCATCTTGGTCAAGCTCGCGATCTGACGCTTTTCGCGCGCGTTCTGCTCGATCAAAACATAGCCGGTTTGCGAATCGACAACAAGATAGGATGGCGGAAGCTGCCCGGCAGCGGTCCTTTGCGGCGCGACGCAAATTACGCAAATCGCAAACGCGAGGAGAAAAAATTTAGTAGTAGAAGCCACGCCCGGAGAAAACCGGCAGCACCTTAGCCAGCGCAGTTCGAATTACAACGCGAATCCCCGCTCGTCGTGTTGGATTACTCCGGAAGGCTGACGTTGGCGCGCGCACCATAGCGATACGGATCCGTGCTTAATGTCAGATAGACCCGCTCGGCCGCATTTTGCAGATCGAAGTGCAGAGCCCGGCCAAGCCCGCTTGCGCGAACGGTTCCGTGTCTGCCTTGAAGCTGGCTTCCGCCGTACATGTCAAACTCGTAGACAACCAAACCGCTCTTAACATCCGTGACGCGGACATGAAGTGCGAGAACGGATTGGCCGACGCTGAATGACCCTAAAAAGAACCGGCCCACTGGACTGCCTCCATCGACAACATCGAATTCGCCATCAACCAGCCAGCCGATACGAGGTGTTTCGTGCGGTTTAAGAATTCGAGCCGGCGCGATTTTTTCCAATTGTTCCTTGAGATCCTCAGCAAACTCTACCGGCGCGAGGGCCTTCCGGATAGGCATCTCGCCTTCAGTTTGCGCCTGGTCGCCTGTGAATTTTGCGGTATCCACACAGAAAGGCCGAATGTAAATTGCCCGCGGATTATAGGCGCCTACACCGCAATTGGCGGTGATCATGCGCACGTGCGATCCGAAATCTTTTGTGTCCGTGGGAGCAGCCGCACCAGATCCGCCGACCTGGCTTTTTGTAACGTACATGTCTGCGCAAGAACAGAGCAATAGGCTGGAAGCAATAGCAATAAGAGGTTTCATAATTTTTTGGGGCGACCGCGTGCTCTTCCCCAAGAGCCGAGCGGATCGCGTGGCTTCCGTGATGCAACTATCGTGCCGCACGCGATGGAAAATTGCCATCTTTTAAACACATACGGGGGCGCTGGGCATCGGAGAATCGCGGTCTCGATTACCATAAGGACCTACCACTGTGCTTACGACCCGCCAAATCCTGTGCAGGCGAAGATCAGCCCCAAAGCTTTCGGGGTTGGCACCAACAGCCCAGGATGGCGGTGCTACGGGGCCTAACTGGTGCGCACGGGCGGCCCTTCGCTACGGGCGCGACTGACGAGCATGCGCATGACCAGGTAGGTGGCAATGGCGCTGGGAATAGCGAGAAAAAGAGACCCGACGAGCGTCGGCCAGATTAAGCGCACAAAGACGTCACTGTGCAGGTAGTCCCAGATCGTGACGTGCCCAATACGGATGCGGCGTGGCTGCGCCCCGTGTAGAGCATAGTAGCCGACCTTGTATTCCCACCAAAAAATCGCCGGCATCAGCGGCAGAATAATGTCATGCAAAGTGACCGCGATAGCGGCTGCAATCTTGTTGGACTTAAATATCCACGCTACGCCAATGGAAAGGAGCGTTTTCATGGTCCAAAGCGGGGTAAATCCAAAGAAAATCCCGATGGCCGAACCGAGGGCGATAGAATGGGGCGTGTCGGCGATCGTCATCAGGGTCATGTGATGCGCGGCCAGCCACCGTTTTAACCGAACCAGAGGGCCGGGTAGTGGCGGACCCGCGGGCGATCTGGGTGCTTCCACGCGATATCCTAGCTCAAAACAATTCCCCCGTCTGCGGAGGCGACGAAACAAGCTGCCCCAATGCTTTTCGGAGTCGGAGCGCTGCGTGAGGCGCGTAATCGCGAGCGTTGTTGTTAAAAATGACGTGCACTTCCTTTGCGTTGTGGGCTAATCGCTCGCTCCGCGCCGCAACCTCGTCGATCTCGGCGTCTGAGTAATTGTAATTAAACCGCGCAGCTACGGACTTGCCGGTAATATACGCGCGCGAATCACGTCCGTGCAGGCGAAGATAAGCGGTATCCGAATTAGTAATCGCGTTGAGCTCACTCGGCATAATCGTGAAATGCTTTTCCGGAGGCGCATCGACATTCACAAAAATTGCATTTCGTTCCCGGATAAAATCGAGTGTTTTCTCAAGCTGCTCGCCTTCCACCCAGTTTCGGTTTCGCAATTCAACTGCGACCCGAAAGTCCCTGGTCAGCTGCAGCGCGTTTTCGAGCTCACTGAGTTCATGTTTGCGCGGTGAAAAGGCCGGCGACAATTGCAGCAACAAGACACCCAGCTTTTCTGCCCGACGAAGGACCTCCAAGGAAGGTACAAAAGCCCGTAGCATTTCGTCGATCGTCGCGGTGGCGGGTACGACTTTCGCGTTCTTCTCCAATCGCAATTTCTTTTGCAGCGCCGAGGGTAGAAGTTTCGCCGGGGTGGAATGATGTGAGAGCAATTGATGCAATTTGATATTGAAGACAAAATCTTGCGGAGTGACATCGCACCATCGGCGCACTAGCATCGGGTCAGGCACGGAATAGAAGGTGGAATTGACTTCC
>Ga0209808_1000136_pt1 | contig 37966 bp, 36 predicted proteins | sample GraSoiAngelo_157_FD_186171 | JGI IMG/M metagenome (GOLD analysis project Ga0209808, IMG submission 186171) | Grasslands soil microbial communities from the Angelo Coastal Reserve, California, USA - 14_1009_16_20cm (SPAdes) (version 2) | ecosystem: Environmental > Terrestrial > Soil > Grasslands ... | reverse complement strand
CGGTGACCACTCCGGCCAGTTCGTGTCCGGGGATTGAAGGCGTCCGGTCACGGCCGACGCGATCGGTCCAGGTCGAGGGCCACGTCAGCTCATCCCCGGTGAATCCCGACGCATGAATCTGAACAACGACGTCGTTTATCGCCGCCTGCGGCTCGGGCCGCTCCACCAGCTTCACCCCGGCCGTTCCCGCAGCCTGATCCGTCACCACAATCGCCTTCATAAGTCACCTCCCTGTGTCGAGTTCTTGCCTGTAAGGTAGCCGCTCCGTCCGTTGTTCCAGGACAAGTTATCGGACAGAAACGGATCGATCAAAATCTTGGCCTCGCCCGCCTCGATGGGGGCTACGCCTCTCTCGGTAGACCAAGCTACGCTCCGGCCATGGTCTGACCGCCGCTCAATGATTCGTTGTCCGCGATCAAGGCTTGATCAGCAACGGCGTAACGTTCCTTGAGCTCGGGATGACGCGCTAGATGTTCCTTCGCAAACGGGCACACGATGCGGAGACGAGACGAATCACGCGAGGCCAATTGGACAGCCTCTTCTACGAGCTTTCCTCCAATGCCCATGTGTTGCAGCGATGGTGGGACCTCGGTGTGCCAGATCGTCATCACATAATCCTCTTTTCTTCAGTTTCGTAATCGATTCAAAAGCTTGTCCAACGTGAATCGGTCAGGCTCCCAGAACGCCAGTAAGAATGCTGCAGCGGCCGCCGAGAAGACCGAATAGTCGAATGGCGTCTTGATGCCAAGACCTGTGACCATGCCCATAGCAAATGACAAAAGGAGAAGACCGGAGAGGACGGAGGCCATTCGTATTTTGAAGCCTGCGATGAGCAATATCCCAAAGAGGGTCTCCGCGACGGTAGCTGCCCATGCAAACGACACCGTCAATGAACTGGGGAAGAAAGACGTCACCGCGCCCGTGTACTCCATGAAATGAGCGAAATCTCCCCAGGATACGTTCTTTGCTCCATGTGGCCCCCATAAGCCAAAACGATCAGCCACAGCGGATAGAAAGGAAGCTCCTAGCGCAAACCGTGCGAACAGACGGACAATCTCTGTCCCATTCTCGGTGAGTTGCGCGGTTTTTGAATTCATACGTGCCTCCACGTAAGGAATATTGCTTTATTTATGCAAAATGGTTTCATCGGAGAAATTCATTGCTCGCGTCCGAAGCTAGTGAACGGGAGTGAGAATCGGTGCTCCTTCATTTTTGATAAAAATACGACGAACTTCGCTGGTTTCGTCTTACTCGCGTTACGGCTTACGGTATGAACGTCTTCAGGTGATTCGTAGAATACCTGCCCGGGACCAAGCCGCTGAAGCATGCCTCCGCGAACCTGCATCTCAACTTTCCCTTCGAGAACATAGATAACCGCATGCGCATCATGCCGGTGGATCGTGTCGACGGCTCCTGGGGCGTAATTGACAGTAATGACTTCAATCTCTTTACCCGGTGCTTCCGGTAGCTGTTTCGTAAGGAGCGTATTCACTTGCTGGGCATGCGTTGCCGTGGCAAATCCGAAGGTAAAGATAAATACCGAGAGGATGAGCTTCTTCGTGTTATGCATCGCTTCTGTCCTTTCGGTGATGTGATGCTTAGAATGGAGTAGCCGGAAGGTCCATAATCGTCGGGATGACTAGTCCATGATAGGTGCCTAAAACAGTGCCGAAGGTAGAGACATTTCAAGATCTGGTCTTAGAACCACGGAAGGGTGGCCAGGAGATGTGGCGCTGGCTCTATACTGAGCTGCGCTCCGCAATTATTGATGGCCGATTGAAATCCGGAGCACGATTGCCGTCCACGAGAAACCTGGCAGCACAATACGGCCTTGCCCGGGGTACAGTCGTGGCAGCATTCCAGCAACTTCAGGCTGAGGGATTCGTTTCGTCCGAAGTGAGTGCTGGAACATTTGTCGTACCGGCGCCAGGGTGGGAGATGACCTCTCCGACTAAACAAAGACCTTCCCCGCAGATAATCTCCAGAGCGACTATAGCAAAGCGCACGCGGAGCCTTCTCAAGACCACATTTTTTTTTGCCAGCTTCGCATTCCATCGGTAAGGCGTTTCGGAGCTCCGAGCCGGCTATCGACCTGTTTCCAGTCGAACTGTGGGCGCGGATTGCGGCACGCGCTTATCGCAAAGCACCGCGTTCTTTGTATGGGCAAGGTGATGCAGGTGGTTATCCGCCACTGCGAAGAGCCATCGCGGAATATGTGGGCCACTCCCGCGGAGTACGTTGTTCTGCTGAACAGATCATCGTGACATCAGGCGCGCAGCAGGCGTTGGATCTCTTGGCGCGAGTGCTTCTCGATCCCGGCGACGAGGTGTGGATGGAAGATCCCGGGTACCCTGGAGCTTCTCGAGCCTTTCAGAGCGCCGGAGCGAATGTAATTCCAGTTCCAGTTGATGGAGACGGTATAGATGTTGCAAAAGCGATAGAGTCATCTCCCACTGCGCGGGTGGCGTATGTAACACCAGCCAATCAGTTTCCCCTCGGAATCGTCATGTCAGCAGAGAGAAGGGCTAAACTTCTCTCTCGGGCAGTACGTGCCGGGGCATGGGTTATCGAAGACGAATACGACGCGGAATATCGGTATTCCGGGAAGCCGATTGCGTCACTGCACAGCCTCGATAGATCTGGATCGGTCATTTACGTTGGAACATTTACGAAGATGCTCTTCAACGCTCTTCGCATTGGGTTCATCGTTGTTCCGGAACGGTTAGTCGAAGCATTTAGAATCGCACGAAGCTTCATCGATCGCCACGCACCGACGTTAGATCAGGCCATCCTGACGGAATTCATCAACGAAGGTCACTTCGGCCACCACGTTAGAAAGATGAGGCAGGTCTACTCGGATCGTTCGCAGCTACTTACAGAAGAGGCGAATAGGCGTCTTTCCGGTTTGCTCGATGTGGAAAACGCGCAATCTGGGATGCGTACCGTGGCGTGGATCAAAACACGTGTCCCCGAAATGGCGTTGACACGACGGGCAGAATAGCTGGGATTGGAAGTAGTTCCAATCTCCTCATATGTCAGCAAGTGGGTCCTCCCGTTGCCTTCTCGAAATGGGTGTACAGCGTTCAATGTTCCGAGAATCTCTGCGGCGCGGTGCGCGAACGCTTCTTGACTTACGCCACGAGGATGCTGTTCCTCGGATAGACGCGCAAACAGACCTTCCAGCGTGGACCGGATATATGGCACATGTGCAAAGAATGATTTGCCCTTCGCAATATCTACGGTTCGAAAGTGTCCCGCCCACTCATAGACGTCTTGGAAGAGATAACGATGAATTCGCTGTAAGTGGACTACATCGAAGAGACCGGAGAGAGGATTTTCTATAAGCTCCAAGGAGCGTTGCCCCACTCGGTCGGCTTCAAAGCGATCCAGCGTTTTCTGATTGCGAATCCCAGGAATGTTTTTGAGGATTGTCGTACCCGGATAAACGTACGGGTCGGAACTCATCGAGGAAACTAAAAGCCTGTCGGGAGAGCTCGAATTCGTTCCCCGGCCTGTTCGACGGAGATTTCACCCTCAATATAGCTTTGCCAAATTTCTAGCGCCTTTGGACTTGGTTCTAATCCTTCGAGACGGACGTTGGCCACGGCGTTCTGAACGAACCGCTCGCGCCATGCGCGGTCCTCTTGTTTCTGCTCGGCAACGGATTGGGAACGGGCTACCCTCATCGGCCTACTTTCGTAATCGAGAAGGCGTCTAGTCGTAGGACCTATTATAGCAGACCCGTCCTGTCTGTGTCGTATACGAGGTCGACTAACCCTTCGGCTGTTAACAGAGAACCTCAAATCCAATAACTCGTTTCTCTGGCGTCAGTTAACAGCTTTCGGGCCATCCCCAGACACCTTTTTCTTGTCCCCCTGATGTCCCCCAGCACAATTCGGTCGGTTTCCTCAAATCAAATGATCCGTGGGAATTCGGCGCGCGCCGGGAGCGAGTCGACCTATCATTCAAGGGCTCGTGCCGACTTCCCGGCACCGCAGCAACCGCGCCTGGAACTTTAGGCGTTTCATTCTGCCTTCCTGATCTGATCCGCTTCTGAACCGTGCCCTCGCGCACCGTCTTGTTGAATAGGCTGTGGCACCTGCTCTTCACGTGGCCAGGAGGCTGCCTATCTAACGCCGACTGGTACCAATTTCTTAGAGGCCTTCCAGAGCTGCCGGTTGATGAAATCAGGGGCGAAGCGACGCATCAATGCGAGCTGATTGGACTGCCCTGGCCGGATCTCGAGCTTACCCGTTTTGAATGACGCAAAGGATTGCTTCACCAATTCGTCCTTAGTCATTAAGGTGATGCCGTCGCCCTCGGCAATCTCTGCCGACAATTCGGTCTTCACGGCCGGCGGCATCAGCTCGATCACTTCAACGCCGGTCTCCTCCAACTGGAACCGGAGCGATTGCGTGTAGGAGTGAATCGCCGCCTTGGTGGCACAGTAGATCGGCGCGGACGGCAGCGGCACGAAGGCGAGGCCAGAGGATACGTTGATGACGGTTCCCTTGTTGGCTGCGAGAATGTCGATGAATGCGGACGTCATGCGAATCACGCCCCCCACATTGATGTTCATCTCGGCCATCAATCCGTCGAGGTCAGTCGCCGGGACCTTGAGGTTCTTGTGGAGCATGATGCCTGCGTTATTCATCAGCACGTCGAGCCTTGGATATTCAGCCTTCACGCGCGTTGCAAGAGAGGCGATTTGCACGGGGTCTGCGACATCGCCCTGAATCGTGTGGAGCTTCGGATACTTTGCCTTCACTTCATCGAGCACTGTCTGCCGCCGGCCAGTCACAATGACCTGGTTGCCGAGGTCGAGAAACTTGAGGGCAAACGCGAGGCCAATACCTGCAGAGCCTCCGGTAATAAGGATCGTGCGACCTATGATTTTCATAAGATTCCTTTGTTCGTTTGATTTCTGTAAAGAATCATTTCGACTATGGACACAGCGCTGCCTCAGCCTCATCGCTCGGGACTGCTGCCGGTTTTACTCCAAACCAGATTGAATAGAGTGCAGGCAGGAAGATAAGGGTCAGCACCGTACCTACGGCAGTCCCCCCAATCAGGGTGTATGCCATCGACCCCCAGAAGACTGAGAAGGTCAGAGGGATGAAAGCCAATACGGCTGCAAGAGCCGTAAGGATCACCGGACGTGATCGCTGTACAGTCGCCTCGACGACCGCGCGATAACTGTCAAGACCTTCCTCCTGATTGGTTTTGATTTGACCGATGAGGATCAGCGTATTGCGCATCAGGATGCCAGCTAACGCGATCAGTCCGAGGATTGCATTGAACCCAAATGGCTGATGAAAGAGAAGCAATGTTGGAACGACACCGGCGAGACCTAGCGGCGCCGTAAGAACCACCATGAACATCCCAGAGAATGATCGCACCTGGAAAATGATCACCGTGAGCATCAGCACGATCATCGCGGGAAATACCACTGAAAGTGCCCTGTTCGCTTTTCCAGATTCTTCTATATTGCCGCCCGTTTCGATCCTGTAGCCCTCGGGCAGGCTGGCGACAATCGGCTCAATCGCCTTTTCAATCTCTGCAGAGACCTGCGGAGGTTGAAGCGATTCGTCGATGTCACTCTCTACCGTAATTGTCGGCACGCGGTCACGGCGTTTGAGGATCGGCTCTTCAGAACGAATCTCGATGCGGCCGACCTGGCTAAGTGGAACAGCCTTCCCCCAGTGATTCATCAGAGTCATCTCGTTCAGCTTGCTGGGATCGAGGCGGTCGGTTCCGGCACTTCGCGCGATTACCTCCGCCGTTCGGATATCTTCACGGACCTGCGTCAATGGCGCACCCGTCAGAAGAAATTGGATTTGTTCGGCAGCTTCGTGGGAGGAAAGGCCAATCAGTTGTAGCCGCGCTTGGTCGAGCACAAAATGCACAGTTGGCGCACGTTCTCCCCAGTCCTGGTTTACCTGCCGAGTATTGGGATTTGCCAGCATTGCCGCCTGTACCTGTGCCGCAATCGCGTGGTCCTTTTCCAGGTCGGGGCCGGTGACGCGAAACGCTACCGGCCACGGTGAATATGGTCCAAACACGAGCTGCGAAGCGCGCACACGTGCTTCAGGCGCAAGGCCCTGCTCAACCCGTTCACGCAGCCTGACCTTTAAACGGTCTCGATCCTTTTCATTGGCCGTCAGAACAATGATCTTGGCAAAATTGGGGTTCGGGAGTTCTGGATTGTATGAAAAGAAGAAGCGCGGAGCACCGGCCCCGATGTAAGCCGTAACAATCTTTGCTTCGGGCTGCGGCCGCAGCCACTCCTCGACTTTTTTCGCACTCGCGTTGGTGGCTTCTATGCTGGTGCCTTGTGGTAGCGTCACCTCTACCAAGAGTTCAGGCCGATCGGATTGAGGAAAGAACTGCTTTTTGACAAGTCCCATGCCTGCAACTGAGACAAGAAAGGTGCCCAGAACAATGCAAGCAACCAAAACCTTTCGGCGTACCGCCCAAACGATCAGACGCCGAAGCTTCTCGTACCCGGGGGTCGCATAAATGGCTGCATGGCCACCGGACAGAGCCTTGATCTTGGGCAACATCTGCACGCCAAGATAAGGAGTAAAGGTTACGGCTACGACCCACGAGGTGAGCAGCGCAAAACCCACTACCCAGAAGATGTTTCCCGCATACTCGCCAGCGCTCGATCGAGCGAACCCCACGGGCATGAGACCAATAACAGTGACAAGCGTGCCAGCAAGCATGGGAGCAGCAGTATGACTCCATGCGTACCCGGCGGCCCGGATGCGGTCCCACCCTTCTTCCATTTTGACCACCATGATCTCGATGGAGATGATCGCATCGTCAACAAGAAGGCCAAGGCCGAGAATCAGAGCGCCGAGCGTGATGCGATCAAACACTCTTCCGGTCAGAAGCATGATGACGAAGACGGCCGCTAACGTCAGCGGGACGGCCGCTGCCACGACGATTCCTACGCGCCAACCGAGGCTGATAATGCTAACGATCATCACGACGGCAAGTGCGACAAAGAACTTCAGCATGAACTCATCCACTGCTTCGCGGATGTTTACTGCCTGATCCGTCACTTTGCTGAAGCTGATGCCTGCAGGCAGGTCGGCGGAAATTTTCTTCTGTTCGGCAACAAGGGCTTTGCCGAGGTCCAGACCGTTCCAGCCCTCCTTCATCACGATGCTGAGAAGCAAGGCCGGCTGGCCATTATGGCGGACAAGAAAGGTTGCGGGATCTTCGTATCCGCGCTTCACATCGGCAATATCGGAGAGCTTTAGGGTGCGCCCGCCTGACACGACGGTGGTATCCCGAATCTTCTGAGGGTCATCAAGCGCACCATCCAGGCGAATGTAAACCTGCTGAGCTTTCGTATCGATAGATCCAGATGGAGTTACGGCATTCTCTCGAACCAGAGCATCGAAGACATCTCGTGCGCTTACTCCTAGCGTGGCCAGCCGTTCGTAAGAGAACTCGACGAAAATACGTTCTGGCCGTTCTCCAACGATGTCCACCTTCTTCACGCCAGGCACATGAAGCATCCGCTGTCGAAGCGTTTCGGCTTCACGGGCAACCTGGCGTGGAGGAAGATCTGGAGCCTCGACCGAGTAGAGTGCGAACGTCACATCCGAGTACTCGTCATTGATGAAGGGACCGAATACCCCCTGAGGCAATTTGTGTGCTTCATCGCCTAGCTTTTTGCGAGCCTGGTAAAACTCTTCCGAGACGTCCTCTGGGCGAGTAGTGTCCTTGAGACTCAGCATCATCAGCGCGAGCCCGGGCCGCGTAAAGGTCTCTACGCGATCGTAGTCGCGCAATTCTTGCATCCGCTTCTCCAGTGGTTCGGCAACAAGGTCCTGCATCTCCTGTGCCGTCGCTCCGGGCCACACCGCTGCAACGGTAAACACCTTGATCGTGAAAGTTGGGTCTTCTGCGCGTCCTAGTTTTAGGAAGGCAAAAATGCCAGCGGCCACAATCGCGATCAGCAAGAACAGAGTGATCGCTTTTTCGCGGACCGCGAGGGCTGATAGGTTGAGAAACTGCTTCGCCGCGGAATCGGGAACCTGGGGTCCAGAGCTGCCGCGTTCCGGCATCGATTTCTCGTTTTTTTGTGATCTATGGTGCTGGCTCATCGAGTTTCTGCCTTGTTCTCAGCGCGCACGCGTTGACCATCGCGAAGCAAATGAACGCCAAGCGCTACGACCTGTTGTCCTGGGTGCAGGTTCCCGCTGACGGTTGCTAGTTCTTCACCGAGTTGGCGTACTTGCACAGGTTGAAATGAGACGGTGGACGTAGAAGGGTTCAGCACCCAGATACCAGGTCCCTTCCCTTGATCGAGAACGGCTGCGACCGGTACTTGCAGCATGTCGATCCCAACACTATCGGAGAGATGGACTGTAACGGTTGCTCCTAACGGAGCATTCGCGGCAGCGCCTTCGAGAACGTACCGTGCTTCAAAGGTCCGGGTCTGCGGGTCAGCAGCGCCGGAAATCTGTCGCAATCGAACTGGAACCCTCATCGTGCTGCCGTAGAGCCTTGCGTATGCTGTCGATCCAAGCGCCGGCCTCAACGTCTCGGGCAGGTTCACTGCGGCCTCTCGCGGACCGGAATGGGCGAGCTTCACAACTGTTTGCCCGGCCGCTACCACTTGTCCTGGCTCGGCTAGGGTCTCGATCACGATGCCGTCCGCGTCGGCAAAAAGTTGTGAGTAGCCGCCCTCGTCTCTCGCAACCTGCTCCTGAGCGGTGGCAGCAGCGAGCTCCGCTTGTGCTGCGTCTGATGCGGCCTTGATCTGATCGTAGATGGAAGCGGAAACCGCACCGCTCTTGACCAAAGGGCGATAGCGGGCCTCATCGGCGGCGGCTTGAACAGCCTTTGCTTTCGCCGCGGCGACGGTTTCTGCTCGCGCGGTAATGGCATGTGCATAGTCGGTTCGATCGATCGTCATGAGCGGTTGTCCAGCGCGGACAAACTGCCCCGTATCTACCAAGCGGCTCGTGATCTTTCCAGGAACTCGGAAACCAAGATTGCTCTGAACACGCGCTGAGACCACGCCAGTGAACGCGGGATCTGCCCCGGACGACGAACCTATTTCCACTACGCGAACCAGCTCCGGCTGTGTTCTTGGGTCTAATTCCCGCTTCTGACCGCAACCAGTCAAGCTGACTACGAGACCGGCGATGACCAGCACGAGAGCGGAATAGCTGAAATTAATCCGATTCATATAGTTCTTCCTTTTATTGAGGGTTTTGATCATGGGAGCCAGCCGCCCCCGAGAGCCCGATAGGAGCCGACCGCTGCACGCGCCGCACTCTCTCGCGCTACAGCCAACTCGTCCTTGGCGACAAGCAACTGACGATCCGCGTCGAGCACATCCGTGAGTCCGATGACGCCTGCAGCGTAGGATTCTTCCGAGCGGTCGCGCACGCGCTGCAATTCGTCGATTTCACGGAGGATTTCATTGCGGCGATTTTCCGATTGGACCAGAAGACTGAAGGCGTCTTCGACATCTTCGGCCGCGTGCAGGACGGAGCTACGATACTGGAGCAAGGCTTCGGCATTGGCGCCTCGCGCTTGCGCCACTTCTGAGGCGACACGCCCGAAATCGAAGAGTCTCCAGCGCAGACCTACAACACTGACAGGTTGAAATCCTTGCTGCTCGAAAAGATGAGCGGGTGCCAGCGCTTGAGATCCGACGATTCCTGAAAGTGAGAGCTTTGGATAATACTCGGCAAGAGCCTGACCAATGCGAGCGTTCGAGGCAGCAACCGTTCGCTCGGCAGCGATGATGTCAGGTCTCCTGCGTAATAGATCATTGGGCGTGCCGAAACCGGAGATTTCCGGTACATCGGGAATGTTTGCGACAGGGCTCAACTCCGCTGCGTACGTTCCCGGCTGGGCGCCCATCAGAACGTCTAGCCGGTTCAGCTGTGCTTCGAGAGAGACTGTGAGCAGCGGAATCGTCGCCTTCGCTTGCGACAGCAGCGCTTGGGCCTGAGCGAGTTCGCGGTCGGAAGCGACGCCTGCATCCCTGCGCTGCTGCACCAGTTCGACGAGATGGCTGTCAGTGGCGATCTGGTCTTTGGCGAAGTTTAAGCGCGCCTGTGCGCCTCGTACCTGCATATAGGCATCAGCGGCTTCCGCGGCAACCGTGATGCGGGTGCCTGTATGGGAAGCTTCGGCCGCCTGAGCCTCGGCGGTAGCAGCCTGAGCTCCTTTCTTCAAACCGCCGAACAGATCCGTTTCCCAGCTGGCCATGAATCCGAGATCGTAGTAGTTCTGTGAGCGGTTATAGCCGGGCGCGTGTGAGGCGAGACGGCCCGTCATACTTTCAGTCGACTGGTACAGTGAGGTCGTCGAAGCGTAAAGGTTTCCTGATGGTAAGCGCTGCGCTCCTGCTCCCCGGGCAGCGGCATGCGCCTGTTGCACCCGTGTCATGGCAGCGGCGAGGTCGAGATTCTGGTCCAGCGTGCGCTTCACGATCCGTGTCAGCTCGGGATCATGGAAGCCCGTCCACCACTGGTCCAGGGGCGGTGCCGGCAGAGAGGTGGTACGAGTTTCGATCGAGGGGGCATTGTGAAACGCCTGCAGGTCCACAGCTGGGCGATGATATTTCGGCCCCACGGCGCATCCGCTGAGGCTCGCGCCGAGAGCGAGCGCAAGGCTCATTCGTAGGATGAACTTCCGAGCGTCGGGCGAGTCTTTGTCAGACAACATTAAGCAGTTCATTCCTGTGCTCCACTACCGCGCAATCTCCGGGCAACCTGTTTCAAAATCTCATTCGTAAACACACCACAGCCTCGGAATTTGGCCCCCTGCTTCATCAGTTCCAGAAGCAGCTCTTCCCCTTGTCGGCTGATCGTCGTTAGGTTTTGCAGATCGATGACGAGTTCACGACCGTCAAGTCCCGATCCCGCCCTTTCGCAGGCGGCTTTCAGCTCATCGGACCACGGCGGGACGAGCCTACCCTCTACCACGAGCCGGCGGTGCTTCCGTCCTTCAACAATCGAGATCTTCAACATGCTGTTTTCCTTTGCGGTCGTGAAGCCACTTGCACTTGCGTTCTGCCTGCACGACTCAGTTGTTGGCCTGTGACTCGGTCCTTGCGTCGGGCGCAGGCCTCTTCCGCATTTGGACCTCAGTCCCTCCACTCTCAAATGAGACCTCGTCCATCATTCGCTTCACCAAATGGATGCCGCGTCCGTGGTCCGCATTCAGACCTTCCGAGTCCAGCGCATCGCGAACCGTGTTCGGATCAAATCCTTTTCCTTGGTCCTTGACAGTCAGCAAAACTCCCTTTCCTCGTTCGCAGCGACAGTGAATTTCAACCAATTTCTGAGCGTCCTTTTCATTGCCGTGAATAACGGCATTGCTTAGAACTTCCCGAAGTGCCGGTTCGACTCCGAACTCATTGCCCTCAACGCAGCGCGATCCTTCGATCATTCGCATCAGTTGATCCACGAGAGGCGAGATCGCTTCGATTTCGCTCGGCATCCAAGCGTTGATGGTCATCGAGGAGGGACGCGTGTGTATGCCAACGCATGTTGGTGGTGGTGCCTGTCTCGCATTCACAGGGCGTGTAGTATTCATGAAGAGCCTCCCGATCAGCTGCGCGCCAGCCAATGGCTGTAGCGTACGGAATCGAGTCGTCCGAAACCCTTGTGCTGACGGAGCACGCGATACCACTTGCTCCACTCGCGGGCGAAAGTGAGAATCTGATCCATAGCACCCTCCTTCTCATCTGCTTTGTGTTCGGGCGACAAGAGGAAGGGCAACGCGGATGCCAAAGCGTGGTGCGCCAGCGCATTAGAGCAACTCGTTGATTTATTTGGAAATAGCCGCCAGCGTGAGAGGACTCAGATGGAAGTGTCAACGTGCCAGTGCCAGCGAGTTGGTACCCTGCCAGTTTCCTGGCACTGCCAGAAAACGCATTTGGAGCGAGGGCCTCTCGGAAGAAAACAGGTAAGGACGACTACGAGGAATGACGTGAGATGCCGAGCTTGCTCATTCTCAGCTGGAGGGTGGACCTTTTCATTCCGAGCTTCGCCGCTGCGCCCTTCGGACCTGCCACGACCCAATTGGATTGTTTCAAGGCTTTGAGGATTTGTTGACGTTCTGTCTCTTCGAGCGTGTCGCGAAGCCCGCCATTTGTCGATCCCTGAGCAGAACCCTTTTCTGCTGGAGATGAGGGTTTGGAAATCTTCAGGTCTGCCACATCTACCTTGAGCACAGGTCCGGTGGAAGTAATCACGGCGCGCTCAATGACGTTTTGGAGTTCTCGTATATTGCCAGGCCAATGATATCGGGAAAGGGCTTCCATGGTGGCGGAGGAGATCGTGTCAATCGTTTTGTTCATTCGCTTGGAAAACTGCTGCGCGAAGTGGCGGACCAGGAGCGGAATATCGCCGTGGCGCTCGCGAAGTGGCGGGACCTGGATTGGGAAAACATTCAGCCGGAAGAACAGGTCGGAGCGGAATTTCTGTTCGGCGACCATCGCTTCCAAATCGCGGTTTGTGGCAGCAATCAATCGAGCATCGGTGCGCAGCGTCCGCGAACTGCCCAAGCGTTCGAATTCCCGCTCTTGTAGCACGCGCAGCAGCTTGGTCTGCAATTCGAGGGGAATCTCTCCGATCTCGTCCAGAAAAATCGTCCCACCATTGGCCACTTCGAAGCGGCCGATGCGTTGCGCGATGGCTCCCGTGAAAGCACCTCTTTCGTGTCCGAAGAGCTCGCTTTCCAGCAAGCCAGTCGGTATGGCAGCACAGTTGAGTTTCACGAAGGCCTTTGATTTCCGCGGGCTCAAATCATGAATAGCGCGCGCGATGAGTTCCTTCCCGGCGCCGGTCTCCCCGTAGATCAGCACGGTGGAATCTGTGGGTGCCACGGTTTCCACTCGCTTCAGCACTTTGCGCAGGGCCGAACTCTTCCCGACAATCTCTGCGAAGTTCATCTCCGAGCGGATTTCTTCTTCCAGATAGAGCTTTTCCTGCGCGAGTTTGTCCTTGAGCTCGGAGATCTCACGGTAGGCAAGAGCGTTTTCGATCGCAATTGCGATCTGGCCCGCGGCCTGGCTGAGGAAATCGACGTCTTCGGCCGTGAAGGTTCCCTCTGTTAAACGCACAATCATCAGGTCCCCCAGCGCACGGCCGCGATTCACCAGCGGGATAAAACATGCGCTCTTCACGCTTTCCGCCGCTGCGAGTCTGTACCCCTCGCCGCCGCCGGGCCAACCGATCTCGTCAACCGTGGCGACCATCGGCTTCATCGTCTCAAATGCTCGTCTGGCGGGATCGTCCTCGGGCAGAGTGATGATCACCTCCTCCTTGGCGAAGCCCTTACTGACGGGCGCATCGAACGCATAGAGCTTGAACGTTCCCGCCCCTTCCCCCGGTAACCAGACCCCGGCTCCATCGCAGCGCATAACCTCACGAAAGTTGGCAGAAATCGCGCGCAGCACTTCGCGCAGGTCGAGATTCGAGGTGATACGGCTTGTCAGGTTCAGGAGCAATTGCAGGCGTTCGTTTTGTCGCTGTAAGCACGCCTGTGGATCTTGCGCCAGCCCAGGAACCAAATTGTCATCACCACTTCCGCTCATGTAGTTTTCGAAGAAGGCGACCCGTTATTCGACAGTGTATCTCAGAACAGATGATGGAATCATTGCGCGTCAGGTCGCAGAGTCCTCAGCCAGCGCGCCCGATCACTCAGGGGAATTGACTGCCGGGAGCACTCGACATTTTCAACTTCGACAGCACTGACGCCCGACTTCGGCGACTCTGCCGGGCCTGAGCGTACCGCAGAGGTTGGGAACCCGTGCGGATGAGGTTTTTGTATGACATCAGCAATTGCAATCTCATGTTCACCCGCGTCGCGCCGCCTCGATGGTGGCAACGTCGATCTTCTTCATCGACATCATCGCCTCGAACGCACGTCTTGCCTCAGCGCCACCGGCCGCAGGCGCATCGGTCAGCGCACGTGGGGTGATCTGCCAAGAGAGGCCCCAGCGGTCCTTGCACCAACCGCACGCACTTTCCTGGCCGCCGTTGCCAACGATTGCATTCCAGTAGCGGTCCGTCTCTGCCTGATCGTCCGTTGCGATTTGGAAGGAGAACGCCTCGGTGTGCCTGAACGCCGGACCGCCGTTGAGGCCGAGGCACGGAATGCCGAGGACGGTGAACTCCACCGTTAAGACATCGCCCGCCTTGCCGCTCGGGTAGTCAGCAGGCGCCTTGTGGACGGCGGTCACTTCACTATTCGGAAAGGTGGCAGCATAGAAGCGCGCCGCGTCAAGTGCGTCCTTGTCGAACCAGAGGCAGATCGTGTTTTTCGATTTCATAGACGTGTACCTGGTCTCCCTGTGACGGAGGCAAGTTCAACCGTGCCCCGACCGAATCATTGCGAGAATATCACCTTAAGGCGCGCGTGCCCGTGGAATTGGCATCATGAACATCATGCTCGTGGCCGTAACCGAACGAACGCGGGAAATTGGAGTTCGCCGCGCTATTGGCGCGCGGCCCAACTCAATCTGGTCGATGCCCTCCGCTTCGAGTAGCACGCAGACAGCGGTCAGTTGTGAAGATGGTGTGAGCGAGGTGTGCGCCCAAGCCAGGCGCGCTCCGTCAAGTTGGTCAAAGGCTAGTCGTCTGAAGGGAGAACTCACTGAATTCGCGCAAGTGCTTGAAAATAATCCGGGGAACGTCGGGAATTCCGAGCGACCACGCCGTGACAGTGTAGGATTCTAACCAACGACAGGGCAGCGTTCTAACCAGCTGAACTACGTCCCCGCTTAGGGAAATCAACAACTTGCGAGAAAGTCACGAAACCACAACATTGGTATGTTTGAGTTTTGTGTTACTAGACGGTCTAGGAGAGAACGCCTGACGCCCGGCCTCAATCTTCTCGGTCGCTTGCGCCAAGTCGGTCGTATCCACCAAATTGTACCGATCAAACACGGATCTGGTGGAATGTCCTGAGATCGTCATAGCCACTTTCTCGGTCACTCCGCGGCGCGTCATGTTCCTGATCGCCGAGCGCCTGAAATCATGCGGGGTCAGACCAACGTACTTTTGGTAGGACTCGCCGTTCCTGCGCTTCGCCGAAACATAGGATCCAAGTTTCGCCGCGATACATAAAGCATACCAGTCATCCCGAAAATCAACAACCGTGCTGCCGTCTGTCCTTGTAAACACTGGGTCGTTGTCATCCTTCCCGCGAACGAGTTCGAGCAGCAATTCGGCCATCTTGTCGGTCATGCGGATCTGGCGCGGATCGCCGGACTTGGTGTCTTCGAGGAGAATCAGACCATCGATGAGGTCCACCTGGCGCTTGCGGAGCCCGAGCAGCTCCGACTTCCGGAATCCAAATTTGTAGGCGCATTCGATGAACGCGCGAAGCCATGGTTCTTTTGCGTGGCTCGCAAGGATGGTAAATTGCTCGTCCTTCAAAAATCCCCGCTTGGGTTTGCCCTCTTTCAATTTCGGGGGAAATGCCGGCAGTTGCCGGACCATCGGCAAGCCGTCTTTCATGGTGGAGCGCGCCGCCAATCGAAACATAGCCTGCAGGATCGCGAGTTCACGGTTAATGGTCCCGTTCCGGATTCCTTTGAGTTGCCGGCTCGCAATGTATTCGCTGATCAGGGCGGTCGTGACGTTCGATACCGGTACCGCCTCAAACGTCGGCCGTAGGTTGCTCCAGGCGATTGCTTGTCGGCCTTCGTCTTTGCCGCCGCGGTTCCGGTAATCGACGATATAGGGATTCCAGAGATCCTTGACCGTGTAGATGATCGGTGCGGGTTCCGGCGCCGGTGTTGGGACAATAGCAGCCTTGGGCACATAGCTGCCCTTGCGGATTTCCATCTTCGTGATCGCCAACTGGTCGCGCGCAAACTCGACCGAGCAGTTGCCGAGGGAGACGTACTTGACCTTGCCCTGGTAGGCAAAGGAGATCACCAGAGAACCGTCGCGACGATGAATGCCTCGCGGCAAAACTTCTTTTCTCATCGGGATTTTCCTTTCAGCTTTCGTTCTTTGGCTTGTGCCTCGCCAAAACTTAGAAGCACATTTGAAATCAACAAGATGCAAAAGGGGCTGTGTAACATGTTACATGGGCCCTGCGGGAGCCGTAATGGGCCAGGACGAGGTTTTCGGTAGGCAGAAACGGGGATCTGGGAAGTTGTAACAGTTCACGGACATTGGGGCTAGCACATGCTTTTCGTATGTTGCGTCATTCTTGCCAGCCGCCTCCCAGTGCTTCATACAACTGAACCAGAGCCAGCAATTCATTGAGTTGGGCCTGTACAACGCCGAGCTCGGCCGAGAAGGCATTAGTTTCGTTGGTCAAGACTTCGAGATAGCCAGTGACGCCTCCGCTATAGCGCAGGTGAGAGAGGCGCGCGGAGTCCTGCGCGGATTGGAACAGGAGTTCTTCTTGAGACCGGAATTCTCTTGTCTTGCGATATGCGATTAGGGCGTCGGATACGCTGCGGAAGGCGCCTTGAATTGTTTGTTGGTAGAAAAGCAGGGCCGATTGCTGCTGCGCTTCCGCCAGGCGAACATTAGAACGGATTCTTCCCGCGGTAAAGATAGGTTGGGTGACCGCTGCGCCAAAGTTCCAAGTACCGGAGGGACCGCTGAACAGGTTGGTAAGCGCCGCCGTCTGGAAGCCTCCGCTTCCGCTGAGTGAAATTTGAGGGAAATAGGCGGCCCTCGCGACCCCGATGCCGGCGTTCGCGGCAATCAATTGTTGCTCCGCTTCGCGAATATCGGGCCGGCGTTCCAGCAAGGAGGAAGTTAGGCCCGCTGGAACTTCCGGAGGATGAGGCTGTTCTGTAAGCTTTTGTCCGCGGGGAACCACATCGGGGTTTTTTCCGAGCAAGATGCTGATGAAGTTTTCCTGCTGCTCGATCTGTTGCTCCAGGGCGGGAATCTCTGCGCCTGCCGTGTAGACCAATTGTTCCGCCTGACGCACATCGAGCATAGAAGTGGAACCGCGGTCAGCCAAAAGGCTGGTGAGCCGGAGAGATTCCTGGCGCGACGCGAGAGTGCGCTTCGAGATTTCCAACTCCAGGTCCAAAGCTCGAAGCTGGAAATAAGCCCGGGAGACATCAGCCACCAAGGTGACCACGACCTCCTGGCGAGCCGATTCGCTTGCGAGAAGGTTCGCGCGCGCGGCCTCCGTTGCACGGCGATACTTGCCCCAAAAGTCGAATTCCCAAGCGGCGGATAGATTCACGTGGCCAGTGCCTTCTTCGAACGCGGGGAGGAATTTCGATTTGGCCGATCGGTTATCGCTAATTCCCGCTCCAGCGCCTACGCTAGGAAATTGATCCGAGCGCGTGATTCCCAGTTGTGCCTGTGCTTGTAAGACTCGCGAAGCGGCAATTCGCAGATCGTAATTCTGTTGAAGAGCTGTTCGAATGAGTGAGCGGAGCTGCTCATCCTGGAAGATGTCCCACCATTTCTGATCGCCGATGGATGCGGATGGAGTTTTCGTAGCCTCTTCAGGCGTGAGCCCACGATAGGTAGCTGGCAGGGACGCAACGGGCTTTTTGTAATTCGGTCCAACTGCGCAACCGGCAAGCAGGATTAGAGCGCTCAGCGGGGCAACAATCTTGTTCATGTCAGTTGCCCTCAGCAGGAGTGGGGCTCGGCATGGCTGTCGACGCCCGCTCTTTCCCAGCGCCCGACCACTTTTCAACCAGATAGAAAACTACCGGTATGAAGAAAACTCCAATGAGGCTCGCGGCCAGCATACCTCCGATGACAGTGGTGCCCATGATCTGCCGGGCAACAGCGCCCGCGCCGGAAGCTGTCCAGAGCGGGACGGAACCAAGGATGAATGCAAACGAAGTCATCAAGATGGGGCGAAGGCGTAAGCGCGCTCCTTCCAGAGCCGCGTCGACTAAAGGCTTGCCCTTCTCGTATTCGTCTTTAGCAAACTCGACGATAAGAATCGCGTTCTTGGCGGCCAAACCAATCAGCATGACCAGACCGATTTGCGAATAGACGTCACTCTCGATTTGCACCATGTAGCTCGGCAGGAAGGCCGACAGAACTGTGCGGCGCAGCCACAGAATGCCAAAGGCGCCGAAAACCGCGATCGGAGTGCTCAGTAGGACGCTGAAGGGTAGCGACCAGCTCTCATACAAGGCCGCCAGGATGAGAAAGACGAACAGAAGCGAAAAGCCGAAAATCGCAGCTGGCGGCACACCTTGCTGAGCTTTTTTTTCCTGAAAGGATATCCCCAGGTAATCGAAGCCCATTTCATGCGGCATCGTTTGCGAGAAAACCTCTTCAAGCGCGGCCATGGCTTGGCCGGCACTATAGCCTGGAGCGGCGGCGCCGTTAATCTGCGCCGAGCGATATTCGTTGAAACGCATGGTGAACTCCGGGCCTGAACGCGATTCAAATCGCGTGAGAGTCGCAAGTGGCACCATCTGCCCCCTATTACTTCGGACGTAGAACTGGCCAACGTTTTCCGCCCTGGTGCGATAATCGCCTTCGGCCTCGATGTAAACCTGCCACTGGCGGCCAAAGCGGTTGAAATAGTTGATGAACAGGCCGCCCATGAACGCCTGCAGTGTTTTGTAGACGTCGCCTACGGCGACGCCCTGCTTAATTACCTTGTCGCGGTCCACATTCACGAACTGCTGCGGCACGCTGGCCAGAAACGTCGTGCTCAGGCCGGCAATCTCCGGACGTTTCCGCGCGGCTGTCATAAAGGTTTGCAGATTCGAGGCAAGAAATCCGACGTCTTTGCCGGAGCGATCTTCCAAGACAAACGTAAAGCCACCGGAAGTGCCAACGCCCGGAATGGCTGGGGGCGAAAAGGAAAAAGCAATGCCTTCCGGAATGGTGGACAGTTCCTGATTGATGCGCTGCTTGATAGCTTGTAGCTGCTGATCGCGCGACTTGCGGTCGTCCCAAGGCTTCAAGGTCACGAAAAAGAAAGCGTTGTAACTGGTACGCACGAAGCTAAGCAAGCTGAAACCAACAACGCTGGTCGTGTATTGAACGCCCGGCGTGTTGGCCAAAGCGTTTTCGATTTTCCTCGCGACTTCGTCGGTGCGTTGAAGAGAGGCTGCGCTGGGGAGCTGCAGATTGATGTACAGATAACCCTGGTCTTCGTCGGGCAGAAAGCTGGAAGGCACTTTGCTTCCAAACCAGCCGGCTGCGGTGCCAAAAGCAGCCAGCAGAATCAGCGCGATCGCACTCTTCCGAATGAGAACACCGCACATTCGAACATACGCGTTAGTCGCATTGGCAAAGGCGTGGTTAAACCACCTGAAAAAGGCTTTGAGAAGTCCGCCAGTGGAAGTTCTCGGCCGCAGCAATAAAGCGGCAAGGGCTGGACTCAGTGTCAGAGCGTTGAACGCAGAGAGAATTACGGAGATGGCGATAGTTACAGCGAATTGCTGATACAGGCGGCCGGTGATGCCAGGTATAAAGGCAGTGGGAATGAACACCGCCGAAAGAACGAGAGCGATACCAACCACCGGCCCCGAAATCTCTTCCATGGCTTTGAGGGCTGCTGCTTTGGGCTCAAGACCTTCCTCGATGTGGCGTTCAACGGCTTCAACCACGACGATGGCGTCATCAACGACTAAGCCGATGGCCAGGACGAGCCCAAACAAGGATAGAGTATTGACCGAGAAACCGAAGATCGGAAAAAACATGAATGTGCCGACCAGCGAGACGGGGACAGCGAGTAGTGGAATGAGCGTGGCGCGCCAGCCCTGGAGGAAGATGTATACAACGATGATTACCAGGATGATCGCAATGACTAAAGTCAGAACGATTTCCTTCATGCCTTGTGTGACGGCCCGCGTAGTGTCCAGCGAAAGGACGTAGTCCATGTCGCTCGGCAAACGAGTTTTCACTTCTGCGAAAAGTTTCCTGACCCCGTTGGCGGCCTCCACGGCGTTAGAACCCGGCAACTGGTATACGGCGATGATGGCCCCCGGCTTCCCATTCAAGCGACCCACAACGCTGTAGTTCTGCGCGCCAAGCTCTACGCGTGCAACGTCCTTTAGACGGACCATTGCCCCACCGGGGGACTCGCGTACAACAATTTCTCCGAATTCCTCGGGCGATGACAGGCGGCCCTGAGCCCGGACGGAATAGGTGTACACCTGGCCTTTCGGAACAGGTTCGCTACCCACCTGACCAGCAGGGTTGACCGTGTTCTGTGACTGGATTGCTGTGACAATCTCCGGAACCGTGATGGCCAGCTTGGCTAATTGGTCAGGCTTGACCCACAGCCGCATCGCGTACTGACCCGCTCCGAAGATCTGGACACTTCCAATCCCGTACGAGCGTGTGATTTGATCGGCAAGATTGATGTAGGCATAGTTAGCCAGGAATCGCGCATCGTAGGTGCCATTGGGTGAGTATAACGTGACCAGCATTAGGGGGGCCGTCACGGTCTTCTGCACGGTGACGCCAAAATTGGTGACATCGCTCGGAAGCTGTGACGCTGCCTGCGTTTCTCGTATTTGGGTCAGGATGAGATCGGTGTTCGGATTGGTCTTGACGTCGTAGTCCACAATGAGCCGCATTACGCCATCGGCCGTTGAGTTTAGCGAATACATGTAGTTCAGATTGTCAACGCCGCTCATCTGCTGTTCGATTGGCGTTGCCACGGATTGCTCGATGGTTTGCGCATCCGCGCCGACATACGTGGCGACAACTTGAACCTCGGGCGGTGCGATATCGGGAAAGAGGGCCACGGGAAGACTGGTGATGGTAACTGCGCCTACGATCACCATCAGAATAGCGATGACCATCGCCACGATCGGACGATTGATAAAGAACTTTGACATGGTCAGTTGCCCTTCGTGGGAGCGGCGGCCTGCTTAACCTTGACAGTCGCACCGTCGCGGACCTTTTGCAGCCCTTCGACAATCACCAACTCGCCGGGTTTGACGCCGCCTTCGACGATCCACATTGCATCCACGCGCTCCCCGACTTGGACCGGCCGGATGCTCACTCTGTTATCGTTGCCAACCACGGCCACTTGATAGCTTCCTTGGAGTTCCGTGACCGCCCTTTGAGGCACGAGAAGAGCGCCGGGCCGAACGTCACCGGGTGCCCGGACTCTGCCAAACTGGCCCGGTCTCAGAATGTTTTTTGGATTGGGGAACGCGCAAACAACACGGATACTGCCAGTCGTCACGTCGATTTGGCGGTCGGTTAACAAAAGCGTACCTTTGTGTGGATAAACAGACGCGTCGGCCAAGATAAGATCGAAAGGGGGCGCGTCCGACGGCACCTCTTGCTGATTGTGAGAATTGATTCTTTCCGCGAAATGCATGTACTCCTGCTCGCTAATTGGAAAGTACGCTTTGATAGGATTCACCTGTGAGACCGAGGTCAGTACTGCCGTCGGGTTCACGAGATTCCCGATTTGCACCTGCGCAATTCCGGCGATGCCGTCTACCAGCGACGTGACGTTGGTGAAGCCGAGGTTGAGGTCCGCCTGTTCCACTTGAGCCTCGGCAGCTTTTACTGCCGCTTTCGCTGCGAGGTTTGCCTGGACATCGTTGTCCAATTGGCTCTGAGCAATGGCGCGCTCCTTGGCCAGCGGAGTATCGCGGTCGACATCGAGCTGAGTCTTGCCCAGGTTGGCCTGGGCTTGCGCGAGTTGCGCTTTGGCTTGATCAAGCACTGCTTGGAAAGGACGCGGGTCGATCTGGAAAAGCATTTGACCCTTGCGTACAAAAGAACCTTCCTTGTAGGCCTGGCGGATGATGTATCCAGTCACTTGGGGTTGAATCTGTGCGTTGACGTAGCCATCGAGCGTAGCAACCCACTCGCCGTAGATAGGGACATCTTTTTGCACCACCGTGGCCACTTCCACCTCGGCGGGTGATGGAGGAGCAGCAGCGTTTGGATTTCGACAACCCGTGAATAGCAACGAAGCCGCCGGGAGCAGAGCCACAATGGGCCAGATCTCTCCAAAAAGAGACCGTGATTTCTTCTTCCTCAGGGTTCGAATCGTGATTTGCATAGCTGAAATTCCTTGTCTGAATCTTGCCGATCTTTCCTTACTTGCAGACTCACAACTGACGGGTATGGCGCATATGATGCTCCAAATCCTCCCTGAGGTACACACGAGGCCTGCTCAACGATCCCGATGGCAGCTTGCTAATCCGATCGAGCCGGCACTGAATCAGCTGAGGAGATCACGCAGTGACGAAAAGAGATCGGGCTGCTCGAGCGATTCCCTTGAGAACTCGGAGGCCATCCTCCTGTGAGCCGGTATCGAACTGTGCGCCCGTATGATCGACAGCATTGCTGACCATAGCAACCAAGGCTACAGAAGCTTGCCTGGCCACGCCAAAGGCAAAAAGCGATGCGGCCTGCATTTCGACCGCGAGTGCGCCCTCCTGGGCCCATTTATTGAGTTGTGCTTTGGTTTCGCGGTACGGTGCATCCGTTGTCCACACCTTACCAGATCGGATGGCCCATCCGGTAGCGATCAACTCCCGCTCGAGTAGCGGAACCACCGCCGACTTGCACGCGACTTCACTGTCCGGCGGCAGGTAGTGATAAGAAGTTCCCTCGTCACGAATCGCGCTGGTTGCCACGACGAGACACGGGAGCGGTAAATCGGGAGACACGCGGCCGGCGGAAGTCAGCCCGATGATGAGTTTGGCCCCCGCTGCTTGGAGCTGCTCGGCAATGAGTACCGCGTAAGGTCCGCCGATGGTTCGCGCGATGATTCCGCAGGTAACATCTTCGAGATCCATCGCGAACATCGAGGTGTGAAAGCACGCCCAGGGCCCGAAGGGCTTGGCTATGCCATCTCGAACCAGCCAGTCGGTGATATCTCCATCGAACTCCAGGATGCACACGGGAGGAACGATTCCTGCAGGGATCTGCCGCCTTCGGCGCACATCGTCGATCAAGTTTTTGGGGGTGAATGCGGACGGTTGATCCAGCGCATGGTCGAGGATCGGAGGAGTCGAATCTTCCGTCATGCCCGACCCATCACCTCGCCGCGTTCGGTTAAAGATAATCTTTATTCCGCGATGAAGCAGTATAGACGACATCGATTGACGCAACGATCCGCCTATTGCGCGTCCATCCACTTGTCCGAGCCCGTCAGCTTGACGGCCACATTCGTAAAGAATATTCGAGCCGCCTTGCCGTCCGCCATCCCGCGATGGTCGGTTGAGACAAGCAGCGGGCCGGCTTTCTTGTAGCCTGCCCAAGTGGTGGAGAGGAGACTCGGTTTCTTCGGTCCACCGCGATGGTAGGTGAATTCCTTAACTCGCCCATCCGACCCGAGGAAAAGATCCCACGTATCTCCCGGCGTGTAGCCGCCAGCCTCCGCAGGATATTTCACGGACACTAGCGTGGCCGTACCATTGGCCAGGGGCAATTTTTGCTTTTCCTTGACTGTCACAGCGGCGCTGGTATCCCAATAAACATGGAAGGGGAAAATGAACCAATAATTGTCGTTGACGAAACCCGGTTCAATTTCGTCTTTCACGTTGGCAGGTGCGTTGTTGAGTTGAGACCGGTTATAGGTAACCTTCACCGGCTTGCCGTCCGTGTCTTTTGATTCATATGTGACTTGTCCGGTCTTGGGCTCCCAGGTCCACGTGCGTGAGAGACTCACTTTCAAAGCAGGGAGCTCCAGGTTAAACGTGTAGCGTACGGCATCTAATTGCCCAAACGAATCAAAGCCATAAGTCTTGGCAAGTTGTTCCGCAATGGGTGGGCGCGTCTGTGCCCGGGAAGTGCCCGCAAGGAGTAGCACGCCAAAAAATAGCCAACGGATCATCGTGAAACGGCGCAACTTTGTCATGGATTGCCCTCCTCAGCCAATGAAACGAACGTGGTCTTGGATGATTTACAAAGTTCCTTGGATACCTGAATCGTATGTGGTGCAGTTGCCTTCACTCTACCAGGTCCGCTGAGCATTGCAGAGCGGCCGATCGTCTAGCCCGAAGCAAAGCGATCATGGCAGCGGCTACTGCCACGGACCCGTATTCCAGCATCATGATCCAGTCCGGAACTACCCACGGCCGTCCCACTAAGCGCAGGTGCCAGACATAATAAGTAGGAATAATGCTCAAAGTCCAGACCATGATCGGGACCGTTGAGGTTGACTTTATGAACGGCAGCACCCACAGCAGGTACCAGGGATAGACAACCGGCGCACAGAAAAGTGATGCTGCCATTGGCCAAGCAAACGCGTCCAAAGACCCTTCCGCGGACCTTCCTCTCATCCAGATCGCTGAAAGAAGGCCGACGAGCACTGCCAGCCCAGCCACAACCTGTGGAGCCGTCACTCGCTCGAGTGTTGCAAAAACGGGATCATTAAAGCGGAACCTCTGCACGTAGGTGCCGAGCGAGCCGATCGGAATCCGCCCGTGGTTGAAAAATGGCACGTAGAGGAGTCCGACCACGATTGCCGCCAGCGCCGCGTCGCGCACGCGAACACGCTTCCAATAGAGCGGCAGCAGTACGATCGGGAGGAATTTCACTGAAACAGCTAGTCCAAATGCCAGGGCCGCAACCGCGCGCCAGCGGCGCACAAGCGAGGTCACGGAGACCAAGAGCAGCAGCACGCCGAGAATATCGACGTGCCCGCTGCCCGCCACCTCAATCGCGAGCAGCGGGTGCCAGGTAAAGGCCAGAACCCAATGCTCTCCTTGCCGAGTACGACGCAAGACGTCGAGCAACACAAACACAATCACCAAATCGCAAACTACAAATGCTACTTTCAGCGCAAATGTAGACTCGTGAATCGATGTTACCGCGCGGAAGAATAGCTGCGCCCCCGCTGGATAGGGGCTCGGCACCTCCGGATTATTCAGCGTACGTGTCTCCGATGTGTGCAAGCCGGCAAGTGCCGGGTCGCTCGGAACCACGGTATAAGGGTTATAGCCGAGTCTCTGCACGCGGCCGTCCCAAACATATCGATGAATGTCGTCGTCTAGACCCGGTGGCACTCGCAGGAATTGAAAATGCCACAGGGCAGACAGGGCAAGACCGAAGACGATGACGCGCTTCGGAAACTCCGGCGTGGAAAAGAGCTCGCGGATGGCTAGGAGGTATGCGACGCCAGCAACAGCCAGAGGAATGAAAAATGACGATTCACCCGTGCGGATGAAGTTGCGTGAGCAGATCGTCAGGGCCACAAGCAAGATGGCGCCGAGTCCGTACAGCCTGTGCGAGGGTGTGAGTTTCACAGGCCTCCCGTTCAATGACGAAGTTGCGCGACTGCTTGCTGCCATTCGCCGAGCCAGCTTGCAGTCCGTGGGGCCTTCGCGGGAGCGAGCCGCAATTCCCGAGCCAGCAGAATCAAATCGTTTGCGACATCGATGTCATAGAAGGGCTCCGTGAAGCCGGTTGAGAGTTCAAGGACCTTCGTGCGCGTCAGCAATCTGTCGAGCGCACTCCTTGTTCCCATTCGATCGCTTTCGAAGAGCGTCGGGTGAGCGGCTTTGGCGCCAACCAGGTAGTAGCCTCCATCGTTGGTTGGCCCGACAACCACGTCATGCGTGGCGAGTATTTCGAACGCGCTGTCCAGAACCGACGGCGCGAGGTGTGGACTGTCGCTATTGAATGCGATGACGTGCTGCTGGCCGGTGGCAGTGAAATGTCGAAAAACAGAGGTGAGGCCTGCTGCGAGACCTTCTCCTTCTTGCGCCACGACCTGCACTGTATTGCCTAATAGCTGCGCCAATTCGTCCTGATCCGACGCAGGGCACATCACCGCGATCTCCACGCCCGTCAATGACGTTGCCAACGCGAGGGTGTCCTCTAAAAGGCAGCGATACAGGGCTGTCACTGCGGGAGAAGGAAGGCTCTCAGTGAGCCTGGTCTTGACCATGCCGAGCTTGGGGGCTTTCGCCATAATGACTAACATGCGCTTTGGGTGAGAAAAACACATAGTCGTGTGGCTAGAGGGTTCCCTGAAAGATTGGTCCATCGGGACTTATGCCGGTCGCGGCGTTCCCGCCCTTCGACGTTGAAAATAATAGCGCACGATCCGGCTCAGGATGAACCACGCTGCTCCCACCGTGCCTTTCACCGTACCGCTAATTTTGGATTTTCCAATGCGTGGGTAGTAGCTCACAGAGACTTCCACGATGCGAAATCCTGCGATGGCCCCTTTCACGATCATTTCCACCGCCCAACCGTAGGTAACCTCTTCAAGGGCGAGGGCGCACAGCACATCTGCGCGGCCAGCGCGAAACGGACCGAGGTCACTGACCTTCACGCCGTACAAAAGCCTGATCAGGCCGGCGGCGAGGCGATTGCCGAATGATTGGTGCCACGGGAGCGCACCGGGGTTGCTTTTGCCGCCGAAGCGCGAACCGAGCGTAATGTCAGCGCGCCCCTCGATGATCGGAGCCAAGATAATCGGCAACTCCGAAGGGCGGTCGCTGTAGTCTCCGTCGAGGAAAACGACCACATCCGGATTTTGCGTATTCGCAAGCCCTGTCAAACAAGCGCGCCCGTATCCCCTGCGGGGTTCCTGGATGACTTGTGCCCCCATCTTTCGGGCGAGATCGGGCGTTCCGTCAGTCGAATTGGTGTCGACAACGATGACCTCCGTGACGAGATTGGAAGGCAGATCGGCAAGCACACGGCCAATGGCCTGCGCTTCGTTATGGGTAGGAATGATGACCGATACTCGCACGCAGATTCCCTCATCACCACCAAGGGGACGCGGGCCGCCGCCGTGCCAGCAACGCGTCGATGCCCCAGGCACGACCTGCGCGTCCCACGGCGAGTCCGAGCGATGCGATCACCGGAACCAGGAGTTCCCAAACCCATGACGTGCCCCATTCCGAGATCCAAAGGCTGGTGAGGAAGAGGAATGCGACAAAGGCGGTTGGACGTGTAAGTAGACCAATGACCAGCAGGATTCCAAGCGAGATCTCCGTCGCCGCCTGCATGGGAGCCGCCATGGCCGCATGGCTTGCCATCAGTCCCATAACCCACTTCCATGCTGCCGGTGAGTGGCTCGACTTGATGTAGTAATTGATCACTCCTGCGTACCCCGCTGGGGTGTATCCGCCCTTCCCCAGATTCTCGAAGAACACCCATACAAACATCGCACCGATCGTCACGCGAACCAACGCCAAACCGTTTGCCGCATCGGGTCGGCCGATGAAGCTGACTGTCGAATTTTGTGCTTGAGTTGCGTTTGTCGTCATTCTAAACCTCTGCGCAAAAGATTCCACCCGCGACTAAGGGCGAAATCTTAAACTATCGGACCCGTCTGTGCCAGATGGATGCGCACGGGATAACTACGTTGCAATTCGGATCAGCCGTAAAAGCTTTTGACAGAATTCGTCAATTCCGCTTGATGATAAAAACTGTCTTATCGTCTATACGGTCTTGCTCGCCAATCTGTCGCAGACGATCATCTCGTTTGACAGCGTATTCGAGCAATGCATTGCAAATGTCTTTTGCCGGCAGCTGGTTGTGTTCGCGCATGACGTTTTCAAGCTGCTGGCGTTCCTCCTTGTCGCTTCCGTCATAAACCCCGTCGGTGTAAAGGAAGAAAATGTCCCCCGGACTCATCAGCGTTAGCTCTGACACATCCGAGGATTTTGCCCGCCTCTGCCGGAATTCCAAGGAAAGGTATCTGTTGCGATCCGGATCATCTTCCGCAAGCTGCACTCCGAGCGGGAGAAATTGCACCATCCGGCTTTTATCAATGTCCATGAACTTGCGGTATTCGACCGAAAAGACTAGCGGTGGTGGATGTCCAAAATTCACGAATCTGAAATAACCATAAGGGTGTACTTCACCGTAAAGCATGGTGGCAATCTCCTGCGCGCTCTCTTTCTCGCTTCTGCCGAGAGCATTGCGTGCGGTCACGGACAGGGCCAATCGCAAGTTGATCCTCTCGAACAACTCCGCAGTCGTTTTTCCCCGGTGATCGAGTTCGGAAAGCATAAGTGCATGAAACGTATCGTGAACCGTGGAAGCGATTTTCGCTGAAATGATTCCGTGTCCTTGAGCGTCCACCACGAGGACGCCCGCTATGCTGTAAAGCTCACGCAGGTCTTCGGCGACCCGCACCTGTTCCGAACTTCGTGCGTCTCGATATTCGGTTTCCATTTCAGGTTTATAGCCCGGCCTCGATTTCAGCCATTCCACATGGTCGTCCACCGAATTGTGTGGCGCCGCACCTGTCGGAAGCGGTTCGAGGTACTTCTTCGATCGCTTCAGTGCCCGCTGAATGCGTGTGTCGATGTCGTAACGTTGCTGAAAGTTTATGTACTCAAAGAGGTCGCCGCCGACCGTTCCGGCGGGAATAGAATTGCCGTACATCTCGATTCCTTGCACATGAGGAATCACGCCTTCCACCGGCATCAGCCGCTTGCGCAGATATTCATCGATACTTGGGGCATCGTAAGTTTTGGGCATAAGAGAATTCCTGAATGAAGCGAACTCCCTCCCGTAATGCTTTCCGAGGACACGAGGATGCGCCACTCCTTGGCATCGCGTCTATTGTATTTTGGTATCGATCTGTTCTGGTCAGTGCCACCCTGGCCTAATCAACAGCAAATAGGTCCGATGCATCTCCATGTTCCATCCCCCTTGTGAAGGCTATCGCGCCGAGTACAACCAGCCCATCTTAATCGCGCGCGATCACGATAGTCGTACATGCGCTTTCGCCTTTGGGGAGCTCGCGAGCGGGAGCCATGCGGATTTCCAGCTTTTGGGCTTCTCCGCGGACAATTGGGCAATAGAAGTCCGGCTGATCCAAACCATTCTGGATGCGGCGCCGCCCCGCACAACCGCCATAGCAAGACTCCAGATAAACGCAGGAGCGGCACGCCTCTGGCGTGGTGCGCGCCTCCACAAAGGGGGCAGTTTCTACAACTCCTGAGCGGAGCGACAACAGGATCGCCAGAGGTTCCCCAGCCCCCGGCCAGTAGACGCAAGGCTGAGAAGTAGCGCGCGGCGTAACCCGCACCGTACTTACGCCGCAACCTCCGACCCTTGGGGGTAAACCCGCCATTGCTCGAACCAACGGCTCGCCAATAGCAATCACGTCGGTTTGCTCAAATACGGCGCGAAAGCCTCGCCAGTACTCCTCGTAGCTCAAGGCAAATAGGTCAGAACGCACGGCTTGGTAAACGTTGAGGCGCAGCGGCGCCTGGTAGCGCTTGACCACGCGCGCCACTTCGGCAAGGCGCAGATAGTTCGACTTCATCATTACAGCGATGAAGGTGACAGGGATCCCCAACCGGACGCAGCGTGCTGCTTGATCATGGACCAGCGCCCAATTGCCGGAACCGCGTTGGGCATCCTGCTCACGTTCGGTGGGATAATCCAGAGAGAACTCGACATCGTGAAAGGCTCGAAGCTCGTCATCTGTGAGCATTGCCGCGCTGTGACCGTTAGAGGTGATGGTGAGCTTCACCGACTGAGTGCGGAGGTAGGCCAAAATCTCTCTGAACTGCGGGTGCATTCCGTTCTCACCGGTGCCCAAATTAACGGAGCGGACCGGCAGGCTTCCCATCACGGATCGCACCTGCTCGAGGCTAAGGCGGTCAGTCCTCGCCGGATCGCGGTAGCAGAAAGAACAAGCCAGGTTGCACTCGTTGGTCAGCCCGAGGCCGAGCGCAAATCCTCCAGTCGCAGCAGGCCGGACCGACGCAGGGTCTGAAGCGGACTGAGTGTCGGCCTGCGTCATTATCCCGTTTCCTCGGTCGATGACCCATTGGAATGGCGAGCGATTATCTGTATATATCGCGCGACCGCAGCAAACTCCGGTCGACTACCCAGCTTACGCTCCAGTGCAAGAATCCGCTCGCACTCCTCGCGGCGGGAGACTTGCGGCGGCAAGTAATCCGAAATGACGCGTACGCCGCGCTCGGCAGCCACTGCGAGTGACGCCCCTTTTGTCATGGCTTGCAGGCTGTCCAGCGTAAATAGCCTCACACGGCCGCCAAGGAGAGATTCATATCCCCACACAGCCGTAAGGTTGCGTTCTACCGCTCCCAGATCACCTGCTACGATGCCGGCCTTGAGCACCTCACCGGCCCGGCTGCGCACCAGAACAGACACAATCTCGATCCCGGTCGCATCACTTCGCAGCACCTGGGCGGCGGCGGAGAGGACAGCATCTGGAGCGTCAACGTATTCCAGCAGGTTGTGACAAAGAACGATGTCGAACGATCCCACAGGAAACAAGTTCGCCACTTCGGCCGCGTCGCCGTGTTTTAGGGCGATCTTCCCGTCAACGCCAGCTTCCCGTGCCGAACGCTTCGCGATCTCCAGCATCGCTGGAGAGGAATCTAGCAGCGTCACGTTTATGCCAAGACGCGCCAGGCGCACGGCGGCGGCTCCCGTGCCGCATCCGAGATCCAAAGCGCGCAGTGACAACTTGGTCCGCGGCAGGGGCAGAAAATCCTGTAGGTTGGCGAAAGCCAAGTCGCAGCGCAAGCGGCCCTCGGGTGTCTCGAGGTAGGCGGCGTACTTGTCCGCGCCGCTCTGGAAGCGCCCGCTGTCAGCTTTGGCGATCATCTTCATGCAAAACTCAGGCGAAGTCGATCCCCGATTCAAGTATTGTACACGGACAGAGTCGGGTGTACGGTGTCTGTCAGCAGAGAGGTCAGAAGAATTCTCGTGCAGAGGTATTGACTATGAATCGTCGCGATTTTCTGCAATCAGGGGGTATTCTGTCAGTAAGCCTCGCGTTCGCGAAGGCCGAACGCTTGTTTTCACAGGTCACCACGCTTGATCGTTGGCGCACTTTTCAAGTAACAACGCGTGTCGAAGTCCTGAAACCCTCCGGAACGACACGTATATGGGTGCCGGCGGCGCTCATTACGGAAACGCCCTTCCAGAAGACGATCGCGAATACCTTCAACGCGGAAGGTGGCACCGCGAAACTGCACGAAAGCAACACCGACGCGCTCGGAATCATCGCCGCGGAATTTCCTGCCGGGGTGAGGCCGGTCCTTACAGTGACTAGCCGAATCGCCACGAAAAATTGCGCGGTCGACCTCACCGCTCGGGGAACGGCACCGAAAGAGGGCCGCGCGGAATTGGAGCATTTCTTGCGACCAACCAAGCTCCTGCCGACGGACGGCATCGTGAAAGCGACAGCGAGCGAAATCACGAAGGGCGTGAAGACGGATGTTGAGAAGGCGCGCGCGATCTACGAGTGGATCGTTGACAACACCTTTCGGAATCCGAAAACACGCGGCTGCGGCGTCGGCGACATTCGCTTCATGCTGGAGTCCAGAGATCTGGGTGGCAAGTGCGCAGATCTAAACGCGCTGTACGTTGGGCTGGCGCGCGCGGCGGGCCTCCCCGCGCGCGATGCTTATGGCATCCGCGTCGCCAAGTCCGAAATGGGATACAAGAGCCTCGGTGCTTCGTCGGAGAACGTGACGAAAGCGCAGCACTGCCGCGCTGAGGTTTACCTTGGTGATTACGGCTGGGTACCCGTTGATCCCGCGGACGTGCGGAAGGTCGTGCTCGAGGAACCGCCCGGAAATCGACCGCTGGAGGACGACACGGTCAAGAAGGCCCGCGCTCGGCTATTCGGGTCCTGGGAAATGAACTGGATGGCGTACAACTACGCGCACGATGTCGCTCTGCCCGGGTCGAACGGCGCACCGGTCGGTTTTCTCATGTATCCGCAGGCGGAAACGACCGAAGGGCGCCTCGACAGCCTCGATTCGGAGAACTTCAAGTATGGCATCACGTCGAGGGAGATCACGCCTACCGCTCTGACATGACCGGTACCCGCGGGAGCAACCGAGCTTGCGTCGGCTGCTCTCCCGCCTGGTGGAATTTTGCGAGGGATGCCGGCAAGACGCGAAATACACTTCCCAACGGGCGAAATGGGTTCGGATTGACGTCGGTGAACAACTAACAAGAACCGGCATAGCCCGCTAGGAGTGCTGTCGTGGACGCGATCGACGCTGCGGGTGTAGCGTTCTATCAGAAATTCCTGGAACGTCCGAAGGCCCCGTCACCCCACTTGACAGCGAACTTAGCACTTTGCTAAGATTCCGGCGTGCAGATAATCGGTAGGCATCTGATAGAAGCTGCACAAAAGAAACACTCGACGTGGAAAGGCTCCCTGGGCTCATGGGTGAGAATCGTCGAAGGCGTAAACCCACCGTGGAACAACTTTCCCGCTGTCAGGCGAACTCGCAAAGATGCCGATGCGGTTGGGGATTGCGTTGTCTTTAACATAAAGGATAACGACGCTAGGCTGATAACCTACATCAACTACGAGATGGGGACCGTGACCGTATTAGCTGTGCTGACCCACAAAGAATACGACAAGGGAGAGTGGAAAAATGCCTGCAATTGCTGAACGACTGCCAGCAAAATATCTTATTAAAGATGAGGCTCCGAAGACCATTTCTTCACGCCAGCAACACGAAGCATATATCTCCAGGCTTCTGGAGCTGCAACGCAAAGCACATCGAACGGCGGAAGAAACGGAAACCGCCAAGCTGCTGATCGTTCTGATCGCGGACTACGAAGGGAAGCATTTCACCATCGAAAAGGCTTCTGGGGTGGAGGTGCTCAAGGAATTGATGGATACAAATGGCCTTCGACAAAAGGATCTTGCGGAGGATTTGGGGGGCGAAAGTATTGTTTCCCTGATCCTGAAAGAAAAGCGCCAGCTAAACAGACAACAGATGGAAAAACTCAGCCAGCGTTTTCACGTCTCACCGGCAGTTTTCTTCTAGCGCCCTTTCGATAAAGAATGCACCAATGGTATGAAAAACCGTCTAGACAGTCAACTATTCTGGCGGCGCCCCGACTTTAGCCGATCACGGAGCGTCCGAAGTTTTGCACCGACCGATCATGAATTGATGATCTTGCTTCTCTCATCAGCAAGCGCCCTCGCGCGCTTGCCGGCCTTCTTGAGAACGCTTTCGAGGATTTGCAGCTCTTTGGAGTTAGCGTCGGCAAACAACCTGGCGATTTCCGCGGAATGCTTGCGGAAGATTGGAACAATCAGGTCTTTACCGCTCTTTGTAAGCGCCACGACCCGCACCCTCCGGTCATCGGGGCTTTCCGCCCGGCTCACTAGCCCCTTTTCGAGCAAGCGATCGACCGCCACACTGATGGAACCAGGCGTGAGGTGGACTTTCGGCCCTATGGTGTTCACAGGCAGCGGTCCTTTGTGCAGAAGCGCTTCCAGCACGCGGAAGTCTGTGTCAGAAATGCCCGTTTCCGCGATTCCCCTATACAGGTAGTCGGAGGCCGCCTCGTGGGCTTTCCTCCAAATGAGCCAGCAATGCACCGGGTCTGAAGACCTTTTTGCCATAGCTCTCTGATGCTGAGCCTTTTCCGATTAGTTGTCCATCAAATGTATCTGTATCAATATACTCTGCATCAATGTATTACAGACGCCGGACCCAATACGGCGCCGGTCACTAGGAGATGAGCATGAAGATCACTTCTACGATCGCACGGTACTTGCTTGGTTTGATCTTTTTGACGTTCGGGCTGAACGGGTTCCTTCACTTTATTCCCATGCCGCCGCCTACGGGCGTTGCAGCGCAGTTCTTCGGGGCGCTCTTCGTATCCCGGTTTTACGTGGTGATTTTTCTGTTGCAGATAGTGCCCGCGGCCCTGTTGCTTGCGAATCGTTACGTGCCTTTAGCACTGACGGTTCTAGGAGCCGTGATTGTCAACATACTTTGCTTTCACATTTTCATGGCGCCTGCGGGTTTGCCGCTGGCTGTCGTCGTTACGGTTTTGTGGTTTCTTACGACTTGGAGTGTGCGTTCGGCGTTCGCGGGGATCCTTCAACGTTAAGTAAGTCGTGACGCGAATGCGAGAGGAGAAAACATGTCCTACAGCATATCGATCTTGCTGACGCGCAATCTTCACGACGTCTTCGGTGAAAATGACCCAGCGCGGCGGCCCGCGGCCATCGACGAGATCTTCACCGAAGATTGCGTGTTCTACGAGCCCAGAGGCGTCTACCGTGGCCGCGACGAAATCGATCGCGTCGCGGGTGCGATCAAGGTTACTCACCCTGACTTTCGATATCAACCCATTGCCGGGCCCGAGGAATTGGGCAATGGCGGGCGGGTCCAATGGGTATCGGGCCGCCCTGGTGAGGCGCCAGCTTACGCCGGGACTGACTTCATCATTTCCCGGGACGGCCGGATTGCCGCCGTTTATCCCTTTTTCGACAAGCTACCCTGAGCTGGACTTTGCCGCGCTACGGCAGCGCCAATTCCTCTCGCTTCATGTGACGACATTAGCTCTCCTTCAATCCTTGCAGTCCGTGAATAAGTACCTAGCATATGTAGCAGCGGTGTTTTGAGCCTGGAAGCGACGATAGAGTAACGGTTCCCGGGATAAATCATCCAACGTGGTACGCGGGACGGCGGCTTCGGATAGATGGCTACTCTCTACCGGTACCTTAAGGATTTGTGGAAGCTCGCTGTCGTCGCTCTTGTCCTGGCGGCGATCAATCAGATTTTTTCGCTGTTGGATCCGCTCATTTTCCGGCACATCATCGACTCCTACGCGACTCGCTATCGCGAGTATTCGAGCCCGCAATTCATTCGAGGTGTAGGACTGCTGCTCGCTGCGGCGGTTGGCGTGGCTCTGGTCTCGCGCATCGCCAAGAATTTCCAGGATTATTTCGTCAATGTAATCACGCAGAAGGTTGGCGCACGCATCTACACCGATGGCGTTCGACATTCTCTGGATCTCCCGTACACGTTGTTTGAGGATCAGCGCAGCGGCGAAACTCTGGGGAAGTTGCAGCGGGTACGAAGCGATGTCGAGAAGTTCATCGCACTGCTGGTGAACATGGTGTTCACGACTCTGATCGGCCTGGCGTTCGTTACGATCTATGCCGCCAAGGTACACTGGTCCGTTGCCCCAGCTTATTTGTTGACAGTTCCGTTGCTTGGCAGCCTTAGTTCTCTGTTGAGCCGCAGAGTCAAGATCGTCCAAAAGCGTATCGTGACGGAGACGACGGCCCTAGCGGGCGCGACGACTGAATCCTTGCGGAACATCGAATTAGTGAAGAGTTTGGGTCTTGCTCAACAAGAGATTGACCGCCTTAATTCGACCACGGACAAAATCCTCAAGCTGGAACTTGAAAAGGTCCGCTACCTCCGCAGCCTCAGTTTTGTTCAAGGCAGCTTCGTCAATCTCCTGCGGACATCCATTCTCCTTCTGATGCTTTATCTTATTTATACACAGCGCATTACGGTAGGGCAGTTTTTCTCTCTTTTCATCTATTCATTTTTCATTTTCGGCCCGCTGCAGGAACTGGGCAATGTCGTCAACGCGTATCGCGAGACGGAGGCATCGCTCGACAATTTCGAAGAGATTTTGAAAATGCCGACGGAGCAAAAGCCCGAGCATCCGGTTGCACTGCCTTCACTCGAAACACTCGAGTTCGATCGAGTTAGCTTCCAGCATCAGTCGGCATCTTCACCAGCCTTGAGCGAAATCTCGTTCCGCGTGGCGCGCGGCAAGACCATCGCGTTTGTAGGCCCGTCGGGTGCGGGCAAGACGTCTTTGGTGAAATTGCTGGTCGGCCTCTACCGCCCAAAGAGTGGCCATATCTTTTATAACGGAACGCCGGAAGATCAGGTGGCAATTGAAGATTTGCGTGAACGAATTGGATTCGTGACGCAGGACACGCAGCTGTTTTCCGGATCGATTCGCGAGAACCTGCAATTCGTGCGCCCGGACGCCACGGACGAAGAATGCCTGGAAGTCTTACGCCAGGCCGCCGTCGAAGGTATGCTCCTGAGAGCCAACCACGGGCTCGACTCGAAGATAGGCGAAGGCGGGGTGAAGGTTTCGGGAGGAGAAAAGCAACGGCTCTCGATCGCGCGCGCTCTTCTGCGCCGGCCGCAATTGCTGGTGTTCGACGAAGCGACCTCGTCGCTTGATTCTTTGACGGAGGAAGAAATCAGCGAGACCATTCGGGATGTCGCCGTGAGCCGAGACGCGATCACGATATTGATCGCCCACCGGCTCTCTACCATCCTGCACGCGGATTGCATTTACGTATTGGAACGGGGGCGAATTGTAGAGAGTGGCCATCACGAAGATCTACTCGCGAGCAAAGGTCTCTATAGCGCGATGTGGCGGCAACAGGTGGGGGAGGGCCGAGAGAAGTTGCTCAACCCTGCGTGACCGACGGAACGGCCGAAGATCCTGGTTTGAAGTTTCCTGCAAACCTCTTAGGCGCAACATCGCAACCAACTCCGGCGCATCTCAGCCAATTTTTGGTGCACTCTCGGTGCACTTTAGCCTGCAAATGAGGTGATTCGGCGCAAATGAGAGCGCCGCAAGTCGTTCAAAACAAATGAAAGTGTGTGAGTACAAACAGGGCAGAATGAATTAGCAAACCGCCGCATTCAACATTTCATTTCTGGCAAAGTTTGAAGACAGCAGGAGGCTTACCTAACAGTGTGAGCTAGGAGAAATCGATGAGCGGGAGCTGACTCTGCGACCCGGACGTGACAGTGTGGGCTTCTAACCAACGACAGCGCAGCGTTCTAACCAGCTGAACTACGTCCCCAGCCGTGGAATCAAGAACTTAGCCTAAAACCCTGCAAATAAAGCCTTTGCAAGATTCGCATACAGCGCACTGGCTGCCTCGGTTGCCCCTGACTGCAAGCTTTCCTGGCAAAACCGCCTGTAAACCGCCTGTAAGAATTCGCGCGCTCATGCGGGTTTCATACTAACACAGATGCGTGCAAGAGGCGATGCAGCATCCCGAGTCCGGAGGGCCGCTACCTTCCACGAGATTTGACAGTGCTTGCAGACCTCAAAGCTCAGCGCGGAGCTATCAACGAGGCAGAGGCCCTATACTCGAATGCTGAAGACGTGATCGACGGGATGCTCGTCAACTTGCATGAGGCGTATTGGAGTAGCTCTCTGGCAGGAGCGATGAGCGACACGTACCTTCACCATTTCGAATTAGAGGCGCACCAAGGGAACCTTGACCGGGCTCTAAGTGTATTGGAACGCGTCAGGGGACGAACCGCAGCGGCATTGCTTGAGAATAAGGTGTCGTTCGGCAAAGACGAATCGGCAGACGCGCGTGCCGTAGAAGATGAAGTCTCCAACCTCCAGCTTCGTCTTATGCGCTCTGAAAACCCGAAGGAGCGGGCCAGCCTGCTCGATCAATTGGTCGAGTACGAGCGGCGGATGGAATGGACGCGAATCCCTGACAGTTCGCCTGCCGCCATGAATTTCTCAGGTCTTTTCCTCATGAATTTTGGGGTCTTCTCCTCTTGACAACCAGTAGAAGAAGCCTATCTTCCTCCTGGTAGCCAGGGGGAAGAAGGTTTATGCCAGACAAGCCGAGTGATCTCGTCCAGGGCACGCTGGATGTGCTCATCCTAAAAACGTTGGCGCTGGAGTCCATACATGGATATGGGATTTCCGTGCGAATCGAACAAATGAGCAAGGGCGTTTTCGGCCTGAATGCGGGCTCGTTATTTCTCGCCATTCAACGGCTAGAGAGGGGCGGGCTAACCGATGGCGAATGGAAACCCACTGAAAACAACAGGCGGGCAAGGTACTACACTCTGACGGCGAAGGGACGAAAGAGGCTCGACAGCGAAACACGAGAATGGGGCAGGCAAGTGACGGCAATCGGCAGAATTTTGGAGGCGTCGTAGGGAGCGAGCCATGTCCTTGTTCAGAAATTTTGCAATCGGCCTGCGGTCGCTTTTCCGAAAGAACCAAGTCGACCGAGAGTTGGATGAAGAACTAGGCGCCTACTTGGAGATGGAAGCGGCTGAAAAGATGAAGGAGGGGATGAGCCGCAAGGAAGCCGTTCGCGCGGTGCGTCTGGAGCGCGGCGGCCTTGAACTTGCAAAGGAAGTCGTTTGCTCTGGCAGCTGGGAATCCTTCGTGGAGACGTGCTGGCGAGATTTCCGCTACGGGTTGCGTGTGCTCCGCAAAAGTCCCGCCTTTACCTTAATCGCGCTCCTCACACTCACTCTCGGCCTTGGCATCAACTGCGC
>Ga0209808_1000133_pt1 | contig 38406 bp, 39 predicted proteins | sample GraSoiAngelo_157_FD_186171 | JGI IMG/M metagenome (GOLD analysis project Ga0209808, IMG submission 186171) | Grasslands soil microbial communities from the Angelo Coastal Reserve, California, USA - 14_1009_16_20cm (SPAdes) (version 2) | ecosystem: Environmental > Terrestrial > Soil > Grasslands ... | reverse complement strand
CCAGATGTCGGCTACAACGGCACGACGTCGGTCTCGTGCGTGCTCAACCTGACATCACAGCCGGAAAACGGGACGGTGGTCACGGCGGCCGCAAACAACCCCGGTCGCAGCTGACGAGAACGCAGAAAAAGACCGACCGCGAGATCCCGATCGTCTGCCTTAAAGCCTCCTGAGAGCCGGACTCGGTAAATTCCGAGTAAATGAAGCGTTGGGTGGCCATGGCGGCTGTTGCCTTTGTGGTCACCGCTTGCGGACAAACGTCGTCCACCTCCAGCAAGACGCAGCCGCGCCACGTATTTCTGATCGTCATGGAAAACCACTCGGCCAACCAGGCGATGAGCGGCGCATTCACCGCATCGCTGGCGGCCAAGTACCGAGTCGCCGGGAACTACCGCGCCATCACACATCCAAGCGTGCCGAATTACCTCGCTCTCACGTCGGGTAAGACCTGGGGAGTGAGCGACGACAGCTACTATCCGCTGCCCGCCGAAGACCTCGGGACGCAGCTGACGAAGGCGGGCGTCAGCTGGCGCGCCTATATGGAAGGTATGGACAGTCGCGGCTGCCTGGACAGCCCGGTCCCATACGACCCCGGGCACAACCCATTTGCGTACTACGGCGGAGCGTGTCCGCCGAATGTGGTCCCGCTGACGAACCTGTCCGCCGACCTGGCGGGCACGACGCCGCTATTCGCATGGATTACGCCAGACATGTGTCACGACACGCACGACTGCTCCGTGTCGGTCGGTGACGACTGGTTGCGCACGCAGGCGGGGGAGATCACTGCCTCGAAAGCGTGGAAGGACAACGGGATTCTTTTCCTCGTGTGGGATGAGGACGATGGCAGCGCCGGCAACCACGTTCTCATGCTCGTGATCGCGCCCGGGATCAGCCACAAGACGAGTGCCACCGAGTACACGCACTACTCACTGCTGGCTACGATCGAGGATTTGATGGGGGTCGGACGCCTGGGTGCGGCGGCTCAAGCAACGCCGATGACAGACCTCATCAAGTAGCAACTCCTCCCCATTTGTGGGGAGGTGGCGGCGAAGCCGCCCAGGGGGCTGGGCCAGAGGGGCCACTACCTTATCTATGTGCCCTTGATCATCTGCGACGTCGGACCGCGCGATGGCTTGCAAAATGAGGCCAAAACACTGCAGCCGGCGGTGCGGGCCGAGTTGTGCGACCGACTCGCCGCGGCCGGACTGAAGCGCATGGAAGCCGCGAGCTTCGTCAACCCCAAGCTCGTGCCGCAGATGGCTGGGGCGGAAGAGGTCATGGCGGCCATGCGCCGCAAGCCAGACACCGTGTACGCGGGCCTGGTGCTGAATGAGAAGGGATACGAGCGCGCGGTGGCTGCGGGCGTCGACGAGATCCACTACGCCTTGGCCGCAGCAGATGAGTTCGGACGGCGCAACCAGAACGCCACAACAGACGAAGGGCTGAAGACCGCGCTGGCGCTGGTCGCACGGGCCCGGAGCGACCGGATGCCGGTTACGGTGACGGTCAGCGTCGCGTTCGGCAGCCCCTTCGACGGACCCGTCCCGGCGGCGCGCGTGCTGCAGATCGTCGAGGGCCTCATGGTCATTCCTCCAGACGAGATCTGTCTTGCGGACACCATCGGCGTGGGGGTGCCGTCCCAGGTGCATGAGCTTGTCCGTGGCGCCAGGGCGACCGGCGCCGCCGTCGGCGCCCACTTTCACAACACACGCAACACCGGATACGCCAACGCCGTCGCGGCGCTGGAGGAGGGTGTCGTCTCGCTGGACGCGTCCGTCGGAGGCGCCGGCGGCTGTCCGTTCGCACCCAACGCGACCGGCAACATCGCTACCGAGGACCTCGTCTATATGCTGCGCGGCCTCGGCGTGGAGACCGGCATCGATCTCGACGCCTTGATCGCCACGTCGCGCTGGCTTGGGGCGCAGCTGGGCAAGGAGCTGCCCGGGATGCTTGCGCGCGCAGGGGACTACCCTGTGCGCGATGCGTAAGCTCGCGACCCCACATCGGGTGGCGGTCGTCCAGCACCCGCCGGTCACGCTTCATCGGCGCCAGACCCTCGAGCGCGGCGTGAGGCTCATCGAGGAGGCGGCGACAAAGGGCGCACGGCTGATTTCGTTTCCCGAAACCTGGGTCCCGGGCTACCCGGAATGGCTCTGGCGACTGCGGCCGGGCGGCGACTACGAACTGACGGCCGAGATCCACAAGCGGCTGATCGAGAACTCGGTGGACCTGAAGGCCGGCGACCTGAAGCCGATCCAGGCCGCGGCCAAGCGGCTGAAGGTGACCGTATCCATGGGCGTCCACGAGCGCGACGGCGAGTACAGCCGCGGCACGCTCTACAACACGGTCGTCTTGATCGGACCGGACGGCGCGGTGCTGAACCGCCACCGCAAGCTCATGCCTACGAATCCGGAGCGGATGGTGTGGGGGATGGGCGACGCGAGCGGCCTGCGTGTCAGCGAGACCCCAATGGGCCGGATTGGGAGTCTTATCTGCTGGGAGAACTACATGCCGCTGGTGCGGTTCACGCTCTTCGCGCAGGGCTGCGAGATCTACGTCGCTCCGACGTGGGCTGAGGGCGATACATGGATCTCGACGATGCGCCACATCGCCGCCGAAGGACGCTGTTGGGTGCTGAGCAACGGCTGCGCGATGCGCGGCCTAGACATCCCGAAGGATTTTCCTGAGCGGGCAAAGCTGTTCCCGGACCTCGACAGCTGGTTCAATGCAGGCGACTCGTTGGTCGTCGACCCAAGGGGCAGTATCGTGGCGGGACCGCTGCACGAGCAGCATGGCATCGTCTACGCGGACTGCGACCCAACCGTTTCGTCAGCCGCGAAGCGAACGCTCGATGTCGCCGGCCACTACGGGAGGCCGGATCTCTTCAGGCTCGAAGTGAAGCGCGACGCATTGACGCCGGTCGAGTTCGGTTAGCGGCGCGCGGCGTGTAACCCGTAGAGCGCGCTGTACTTTTGCTGTACGTAGCTGATCCACGGCCCGGCGGTGAGCGGCCGGCCGGTCGCTCGTTCGAGCAGCTCGTTCGGGGTGAACTTGCGTCCGTGCTGGTGCACGTTTCGGCGCAGCCACCCGAGCAGCGCCGAGAACTGGCCCTGCTCGATCTGCGCGTCGAGGTCACGAATGTCGGCGCGGACCTTCTCCATGAGCTGGGCGCCGACCAGGTTTCCGATCGTGTAACCGGGAAATATGCCGAAGCTCACGTATGACCAGTGGATGTCCTGCAGCACGCCCTCCCGGTCGTTGGGTACGTCGATTCCGAGGTACGACTTGAACCGCGTGTTCCACGCCTCAGGCAAGTCTTTGACCTTGAGCGCGCCTTCGAGCAGCTCGTTCTCGAGCTCGAAGCGGATGAGGATGTGCATGTTGTACGTGACCTCGTCCGCCTCGACGCGAATCAGGGACGGATACGCACGGTTGACGGCACGGTAGAAGGCCTCGGCTTCGATGCCTCGCAGTGGTTCGGGAAAGACAGCCCTGAGACTCGGATAGAAGTGACGCCAGAACGGCAGGCCCCGTCCCACGAGGTTTTCCCAGAGACGCGACTGTGACTCGTGCACGCCGGGCGACGCGCCGTCCCACAGGGGAGTGCGATCGATCGCGCGCGCGATGCCCTGGTTGTACATGGCATGTCCCGCCTCGTGAACAAGTCCGAAGAAGCACTCGTTGAAGAAGTCGCGTGAGACGCGCGTCGTGATGCGAACGTCGCCTGGACCGAAGGATGACTCGAATGGATGCGTTGAGATGTCCTGGCGTCCGCGTTCCATGTCGTAGCCCAGACGCTTCACGACTTCGAGCGCGTACGAGATCTGCAGGTCGGGGTCGAAGCCGCGGTGCAATACTTTGTCATCGACCGCGCCGGCGTGACGCGCGATGTCGGCCACCAGCGGAACGATGGCTTGCTTGAGCTCGGCGAAAATTCCCTCGAGCTCGGCCGTCGTCATGCCGGGCTCGTTGCGGCCGAGCAAGGCGTCGTATGGACGGTCCTCGAAGCCGAGAGCGTCGGCGACCTTGCGGTTCAGCTCGACATTCTTCTCGAGGTACGGCGCGAAGAGGCTGAAGTTCTCTTCCTTCCGGGCCTCCTCCCAGACGGGCCGGGCTGTCGATCCCGCGCCGGCGATCTCCGCCACCAGGTCCGGCGACAGCTTGACTGACTGGTCGTAGTCGCGGCGCGAAACGCGGACCAGGCTGGCGTCGTCGGAGTCGAATGGCCTTCCCGAGAGGTCTTCTTCGAGCTCGCCGATCAGGCGGCCGACCTGGTCGGAGGTGAACCGGACGTGGGACAGTCGCAACAGCGTGGAAAGCTGTTCCGCTCGCGACTGGACGCCGCCGCGAGGCATGTACGTTTCCTGATCCCACTCGAGCAGCAGAGCAGCCCGGTTGAGATCGGTGACCTCGGCCAGGATTCCCTTGAGCTCTTGCAGCTTGTCGTTAGTGTTAGCCACGACCCCTCCGGGTATTCTCCCGAAAGCGCGTGCCGCCCCGCTAGCTCAGTGGATAGAGCATCTGTCTTCTAAACAGAGGGTCTGAGGTTCGAATCCTCAGCGGGGCACTTTTTGGACCTCAGCCAAGAGCTCGACCTCGGAACAGTGCCGCTTGCGTCACCGCCACGCCGAAGATGGCCAGGCCTGCGATCGTCCAGAGGCCAGGAAAGACAAGAGCACAAGGGCTGCTGATGAGGACCAGCTCCGCCGCGCCTGCCAGCGCGGCGATTCCCCAGCGGTGTTGCTCGATCGCCTTCAGCACAAGGACCAGGGTCAGCGGCAGCATCGGAATGAACTGGTAGGTGTACACGTCGCCCGGGACCAGCGCCCCCAGCGCGAAGGCCGCCGACATTGAATATGGCTGTGCCCATCCGCTCCGCCATGCGGCCCAAACGGTGGCGCCGAACAGGGTCGCAACGGTCAGATAGGTCAGCAGCTGAGCCAACCACGGCAGGTGCCATGGAACCAGGGTCACCTCCTTCCAGACTCCCGAGCTGTTGATCATCGAGAAGCTGGCTCCCCCGACCAGTCGTGAGAAGAGCAGCGGTGTCGAGTTCTGGAAGCAGTCGCGAGTCGCTGCGGCGTTGCCCACCGAGACCGGAATCAGGACCTTGGTCAGATATTGAAATGGGCTGCCGAACGGGATGAACGTCGCGAGCAGCGCGGCTGTCGCCGTCGCGACCAGGGCGATCGTAAAACGCAACCACTGACGCGGAGCTATCGAGAGAGCCATGGCCGCCGGATAGAACTTGATGGAGGTTCCAAGGCCTGTCAGCACGCCAGCCCAGGCCGGGTGGCGCCGGACGCTGAACATCGCACCACCCGCGAGCAGCAGCAGCAACCCGCCTCGCTGTCCCAGGCGAACGTCTTCGAAAAGCGGCGTGAAGCACAGGACGACCAGCACCGAGATAGGCAGCGTCCAAGTGGCGCGGGGCGGCGCGATGGCTCGGTAGAGCAATACCAATCCAGCCACGGCCATCAGCGCGTTCGTCCCGACCCACACCCATACATCGACCGGCGACGGCAGTGCGGTGAATGGAATCGCGATGACGATCTGAGGAGGAGGCCAGGTGATGACCCACGTCCGACCGGCGGCGATCTCAGCCGCCGAATGGGCATAGATTCCACCGGGGTTGGACAGTGCCTGGCGACCCGCGTCGATGAATGCGTAAGCATCAGCGGCAGAAGGGAGGAACACGGGAAGGTCGGCCAACACTCTCTGGACCGCGACGAGGCCGACGATGCCCCAGAGCAGGCGCCGGTCCCCCAGGACCTTGGCCGCAGCTGACTGCAGCTTGGGAGAGCGCGGGCTGAGCCGGCTGATTGCCTCAGCAAACATGGCCGCCGAGTGTAAGCCCAGCACGCATATTCTGGCTCTCGTGAAACAAGCCGAGATTCCGACTCCGTCCGGCGACGTCCTCAAGCGGTTGGCCGGCATCGCGGTGCAGGTGGAGGAGTTGCTGGCCGCCGATCAACCCGCGGGCAAGGCGCCGGTCGGTCTCACGCGGATCAAGAACGACCGACGCCGCTCGATGGAGCAGATCCTTGTCCTGCTTGCGGACTCGGAGCTGAAGAGCTACCTGGCCGAGGTGCGGGCCCTCGTCAGCTAGGCGGTGCGGCGGCTGTCCAGCGAGTCGATGAAATCGCGATAGCTGCGCATCACAAGGCGCAGCCTCTCCGTGTCGGCATTGTTCTCCATGTCGCCGCGCATCCGCTTGACGTGCTCGTGCATCGATTTGGCCATGTGGTCGACGGCCTCCTCGATGAGCCGCTCCGCCTTCTGGACGGCGGCGCGTGGCTCCTCTATGAACTCCGCCTGGATGTCGGCCAGCCGCTGCCGGAACTGACTCACCTCGGGCCAGAAATCGATCTGTCCATCGGTTTGCCTTATCGGCTCGTCGGGCTGCGGTTGAGGCCGAATCGACCGATCCATCTCAACAGGTTCTGTGCGGCCCATCACCTCTGGGTTTGTCCGCATCGACTCCGTTTCGGTTCGCCGACGATCCGCGGATCCCCGCTCGCTCTGTGCGTCACCCATCACGCCACCTCCCTGCGAGAAGTCTTCCTTGCGCTGGACGGGCTTCCGATGCCGTCCTCGACCATGCGCTTGTAGCGGACCATCGCTTTGCGCATGCCTTCGGTCCCCTGCCGTCCCTCGTCACTGGATGCAGCCGCTCTCGCGCGGCGGAGATCCTCGGGCACGCTTCGCCCGTCGCGGAGCGTGGCTCCACGTTCGCCCAGCATCCTCACCACTATGCGGTCGGCCTCCCGCACCGCCGCACTCGGATCATCGATGAACTGGGTCTCAACCCCGTGCCACGATCGCGAATAGCGATCACGCGATTCATCGGACAGCTGACGCAATCGTGATCTTCGGCTCATCGCGAACGCGAGCACGATTCCGCAAAGGATCACGATTGCGGCGACGACCATGATTGCCGCCTGGCTCAATTCAATTACCTCCTAACAAGGGAAACGGGAGAGGCCGGGTGCTTACTCGCGAAGTCGCGTTACGGTAAAGACATGTCGAGTGATGCGCGCAAGCCGCAGATCCCGACCGATATGAAGGCGTTCAACACCAAGGTGATCGACGAGTTCCGCGCGAACCACGGTGAGCTGAGCGGGCAGATGGCCGGCCGTCAGATCATGCTGCTGACGACGACCGGTGCGAAGTCAGGCGAACAACGCACCACGGTGGTCGGCTACCGGCCATACGGTGACCATCTCGCCGTCATCGCATCGAACAACGGCGCGGACACACCGCCGTCGTGGTTCTTCAATCTGCGCGCAAATCCGGTCGCGACGGTAGAGGTGGGACCGAACAGGTTCCAGGTGAAGGCCCGGGTCGCCGATCCTGACGAGCGGCCGCGGCTGGGAGCAATCATCGACTACCTCGAGCGCCAGCAAGCGCTGACCTCGCGCCAGATTCCGATCGTCGTCCTCGAGCGGATCTAGCGCCTCTTGGTCGGCTTGCGTCTGGGTGCCGCCTTTGGCTTTGGTTTCGGCTTCGCCTTCGCCGCCGGCTTTGCCTTTGGTGCCGGGGACACGAGGGTCTTGGCCAGATCCTCGATGCGCGACTTGCCGAGGTTGGCCTTCATCACCCATGCGACGTCCTTGTCCTGCGAGCGGATCCACTTCTCGAGGTACGGCTTTGCGTTTTGCGGCGCTGCGGCCGCGGCCACGCTCCATCCGTAACCCAGGGCCTGGCGAAGCACCTGGAACCCGTCATTGCGTCGATCGCTCGGCGCGGCGAGCGACAGCCCACGCGTGATCTGATCCAGGGTCGCGAGCACCTCGACCACGTCCCGGTTGTTCTTGAGCAGCGCCGGCTCACATAGCCCGGCGATGACGGCGCGCTGCACGTACCAATCACCCCGAGACCAAACTCTCATTTCGGCCATGAGCTTCGGCATGCTTTCCCGACCGAGGCGCTGCAGGGCGATCGCCACGCCCTCGCGCACGCGCCATCGAGGATCGGATGACAGCTCGCGCAGCCACGTCATGACCGTCTCCGGCTCCAGCAGCGCGATCCGGCCGAGGCCGGCCGTCCCGCACAGGGCCAGGAACTCGTCGCGCGATGCGGACAGTCGCCACAGGCGGTCCGCGTCACCCTCCTCAACGACAGCCGCCACCAGCTCCAGATTGGCTCGCGGCCCGGGAAGACCGGAGTGCTTCTTGAGAAAAGGTTCCCAGTCCTTGAGCCCGCGCAGCTGGACGCGGTAAGCCTCGGCGCGCTCACCCATGCTGCACGCGATGCTAGCGGCCTGGCTGGTGGGAGGACTCGGTTAGACCAGAATTCGACCATGGATCTCGCGCGTTCCGAAGCGTTGAGTCGTGGCGTGCGCCTCGAGGTCGTAACGATCGCCTGGATGCTCGTCGAAGCAGCCGCCGCCCTGGGCGCCGGAATCGCCGCCCGCAGCGTGCTGCTGACCGCGTTCGGCGTCGACTCTGTGGTCGAGCTGTTGAGCGGGATCGTGCTGTACCGGCGGTTGTCCGGCGAGTCGAACCGGGCTACGAGCATCGACGTCGAACAGCTGGAAAATCTCGCGACACGGATATCGGCCGTCTTGCTCGTGCTGCTGTGCACGTATGTCCTGCTGTCTTCGGTCGTCGGCATCTTCCTCGGCCTGATCCCTGACGGCTCCGTGGTGGGGATTGCTGTAAGTCTCGTGGCGGTGGTTGCCATGCCGCTGCTTGCGCGCGCCAAGCACCGCGTGAACCGGGTTGTCGACAGTCCATCGCTGCGAGCCGACATTGCGGAGACGGTGAGCTGCGCCTACCTGGCGGCCATCACCCTCGTGGGGTTGACCGTAAGCATGATGACCGGCTGGTGGTGGGTGCAGTACATCGCCGCGGTGGCGCTGCTCGTCTGGTTGGTTCCCGAGGCACGCGAGGCGCTTCAACACTGGCGGGATAATGGGCCTGTTCGACGGCCGAACGGGGGAGAGGCGAAAGACGATGAGTGATCGTGGTCAGGACGTAAGCATGGACGCGCCGCAGCGCCGCCGAGACAATCGGCGGCTCATGCTCACACAGCTTCTGAAAAGCCCGGTGCTGAACCCAGCCGGGACGGAGGTCGGCCGGGTCGAAGACTTCATCGTCAAGCTCACGGAAGGCACCTACCCGCCGGTCACAGGCTTGAAGGTTCGTGTTGGTGCGGAGGATGTGTTCGTAGGCAAAGGGTTGATCGACAGCCTCGAGCCAGGCGGGGTTCGTCTGAACACTCACACCATCCGCACCGAAGCGTTTCAGCGCCGTCCCGGTGAGGTGCTGCTGGCGGCGGATGTGCTGGGCCACCACCTGGTCGACGTGAACAAGGGCCGGATCGTTCAGGCCCATGATCTAGTGCTCGCCCCGAGCGACGATGGCTGGTACCTCGCCGGCATCGATCGCAGCCCCCAGGCGATGCTGCGCCGGCTGCTTCCACGACGCGGCCGGCCCGACCTGCGCCGCCACGCAATCCTGGACTGGAAAGACGTCCAGCCTTTCGTCGGCCACGTGCCCACGGCCAAGCTCCTGATGCCACTTCAGCGACTGCGCAGATTGCATCCGGCCCAGATTGCGGACATCGTCGAAGACGCGTCTCACGCGGAAGGCCAGGAGATAATCGAAGCCGTCGAGGGCGATCCCGCCTTCACCGCGGATGTGTTCGAAGAGCTCGACACGGAGCACCAGGTCGAGTTTCTCAAGACGAAGTCGAATGAAGAGTCGGCCCGCCTGCTGGAGCGGATGGCGCCTGATGACGCGGCCGACCTGCTGGCCGAGCTCGACCAGGAAAAGCGCCGGCCGATCTTCGAGATGATGGCCGCCAGCCAGCAGTACAAGTTGCGCAAGCTGCTGCTGTACCACCCGACGACCGCCGGCGGAATGATGAGCCCGGACTACGTCTGGGTCGTCCGCGACGCCACGGTTGACATGGCGCTCGAGGCCGTCCGTACGGATGACAAGTCGCCGCATCAGCTGCTCACCACCGTTTTCGTGACCGAGCAGGACGGGCGTTACATCGGAAGCATCGGTCTGGTCGAGCTTCTGCGGACAGATCGCTCCCACAAAGTCCACGAACTGGAGCTCACCATGCTCTCGGTCCACGGCAACGCAGATTTCGCCGATGTTGCCTTGATGATGGCGGACTACAACCTCATCACCCTCGCGGTGGTCGACGCGGCTGGAAACCTGATCGGCGCAATCTCGGCGGACGACGTCATCGAAGCATTGGTCCCGGACGAATGGCGAAACCGGGTCGAAGCGAGCACCGGGGTATAGACCAGTAGTGTCCGAGCGCGAGCCAAGACCGAAGGACTCGCGCTCGAAGCCAACGTCGGCTGTGCTCGACGACCTACATCACGGCGACATCCATGGCGCCTTCGGCACCATCCGGGTCAGCGACGTAACGCCGCGCCGCACATGGCGGCGCCGGCTGCTCACGCTCGCCGCGATCATCGGCCCGGGACTCATCGTGATGGTCGGCGACAACGACGCCGGCGGTGTGGCCACCTATGCGCAGGCCGGCCAGGATTTCGGTTACTCGCTCCTCTGGACCCTGATCTTGCTGATCCCGGTCCTCATCGTCAACCAGGAGATGGTTGTGCGGTTGGGCGCGGTCACCGGGGTCGGCTACGCGAAGCTCATCAGCGAGCGGTTCGGCCGCTTCTGGGGCTGGTACTCGGTCGCGGGAATCTTCCTCCTCAACTTCCTGACCATCAGCACGGAGTTCATGGGCATCAGCCTCGCCGGCGAGTACTTCCGATTGAGCCCCGTGCTTGTGGTGCCGATCGCGGCCGCGCTTCTCATCGGCATCACGGTCAGCGGTAACTTCCGGCGCTGGGAGCGGGCAATGTTCGTGTTCCTCTTCGCGAGCCTTCTCGTTCTACCGTTGGCGGTCCTCAGCCATCCTGATCCTGGCGCCGCGCTCAGGGGATTTCTCGTTCCCGGCGTGGAGGGGGGGCTCACTTCCAACTCGGCGCTCCTCATCGTCGCGGTCGTCGGCACGACGGTCGCGCCATGGCAGCTGTTTTTCCAGCAATCCAACGTGATCGACAAACGCATCACGCCGCGCTGGCTGGAGTACGAGAAGGCGGACACCGCGCTCGGGGCTCTCGTCGTGGTGATCGGCGCGGCCGCGATCATGATGGCCACGGCATCCGCTTTTACCGGCACATCTGAGTTCGGCCATTATCAGGACGCTCTTCACGTTGCCCGCGGCCTGGCCTCTCACATCTCTCCGATCGCGGGCACGATCCTTGCCCTGCTGCTGTTCGATGCCTCGATCGTCGGCGCGTCGGCGGTTACGCTCGCGACCTCTTACGCGTTCGGAGACATGTTCGGCGTACGGCACTCCCTGCACAGAGGCGTGCGCGAGGCAAAACTCTTCTACGCCTCCTACGCAGGCATGGTCGCGCTGGCCGCAGCAATCGTGCTCATCCCGCACGCGCCGCTAGGGCTGATCACCACGGCCGTGCAGGCGCTCGCAGGGATCATGCTGCCGAGCGCGACCGTTTTCGCCGTGCTGCTTTGCAACGACCGCGCCGTGCTGGGCCCCTGGGTGAACAGGCCCTGGCTCAACGCTGTTGCCGCAGTCATCGTTGGCGCGCTGCTGGTCCTCTCGCTGATCCTCGTCGTCTCGACGGCAATTCCTTCGGTTGATGTCACGGCGCTGCTCGTCGTGCTGGGCTCGCTTGCCGCGGGGGTCGTTGTCGCGGGAGGCGTCTGGTCATGGTTCAACCGCCGGGGCGCGGAGCCAGAGCCGCAGATCTCGCGCGAGGAGCGGGAGAACTGGCGCATGCCGGCCCTGGTTCTGCTCGAGAGACCTACCTGGTCCGGTCCCCGTAGGGTCGCAATGTACGCGCTCGCCGGTTATCTCGTCCTGTCGATCATCCTCCTGGCGATCAAGGCGATTGAACTCGCGATGCAGCGATAGCAGCCGTTCCTTGAGGACCGTTAACAGCGCACTTACAAAGGGATACCGGCCCAAAGGTTAGAATCCAGGCCCGTGCCTTTCGGCTCAAGACCGGGGCACCGCGCCAGGGCATCACGCCGGCGGCTTAGCCCATTACGCACCATCGTTCTCGTTGTCCTTGCCATCGCGCTGTCGTCGGTGGCGGGCGGCTTCGCGTATTTCATCCCCGCCGCGCAAACGGCTCTGGAAGCGACCGGCCAGGTGATCCACGTCACCCCCTCGCCGTCGACGCTCCTTTCACCTACCACGTCGAGCTCGCCGTCGTCCGCCCCGATCACAGGCGCGTTCACGGTGCTGCTGCTCGGCTCCGATGACGACTCCAAGTTCAGCGCCGATCACGTCCTGACCCAATCGATGATCCTCGTCAGGGTCATCCCGTCGACGAGGGACGTGACCATCCTTTCCATTCCGCGCGACCTTTATGTGCACCTCTCGACGGGGGGTTTCGGAAAGATCGACGGTGCCTATTCCTACGGCGGCCCTGGCGCAGCCATCGCCACCGTCGAGCAGGATTTCGGGGTCCACATCGACGACTACATCTGGGTCGGCCTTTTGGGCCTGGTCAAGCTGATCGACGCCATCGGAGGGATCGACGTTGTGACCAGCAACCCGGTGCTGGACGACTTCTACCCGGCGGACATCTACGGCGGATCGCCGTACGGCTACGAACGTGTCGCTGTGCTCGCGGGACCGCAACACCTCGACGGTCGCCACGCGATGCAATACGTCCGCTCCCGCCATGGCGACCTGCAGAGCGACTTTGGCCGCTCGCAGCGGCAGCAGCAGGTCCTCATGGCCATTCGGCAAAAGGCAAAGCAGATGACACCCGAAGACCTACCCGCGATGTCGGCCGCCATCGGCGGCGAGCTGAAAACAAGCATCGGGCTGCCTAAGGTCTCGCAGCTACTGCCACTCGCCGCCAGCATCGACAATCCGGATCAGATCCGCCAGATCGTTCTGCTTCCGCCCTACACGCATGGTGGTGGCCCGGACGGAAGCATCATCGCGGACTGGAATCGGATCCTGCCCCTGGTGCACCAGTTCTTCCCGTGATCGCGAAATTTGTTCTCGGCGCCGTTCTAGTTGTCGTGATGTTCGTCTGCGCCACGACCTCATACCTCTACCTTGGGAGCAAGCAGTCGAAGGTCACAGCACCGGCGCAGAAGCCCACGGCAGCGACACCGCGTGCTCAGGCCCTGACGCTGCCTGGCACGCTCTACATGACCCAGTCCGGCGCGATATACAGCCTGAGCGCGGGCCGCTTCCACCAGCTGACGCCGGAAGGGGGATGGAGCCAGCCCGCCGCGACACCGGATGGCAACAATCTCATCGCGGTTAAGAACGGCGGCTTTTTCTCCGATGTCTACGTGCTGAACCGTTTCGGCACCGTGACGCGCCAGCTGACGAGCAATCGGGGAAGGATCGGCATGAACGATCCAAGCTCCAATCATTGGTCGTTCTATCCACGGCTGAGCCCGGACGGTCAGACCCTGTGGACGAGCTACGACGGCAACAAGTGCACCGGTTGCCTCGTGATCATGTTCGACATCTGGGCCATGCCCATCAACGGCACCATGCGGCAGGCGCGGCTGTGGACAAGTTCAAACCTCGGTACCGGCGGCGATGTTCAGCCGCTCCCGGTCCGGCAGGGCGGCGTCATCTATACGAAGTACAACTACGACGACCAGGGGCGGCTGACCGGGCAGCTCTGGTACACGAGCCGCGCGGGATCCGCCGGACGGGCGCTGACGAGTCAGGCCGAGGATTGCAGGACTCCGGCGCTTTCGCCGGATGGCGGCCAGCTGGCGATGATCTGCACCTACGAGAAACAGGTGTCGTACCTGACGCTCGCCTCATGGAACGGATCAAGCCTTGGCCCCAGGAAGGCTTTGATCACGGACCAGCTCGTCGCCCAGCCCACGTGGGCCCCAGACGGCTCCGGCATCGCCTACCTCGCGCCGGCCGCCGGTGGGGGCGAGTTCCAGCTCTGGTGGCTGCCCCAGGCCGCCTACGCGCCGCCGCCACCGAGCCCGCCGCCGCCGCCGACGCCGGGTGGCCCGCACAACGGGCCCCTGCCCAGCCCTTCGCCGCCTCCGCCAACGCCACCGGTCAAGCCGATCCAGGTCACGACCAACAATGGTTTTGACGCGACCTCCCCGATGGCCTGGCTGGGTTAACCGGGCTCGTCACTCCCTAGCCGGCGGCCTGAGCTAGCAGCCGGGCCGGCCGGGACCACGGTCCAGCACGGGCTCCGTGTTGGAGGCCTTCGCCTGTGCCGAGGTGATGAAGCCGTCCGACAACATGGCCGCCAGCACTTGCGCGCGCCTCAGCCGTGCCGCCTCCGGGTTGACTGTGGGGTCGTAGAAGGACGGCGCCTGCGTCACGCCCGCGAGAAGCGCGTACTGGGCGATCGACAGGCCGTGCAGCGGAGCGCGGTAGTACGCGCAGGCGGCTTCAGTCACCCCGCGGTGACCGAATCCCGTCGTGATGATGCTGAGGTAGTCGGCCATGATCTGGTGCTTTGTCAGCACGCGTTCAGCTTTCAGCGCAAGCGCCAGGCCTTCGAGCTTGTTGTAACCGAGGTCTGAGCCACCCAGGTACACCTCCTTGACCAGCTGCTGCGTGATCGTCGAACCGCCCTGGCACAGACATACGTTCACCACGTCGTACAGCAGCGCTCGCGCGAGGCCGATCGAATCGACTCCGTGATGGGAGTAAAAGCGTTCATCTTCAGTGGCGATGACGGCATCGGCGAGCACAGGCGGTACCTCGTTCTCATTCAGGAGGATTACACCGTATGAATTGGCCAGCCGGCTGACCCGAGACTGGATGTCTGTCGCGTCGGGGCTCCAGACCCACAGCGTTGCGGCGCTGGGAGCGAAAAGCGCAATGGGCACCGCGATCGCAACGGCCACCCGGCCGACCCCTGCCGGCAGCCACCTCATCGCCCCCCGCCCATGATCCATACGAACGGACCAAAAAACGGCCCGTTACGCGCAGCTGATCTGAACGGCGCAAGTTCCATGGGAGAATTCCGTCCGCATGACGATCAAGTGGAAGGTTGCCCTGGTGGAAGATGACCGGCGCCTGGCGCGGGCCGTCGCCACCGGGCTGGGAGAGGAAGGCTATACCGTCCGCGCCGTGGAGTCGGCCGGGCGCGGGCTCGAGCTCGTCCGCCACTGGAACCCCGACGTCGTGCTTCTCGACCTGATGCTGCCCGACAACGAAGGCCCCGAGCTGTTCGAGGCCTTCCGGGCGGAGACTGACGCCGCGCTGGTTGGAATCAGCGCGCGCTCATCCGTCAGCGACCGCATCGCCGGGTTGAAGCTCGGCGCCGACGATTACGTCACCAAGCCTTTCGCACTCGAAGAGCTGATGGCCCGCGTCGAGGCTGTGATCCGGCGCCATCGCGGTAAAGGTGGTTCCCGTTTGGCCGGGGGCGATGTCGTCGTCGATCTCAGCGAAGGTCGCGCCACCCGCGGCGACCGCGAGCTCGGCCTCACCGGCATCGAGTTCCGCATTTTGGCCGCCCTGATGCGCAGCAGCGGCCAGCTCGTCACTTACGCGCAGCTGGCGGAAGCGGTGTGGGCCGTGACGACGGGTCCGGAATCCAACTCGCTCGAGGTGCACATCTCGCGCATCAGGCAAAAGCTGGAACAGGATGGGGGTTCGAGGTTGATCCAGACAGTCCGCGGTCTCGGTTACAGGTTCAGCGCGGAGCAAGGGCAATAAAGGGAGTAGGGAGCGCAGGCAGATGAAAGTCAGGAACATCGCGTTAGGAAGCTTGCTTGCCGGGGCGCTGGCGGTTGCCGGCTCTGGAGCCGCATCGGCCAACATGACATGGTGCGTATCCGACCCGCCGATCCAGATCGTCACGCCGGGGGGCCACACCATGGTGGTCAACAACCTCGTTTACCTGCCGCCGCAGGCCCTCCACCTGAAGAACCTGATCACCGATGACGCGACCGCCGTCAGCAACGGCCATGGCGGCACTTTGATCACGGTGCACGTTCACGTGCCTTCGAGCGTCGGCCGCGCGCACGTGGTCTCGTCTGCCAACCGCTTTCAGGTGAGCACGCAGCAAGACGGGGAGGCCACGATCACGCTCTACCTGGACGTACCGCTGACCTGAGCACAGTGGCCCCAACCTTCACGACCTTCGCCAGGCCGCTGAAGGCTGTCGTGATAGGTGTGCCTTCCGCCGGCGTGGCGCTGGCCGTTGTGGCGGCGGCGGTGGGCGGCTTCGGCGCAGTTCAGCCCTGGCGCTGGCTGATCATGCCGGCTTGTCTGGCCGGAGTCGTGCTGGCGGAGAAATATCCGGTCAAGATCGGTCCTGAGCAGAAGGTGAACCTCGGCGCCCTGCCGTGCATCCTGGCGGCGCTTCTCCTGCCGCCGGCGATCGGGCCGGCCACCGCGGCGCTTAGCGTGCTGGTGGGCAACCGGGCGACAGGCAGGACATGGCCCGAGAGTGTGCTCAACGGCGGCAATACGCTTGTCGGAGTGGCGATCGCCTCTCTGATTGGACCGCTCCGCGCCGATATCGACATCGAGGAGGACCTCCGGGCCACGGCGGCGGCGTTCCTCTACGTAGCGCTCAACGTGAGCCTCGCCGTCCTGCCGGCCGCCCTGCACAGTGGAATGCCTTACCTCACTCTGCTGAAGAATGCGGCGTCGGCCACCTGGCCGGCTTCGCTGACCCTCGCCGCATGCGGCGTGAGCATCGCCATCCTTGCGGTCGAGGCGCCGCTCGCGGCACCACTGCCGCTGATCGTGCTTCCGATGATCTACCGCATGAACCGCGCCATCGAAGCGCAGGCCAAGGCCAACGAGCAGCTGGCCGGGGTCCTGGCCGCCCAGAGGCGTTTCCTGACCGACGTTTCGCACCAGGTGGCCACGCCGCTGGCGACGATCATGACGAACCTGTCGATCCTGCGCCGGGCAAGCCGCGGCGGTGCGACGAGCGAGACGGTCGCTGACAGCGTCGCCGAGGCCGAGCGCATGAAGCGAATGCTCGGCCGCCTGCGGGCGCTCGCCCATGCCGATGAGGACGTGCCGCTGCGCCGCGAGCTGGTCGACCTCGCCGAGCTGACCGCCGATGTCGTGCGCGCCTTCACAGCGCAGGCGGCGACAACCGGCGTCGGACTCGTCACCGAGGTCGGCGCACCATCGAGCGTCAACGCCGACAAGGACCTGCTCCGCGAGGCGGTCGCCAACCTCGTCGACAACGCGGTGCGGGTGAGCCCACCCGGGGCCATGGTCCGGCTCACGGTGGATCGGGGTTCGGCAGGCCCGGTGATCGCCGTGGCCGATACAGGGCCAGGCATCGAAGAAGATCGCCTGCCGCGTTTGTTCGAGCGATTTCAGCGCAGCGATTCGGGCAGCGGCCTGGGACTTGCGATCGCGAGGCGGGTCGTCGAGCGGCATGGCGGGACCATCCGGGTCAAGACCGAGCGCGGCGCTGGCAGCACCTTCACGATCGAGCTGCCTCCCGGCTAACGTAAGAGGCGCCACCGATGTCGGTGATCGCGACTTCTAATGGGGATCGTCGCGCGAATTGCTCTAACTTACGCCCGTGGCCATGATCGTCTGTCCGCAGCCGCAGGCGGCGGAGATCGGCCTCGACGTGATGCGGCGTGGCGGCAACGCGGTCGATGCCGCGGTGACGTGCGCATTCGTGCAGGGCGTCATCGATCCACAGATGTGCGGCCTCGGCGGGTGCGGCGCGATGCTCGTGCACAGTCCGCAATCCGGAGAGGCGCTCATCGAGTTTTACGCGACGGCCGGGTCACGCGTCCGCGAGGACCAATGGGAATCGATGTTCATTCGCGAAGCCGCCGATCGCTACGGATACGTCCTCGACGGCCGGGTCAACGACGTCGGTTACCAGGCGGTGGCGGTGCCGGGTACCGTCGCTGGTCTTCACGAGGCGCTCACCAGGTTCGGTTCGATCTCGTGGGAGGAGGCGATCGAACCGGCGATCCCGCTGGCTCGACATGGCTTCCCTGTCCCCGGATTCGTGCACGGTTACTGGACGACCGACTACGGGCCGGATGTCGTGCCCAACGCCCAACGCATCCAGGCGACTCCGGCCGCGAAGGCCATCTACACGCACGACGGCCGGCTGTACGCGATCGGCGAGGTGATGGTCCAGGCCGACCTGGCGCGCACGCTGGAGAGGCTGGCGACCGGAGGTCCTGACGCGTTTTACCGCGGCGAGATCGCTGAGGAGATCGCTTCGGACTTCGAGGCCAACGACGGCTTCATCACCCGGGATGACCTGGCGAGCTACCGGGTCACAGTCACCGAGCCGATTCGGGGCACGTATCGGGACCTGCACGTCGCGGCGGCGGGTCCGCCTGCCGGAGGGTTGACGCTGCTGCAGATGCTGAACTTCCTCGAAGGCTTCGACATGGGCGAGCACGGGTGGCCCAGCAGCGAAGCCGCACGACTGCTCGTCGAGGCGATGGCGTGGGCGGTCGCCGACCGCGACCTGCACATCGCAGACCCGCGATTCGTCGAGATTCCGACCGGCGCCCTGGCCGATAAGCAGTACGCCGCCAAAGCCCGGGCGGCAATGGCCGGCGCGCAGCGTGTGCAGGACCGTCAGGACACAACGCATGTGTGCGTCGTCGACGACGCCGGCAACGCGGTCTCGCTGTCCCACACCCTGGGTTCCGCGAGCGGCGTCGTCACGCCAGGGCTGGGCTTTGGCTTCAACGACTACATGAACTGCTTCGATCCCCGCCCGGGACGCCCCAACTCGATCCGTCCCGGCAAGACTCGAGTGACGATGATGACCCCCACGATGGTGTTCGACGGGCGCAAGCTTCGCGCGTGCGTCGGCGCGCCTGGGGGAACCAAGATCGTCACCGCCATCCTCCAGGTGCTCGTCAACGTGCTCGATCACGAGATGTCCGCCGTGGAGGCGGTCAGCGCGCCGCGCGTTGATTTCCAGGGCGACGTGGTGCAGGCGGAGGCTCGCATTCCGCGTGCGGTGTGCGATGGGCTCGAGCGGTCGGGTTATGTGGTGAACCGCCGCACGCTCAACTACGACTCCTACTTCGCGCGGCCGCAGGTGATCGTCGTGGAGAAGGACGGCTACCTCTCCGGCGCATCAGACCCGCGCAAGGACGGCGGCGCCGCCTTCGATACGGAGACGAAGTGAACTTCAAGGATCGAGTGGTGTTGATCACCGGAGGTGGCCGTGGCATCGGCGCCGCGACCGCGGAGCGATTCGCCCAGGACGGCGCGCGGGTCGTCGTGTCTGACATGGACCTCGAACCCGCCGAGGAGGTGGCGAAGCCCATCCGCGGCCTGGCGGTGGCGTGCGATGTCACCGACCGCGCAGAGGTCGACGCCATGGTCGAGCGCGTTGTCGGGGACCTGGGCAGGCTCGATGTGCTCGTGTGCTGCGCCGGGATCATCAGGGACAACCTGCTCTTCAAGATGACCGAAGACGACTGGGACTCGGTGATCGACACGCACCTCAAGGGCACATTCCTCTGCGCTCGCGCGGCCCAAAAACCGATGGTCCAGCGGAGGTACGGCAAGATGATCTTCCTGTCGTCGACGTCTGCGCTCGGGAATCGCGGACAGACCAACTATTCGACGGCCAAGGCGGGTTTGCAGGGCATGGCGCGCACGCTGGCCATCGAGCTGGGTGCCTTCAACATCAACGTGAACGCCGTCGCGCCAGGGTTCGTCGAAACGCGCATGACGCGGGCCACGGCCGAGCGGATGGGGATCGATTTCGAAGCCTTCAAGGTCGGCGCCGCGTCCCAGATCCCTCTCGGCCGGATCGGCCAGCCGGAGGACATCGCCAATGTGATCGCGTTCCTCTGCAGCGACGACGCGAGCTTTGTCTCCGGCCAGACCATCTATGTGCGCGGAGGTCCATAAAGAAACGTAAAGACCTGGACACCAGGGAAGTCTCGCGGCGAAGCCTCGCGTCCTCTTATGTAGGGCGTCTCTGCAAGCTCTGATGGGCCCCCCCGTTGAGCATCTTCGTGAACCGGCTACTTGGTCAGGTCAGGCGACGGTTTGGTGGACGAACTGTCGTTCGCCGCCGGGGCCTTTGGCGCCCCAGTCCTCGAATTCGAATCGAGTTCGGACGCGGCGGCCAAACCGCGCCCGTGGTCGTGCCGGCAACCCGCCGCGCGGGGTTGACTGCCTCGACAAAGGTCTGTTAGGGTGGCTCGGTCTTCTGGGGATCCTCCCCCCGCCCGGGCGGGTTCACAATTTTTAGGGGTAGCCTTGCGAATTAGTCGTTACCTGACCCATGCCGTCGTCTTGGGGATAGCTGTTGCAATGTCCAGCTACGCGGCAATGGACAGGCATTTCCCGACCACCCTGACTGCAAGGTTCGGCCCAGTGAACGCTGAGGCGGTGATGGTTGGAGACGGCGGTCAGTACGGCGACGTGTCGCTTGGCCGCTACAGCACGGTGATCAAGCCAGTGTCGATCCCGACCTCGGCACCCATCAACCACCAGCCCTTCGTCTACACCGTCGCGGCCGGCGAGGACCTGACGGCGATCGCGTCGAAGTTCCACGTGAGCGTCGCTGAGATCCGCTGGTCGAACACCAACCTGATGTCGACCGACACCGTCGCGACGGGCAACCAGGTCGTCGTCCCGCCCGTCCACGGCATCGTCGTCACCACCAAGTCGAGCGACACACTCGACGCGCTCGCAACGAAGTTCCAGGTCGACGCTCAGACGATCATCGACTTCAACCGGCTGCGCACCACGCAGGTCCCATCCGGCACCACCCTCGTCATCCCCGGCGGCGTCGGAGGCGCCTTCCCGCCACCTCCACCGCTCTACCAGATCCTTCGCGGCGGCTCCCCGTCCGGCTACACGTACAAGATCGTGGGATGCTGCCTCGGGCCCTACGTAAACAACAAGTTCCCTGTTGGCTGGTGCACGTACTACGTGGCGACCAAGCGCAACATATCGTGGAGCGGAGACGCGGGTTACTGGTACGCGAACGCCTCCGCGCAGGGCTACCCGGTCGGGCCGACACCGAAGGTCGGCGCGATCATGGTCACGTGGGAGAGCTGGGCTGGACATGTCGCATACGTCGAGGCGGTGAATCCAGATGGGTCGTGGATGGTCACTGAGATGAACTGGGTCGCGTTCAACGTGATCGACGAGCGGACCATCAAGCCCGGTCAGCTCGGTCAGAAACTGGTCGGGTTCATCTACTAGGAGCCGGCTCGGCGGAGCGGGCCGCCCACTGCTCCTCCATCGCCTCCGTGTCGCGTCTGACGGCGCGCAGTCCGGTCGCCGCCACCAGGGCGGCCAGGATCAACAACGTTGGCGACGTGATCAGAAGCGCGATCTGCAGGCTGCCGATCCGGTCCGAGATGAAACCGACGTCAAAGGTCGAGTGAGAGTCTCCGAGGACATGCGAGATGAAAAGAAGCAGGGTCACCGCGCTTGCCCGCAGGCCCGGGGATACCACGTTCTGTGAGACGGCGGTGAACGGGCCGGAGTACAGATAGAGGCAGATCACAGCGACCAGAAACGCTGGAATGAAGACCGGAATCGGCCCGGCGTTCATCGGGGCGAGAAGCGCGATCGTGATGAAGACCGCGCCGCCGAGGAAACCAGCGATTCCCACCTCGAGGTGCCCCGCCGGATTCTTCAGGGCGCGTCGGTCGGCGATCCAACCTCCAGCCAGCGTTCCGATCAGCCCGCCAAGCACCAGGACGACACCGGCGAGCAGCCCGGCCCTTCCTACCGACAGGTTGAACCGCCGGTTCAAGACCAGGGGTAGCCAGAACGCGTTGGATGCCAGCACGAAATAAAGGAGCGTCTGGGCGCCGATCGTGGCTCGCAGTGTGGGGATCCGAAGCAGGGCGAGGAAGTTGGCCAGGCTGGCGTCATAAGTTTTCTTCACCGCCGGTCCGATGCGCTCGGCGCTGCCGCGCAACGGCTCACGCAATCCAAAGGCAAGCAGCGCGAAGAGAAGGCCTGGGACCGCCGCGAAGAAGAAGGCGCTTCGCCAGCCGAACCTCTCCGCGATGAATCCGCCGCCGGCAAAACCTACCGCGATGCCCAGCGTGCTCCCGGCGCCCCATACGGACATGACGCGTCCGCGCTGCTCTTTGGGGAAGTAGTCGGACAGGAGGGAGGTGCCGGCCGGGTAGTAGCTGGCCTCACCGATCCCGAGCACGGCACGGCTGAGAAAAAGTTGGGCGAAGTTTCGGGCGAACCCGGTGAAGAGGGTGGCGAGGCTCCAGATGGCCACACCCGCCGCAACCACAGTCTTGCGAACGCCCCGATCCGCCCAATAGCCGAAGGGCAGGGCGGCAAACGCGTAGACGAGGAGGAAAGCGGAGCCGAGCAGACCGACGAGCGCATCGCTGAGATGGAATTCCTGCTGGATCAAGGGTGAGGCCGCCGACGCGACCCAACGGTCCATGTAGTTCAGGAAGTTGATGCCCACCATGACGACGAGCACATACCGTGCGTAACCTCGCGCCACGGGTGGAATTATGAGGTTGGTCTGACCACCGGCCGTGGCCAAGCCACGCGACGTGATTGCGTACGATTACTCCTCTTTAGTGGGTCGGCTGGGCATTGGCGAGCTCAAGTGGCTGTAAACCACCCGCGAAAGCTGTGGGGGTTCAAATCCCTCCCGGCCCACCACCCGGATTTCGTGCTCCGAGCGCAAAGGCGATAGCGCACGCGCCGCCACAAACAGACAAGCTTCCGTGCCCCAGTAACCGTCGAAGGAATGGACCGTTCAAGGTGGTAGCGGCAGGCTCGAAAGACTGCGAGAGGCAGCAGAGCTCCGTGGAGGCAACGACATGTTCATTTTTCGAACCGCCTGGGCGTTTGTCATCCTGCTTTTGATAGGCGCATGCGGGTCGCCTCCCATTGCAGAGCCACTTGCATCGTCGTCCACTGTTCCCACCTCAGCCACGCGAAACTTGGGCCCCAGCCCCAATGCGATGCCGACGGCTTCGCCGGCCGCGATTGGTTGGGTCACGTACAGGGAGCCGGCGTGGGGCTACAGCATCAGCATGCCGGCGGGCTGGCATCTGATCACGGCAGGGGAGTCGGATCCGAGACAGTTCAAGCTCTTCAGTCTTGAAAACGTGACGAGCGCGAAGACACTCGCCGGCCTCGACTCCAACGGGATGGCGGTGAGGCTGATCGTCAGCCAGTTGAACTCAGGGTGCCCCGGCGATCAACCGCCTGTGGGATGGCCGCAGTCGACGGTGCCGGCGGTGCCTGTCAACATCGACGGCTACACGAGCGTAGTTAGCGGTGTTCAGGCGCAGGACAAGAGCGTGTGGTCAGTCCAGGCCGAAGCGACGAATGGCAAATACTGCTATTCGTTCGTTGGCCTGACGCTGAATCACGATGCGCAGCTCAAATGGACACCGCTGTTCGAGCAGATGTTGTCGACATTCAGTTTCGGAACACTCATAGCGCCGCCGTTCTAGGCGCCGACTACGCGGGACAAAGCCACTTGTTAACTGTTGGCCGGGACCCCTCCCGGCCCACCAATGTCCAGTTTCAGACAAAACGAGTGCCCTATGTCTTGAGACATCAGACCGATTCCGGAGCCAAGTCGCGGTTCAAGGCGAGGCTGTGACAGGTGGCCTTTGTCGCAGCCGGCGTGGCGCCGCATCACCGCGCTTCGGCACACGCGGGCCTTAGCGCGTAGAGTCACCAATCGGGTGGCCGGCTTGCCGGCCGCAAGTGCCGTCAGGCGTTCCCACTGCTGAATTGCCAGGCCTTCCGAGGCCGGCTCGAGCGTCGCTTTCTTGCCGGGGCTCAATGCTGGCCCGCAAAAAGCGGTGGCGACGATCGGTGGCAAAGTTGGCGGTGGCAATCGGACGAAACGTCCGACATTGGAGGCGAATATGACCACAGGCACAGTCAGCAAGTTGGAGGCGCGTTCCCATGACAATCCGGATGAAACGCGCAAGCCGGAAAAGGCAACCGTCGAGGTGAACAACCTCGGTGACTACTCGATCGGCAGGTTCACGTTCCAGCCAGGATGGACCTGGGAGTCCTCAATCAAGCCAGTCGCAAAGACCGAACATTGCGAGAAGACCCACGTCGGCTATTGCGTCTCCGGCCAGCTGGAGACCTGGATGACCGATGGCACCCGGATTACCATCACGACCGGCGATTCATACACGATCCCGCCCGGACACGACGCCCGTGTCGTAGGCGATAAGCCCTTCGTCGGCATCGAGTTCGCCAGCGCCGCGACGTACGCCAAGCGCTGAGTCTGAAGGGCCGCGATTCGTGAGAGATAGAGGAGCACCCACCGAGGTGCTCCTCTTTACATCGGCCACGTGAAGATCACGCACCTCAGCCCCAAGTTGGTTCAGCTGACCCGGTATCCGGTGTTGTTCCCAATGAACTGCTACCTCGTGACAGAGGATGACGGGCTCACGCTGGTCGACAGCACAACGTCCTCGCCCGCCGACGATCTCGCGGCGATGGTCAAACAACTCGGCACGGAGCTCCGCCGAGTCGCGCTTACGCACGCCCACGGTGATCATGTCGGCGGCGTTTCCGGAGTGCGTCAGCGCTTCCCTGGGGTCGAGGTCTCCATTGCCCGGCGCGACGCCCCGATCCTGGCCGGGGACAAGAGCCTCCTCCCGACTGAGCCCCAGACGGACGTCAAGGGCTACTTCGTCAAGGTCGAGTGGCAGCCCGATCGCCTGCTCGAGCCAGGGGATCGCGTCGGGTCGCTTGAGGTGCTCCCGTCACCAGGACATACGCCCGGCCACATTGCCTTCCTCGACGTGCGCGACCGCAGCCTCATCGCCGGGGACGCCTTTCAGACCCGCGGCGGCATCGCGGTTTCGGGTGACATGCGGCTGCTGTTTCCGTTTCCGGCGATGGCCACCTGGAATAAACCCACCGCGCTGGCATCCGCTGTTGCCTTGAAGGCGCTCAGGCCGTCGCTTCTCGCCGTTGGCCACGGGGCAGCCGTGCACGAACCCATCGACGCGATGGACCGGGCCATCGAAGCAGCACGCCGAGCCTTCAGCTGACAGCTTCGCGACCTATTCGTCCGCGGTCCAATCCCTGACGAAGGCGGGCTGCTTGGGCGGCCGCACCACCCGCCACATCAGCTGGGCGCCCGCGATTGCGACGGTGGCCATGATCACAACTGTTTGCATGGCCACCATCTTTGCGAACCCGAAGAGCCGCGTCATCGTGCAGGGCAACCAGACCGGTCGGCGCCAATTCGTATCTATCACGCCAGACCGCGCTTTTGATCGGATGGTTAACAACGCCTACCCGGTTGGCAACTAATTCACCTAATTTGGTGGGCTCAAGCTAGATCCGATCGCCTAGCATCGCTGCGAACGAGGGACAGGACGTGCAGCAGCGCGACTCCTCGGCGCCGGAAATGGGTGGGTCCCACAGGGCTTCGAAGGCACGGGTGGCCGTGATAGGCCTGGCCGGTGCCGGGTTCGTGGTACTCGGGACCGCCATCTCGGTTCTGGCCGTGGGTCCGGTGCCTACGCCGACCCTCCCCGCGCTCACGCCCCTCCCGACGCCAAACCTGCCCATTGCCTTGACCCCATCCGCCCCGACCGTGTCTAGCCCAAGCCCAGCGCCACCGACGCTCGGCCCGCTTCCCACCCCAAGCCTGCCGGTGTCCCTGACCCCCTCGCCCCCTTCGGTGCCCAGCCCGAGCCTTCCGGTCTCGCTCGGGCCTTCCCCGACACCGAGCACCGCGCCGGCGGCAAATGGCGGCACCGCCTATGGCGGCTCAGCTCCGGGCGGAGGCGGGTCCGGCGGGGGCGATCCTGTGCACGGCATTCCGATCCCGTTCACCAACGTGGTCCTGTCCTCGCCGCTCGACATCGCCCTCCTGGCGACCTTCGCTGTGCTTCCGCTCCTGATCGCGACTTGGTTTTTGCTCTTCGGGCGGACCTGGACCGAGGCGCGCCGCTCCCGCGACGCCCAGACTCGCCTGGCGATCGCCCACGATCTCGGCCTCAGCCCCCGCGAGCTGCTCTCGGTCAGCACCAAAGCCCTGTTCAAGCTGCGCGAGGAGGCGGCCTTCGACGAGCTGACCGGCGTGTTTCGACGCGCCGCCGGCATCTCCGCCCTGGATCGCGAGATCGCACGTGCTCGCCGGCAGAGAACCCCTCTGGCGCTGGCCTTCATCGACGTCGATGGGCTGAAGCAGGCCAACGACAAGCGCGGCCACAAGGCGGGGGACGACCTGTTGCGCGGGCTCGCCACGCTTCTCAGGACCGGCCTTCGAGGTCAGGACCTGGTCATGCGCTACGGCGGCGATGAGTTCGTGTGCATCCTGCCGGACACAGTGGCCGACGGCGCTCGCGCCAAACTCAGCTGGATCCAGACCGAGGCGGAGAAGTCCGGCATCTCCTTCAGCACAGGAGTGGCCGAGTTCGAGCGCTCGGACGATGTCGTCAGCCTTCTAGGCCGAGCCGACACCGAGATGTATGCCGTCAAAGCACGGCGCGGGGTGGTCCGCGACCTGCGCCTGGGAGTCGTTGGCGGAAGCAAGAAGGTTCCCGCCTGAGGCTCCAACCAAGCAGGGACTTGACAACCCGCCCTTTTTAGGATTTAGTGGGTTACGACCCGACAAACCGGAGGTACAAGAATGTTAAGGCTCTCCATCTCAACCGCCCTTCTGGCCGCCGCGTAAACGTGAATCCCTCCCTCTTTAGCCCGGACCGGCTTACCCCTGCCGGTCTGGGCACCCCTAAAAACAGATCCGGCTCGTTGAGCGAGCACGCCCCGAACCTGGCGCCCGACATGGAGCGCGCGCTGGGCGCACTCCGCGATTTCACACGGCGAGACATCCTGCTTCGCTTTTACGCCGACAGAAAGGCGCGAAGCGTCGACGACGTCGCGCGCGCGTCCGGCGTCCATCGCTCGGTAGCGTTTGACCATCTCGAGAGGTTGGTGGCGCTCGGCTATCTGGAGGTCGAGCGGCGACGGGGTCTGCCGGGCAAGCCCGCCAAGATCTACAGGCTCACAGGCGGACCGCTGCAGATCAGCCATCCGATGCGCCGCTACGACGTACTGGCGGAAGCGCTCGCTGAGGCGCTCGACGACCGTTTGATCAAGCAGGCGGGCCGCTCCCTCGGCCGAAGCCTGGCGCGGCCCGAAGTCAGATCGACGGTCTCGGCCCTCGAACCGCTGATCGAGATGGGCGGCGACTATGAGCTGGGACTGGGGGGCCGCATCGCGTGTCTGAACTGCTTGTTTGCAGAGGCGTGCCGGCGTGCTCCCAGCATCTGCGTGTTCCACGCCGGCGTCATCGAGGGGCTCACCAGCTCAGAGGTGGAATCGCTCGGCTTTCTCAGCCCAAGCGGCTGCGCGTACCTCGTGTCATGAGTCTGCGCGAAGGTGCCGTCGTGGGCTCGTACCGGCTGATCGAGCGAATCGGCGGAGGCGGTATGGCAACCGTACATCGCGCGTATCATCCGGCCCTCGATCGCCACGTCGCAGTCAAGGTGTGGCCCGAGTTCTTCGCCGACGATCCGTCGTACCGCGAGCGCTTTCAGCAAGAGGCAAGGTCGGTCGCAGGCCTCAGGCATCCGAACATCCTCCAGGTCTTCGATTACGGCCACGACGACGGAGTCGCCTTCATCGTCATGGAGCTAGTCGAGGGCGGAACCCTGGCCGATCGCCTCGACGGGCCGATGCCGCTCGACGAGGCGCTCAGCCTGCTCGAACCTGTGGCGGCCGCGCTCGATTACGCGCACTCGCGCGAGGTCCTTCACCGCGACATCAAGCCGAGCAACATCCTTCTGCGCGACGAAGCCACCCCGGTTCTGGCGGATTTCGGACTCGCGATCATGGCCGGCCCTGGGCGACGCCTTACCGCGGTGGGAGACGTGATGGGCACGCCCGAGTACATGTCACCCGAACAGTGCCGCGACGATCAGATCGGCCCCGCCTCCGACAGGTATTCGCTGGCTGCCGTCGCATATGAGATGTTGACTGGGCGGGTGCCATTCAAGGCCGACTCGGCGGCCGCGGTGCTCCTGTCCCACGTGACCCGGCCGCTGCCGGCGACCCACGAGCTCAGAGGCGAGGCGCCGGCTCATGTCCAAGACGTGCTTCGCCGAGGTCTCGCGCAGGATCCGGACGAGCGTTACGCCACCGCCTCGAGTTTTGTACGCGCCCTCAGACCGGCGGCTTGGCTGGGCCGCTTGGACGGCGGATCATCCGCCGCCACGGTGCTCGAAGCAAGGCCGGCCGGGCGTCGCATACCCGTCGTGCTGGTGGTCGACGACGGCGCGGCGAACCGCGAGCTCATCAGGGCCTGCCTCGCTGGCGTCGACTGCGAGGTCCGCACAGCGGAAGATGGGATGACCGCACTTCAGTCGATCAAAGCGTCCTTTCCCGATGTTGTGCTGCTCGACGTGCAGATGCCAGGCCTGGACGGGTTCGAGGTATGCGAGCGCATCAAGGCTTTTCCGAAGGGAAGGCTCCTGCCGGTCGTGATGATCACGGCCCTCGAGCACACGAGCGACCGCGTCCGCGCTCTCGATGCCGGCGCCGACGACTACATGTCGAAGCCGGTAGACCGGACCGAGCTCGTCGCTCGCGTCCGCTCGGCGCTGCGGCTGAAGCGTGTTTACGACTCGCTCGACAGCGCGGAGCAGGTCGTCTACTCGCTGGCCGCCGCGGTCGAGGCCAAGGATCCGTACACCGAGGCGCATACGCTGCGCGTGGCGGAGAGGGCGAGGCGGATCGGCGCCCGGATGGGCCTGTCGCCTGAGGAGCAGGACGTCCTGTATCGGGGCGGCATCATCCACGACATCGGCAAGATCGGAGTCCCGGACTCGATCCTGCTCAAGCCCGGACAGCTGGACTACGAAGAGCGCGTGAAGATGAACCTTCACCCCATCATCGGCGACAACATCGTCGCCCCGCTCCAATCGAGCGCGGACCTGCGACCGGTGATTCGGCACCACCATGAGCGCTACGACGGCACAGGTTATCCCGACCGCCTGGCCAGCGATCAGATCCCGCTCCTTGCGCGCATCGTTTCCGTCTGCGATGCATACGACGCGCTGGTCAGTGACAGGCCCTACCGCGATCACCTTTCGCACGAAGATGCGGTCGCAGTTCTCCAGAACGGCGCGGGCAAGCAGTGGGATCCGCAGATCGTGAAGCTGGTCGTCGACGAGATCCGCTGTCAGGCGGCGTCGTGATTGATCGCCGCACGCCGCATTCTCGTGGTGGACGACGGGTGAGGGTGTGGTGCCGGCGCTGGCAAGAGCGCCGGCTCGGCCGTCAGGGCTCCCTCTCGCTGCCCACAGTCACCTGCCCCACGGTGACAAGCAAGTCCCACGTGTTGCGGAGCGAGATGAGAAGAAGGACGACTATGGCCGAGACGAGCACGAGGACGAACGCCGAGACGAGCGACGACAGCAGGAGAACGCCGGCGCCGACGAATGCCAGATAGGCGGCGGCGCTCAGACCGAACCGCAGCACCAGCCGGGCCCGATCGATCCGCCGCATCCCGAGGCTCGATTCCTGGCTACGTCCTGCGGCAATCAGGCTTGGCATGCTGCTCGCAAGGCTCACGATCCCCAGGACGATGAGCTGCCAGGCGGCCGCGGTCTGAGGCTCCGCGATCACCATGAACAGGGTCACGAAGAGGACAGCGCCGAAGTTGGCCAGCGTCACGCGGGCGAGGCTTCGCACCTCGGGAGCTGCGATCACGACCCGAAGGTGCAGCGACAACCCCACAAACAGCAGTCCCACCAGGGTCGCCGAAGCCGTGCCCGCGAGGATGTAGAAATCACGCAAGTCGCTCGCCGCGCTCTGATAAGGCACCTGACTCCCTAGGCCCGCGGCCTGGGCGTCGACGACGGAGCGTCTGCTGGGTCGCGGCCGGCGAACACAAACACCGCTCCCAGGAGAATCGCGATCGCAGGCGGACCGTAATCCGAAATGGGCCCGGTTGGAAACACGACCCGGATGATCAGCGAGCCCACCATCCAGATTCCGCCGAGCACAATGGCGATTCGAAGCCGGCGCGAAGCGAGACGGAGCTGGCGCCTGAGGCCTCCGGGGCGGATCGATAGGATCGTGAGGGTCAGGCCGACGAGCATGACGAGACCGAACGCGAAACCGCGCACGCCGCCAGTCTGTCAGGAATCGGCCGCCGCGCCCATTCCTTTCTATATTGGTGCACGGTTCCTTGACGAAACTACTCGGCCTCGATGTCGGGACCACCGGCGTTCGCTGCGTCGCGGTCGATGAACGTGGTCAGCTGCTCGCAGACGCGACCGAAGAATATCCGCTGTACTCGCCTCACCCTGGATGGTCGGAGCAGCGACCGGAAGACTGGTGGGCGGCGAGCCGCAACGTCATCTCGCGGGTGACAGCAAGGATCGGCCCTGACGTCGGAGGGATCGGGCTGGCCGGGCAGATGCATGGCGCCGTGTTCCTCGACGACACCGACTCGGTCATCAGGCCCGCGATCCTGTGGAACGACCAGCGCACCGCGGTCCAGGCACAGGCCATCACCGAAAGAGTCGGCGCGGCGCGCCTCACCGAGGTCACTGGCAACCCGGCCTTGACCGGGTTCCAGGCGCCCAAGATCCTGTGGCTGCGCGACCAGGAGCCAAAGGCGTACGAGCGCGTCGTCAGCGTCCTTCTGCCGAAGGATTACATCCGCCTCCGGCTGACGGGCGAGAAAGCGACCGACGCATCAGATGCGGCCGGCACGCTGCTTCTCGACCTCAAAGCGCGGACGTGGTCGAGCGAGATCCTGGAGGCGCTCGAGATCTCTGCCCGCTGGCTCCCGCAGGTCTTCGAGAGTCCAGACAGGACCGGCTCGGTGCTGAAGAAAGTCGCAAAGGAGCTCGGATTGCCGGACGGCGTCCCCGTGGCGGCCGGCGCCGGTGACAACGCCGCCGCCGCGGTGGGCAACGGCATCGTCCGAGAAGGGCTGGCCAGCTGCTCGATCGGGACCAGCGGCGTCCTGTTCGCGCATTCCGACACGATGGCCACAGATCCGTCGGGTCGCGTTCACGCCTTCTGTCATGCGGTCCCGCTGCGGTATCACCTCATGGGGGTGACCCTGGCCGCGGGCGGGGCGCTTCGCTGGTGGCGAGACCTGGTCGGAAAGGGCGACTACGACGAGCTGACCGCGTTGGCGGCGCAGACACCACCTGGCGCAGAAGGCCTTGTGTTTCTGCCTTACCTGACCGGAGAGCGCACCCCGCATCTCGATCCGCAGGCACGCGGGGCGTTCTTCGGGCTCAACTCGAGACACGGCCTGGGCCACCTCACGCGAGCCGTGATGGAGGGGGTGGCTTACAGCCAGCGCGACTCCCTCGAGATCATCGTCGAGCTCGGCACCGACCCAGAACAGATCAGGGTCACGGGGGGTGGGGCGCGAAGTCCCTTCTGGCGCCAGCTCCTCGCTGATGTGCTGGGACGGCCGGTCGTGCGCACGGCTGCAGATGAAGGTCCTGCGTACGGCGCGGCGCTACTCGCGGGTATGACAGCCGGCGTCTTTGCGTCGATCGACGAAGCGTGCGCCGGAATCAGCTTGCGGCCGGAGGTCAGCGAGCCCGATCCAGAACGCCAGCGCATGTACAGCGAGTACCACGCCGTGTATCGAGACCTCTTTCCCACGACCAGCCGTGCGATGCATCGGCTGTCGGACCTCGCGGGGTCCGCGGACTAGCGCCGCGTTCTTCGCCTCCGTAATCCAGGAGGCGATGACCATGCCATCGTCTAGAAGTTGAGGCCGATCGCGAATGTTGCCGCATAGCCCGCGCCGCTTGGCGCCGCCTTCACAAGCAGCACCGAGCCGCTGTTTCCGTTGGACGTGTACACCATGTCCGTTTGGTTGCGAGTGTCCCGAGTCGGCCTCGAGCTGTAGGGCGCGGCTTTGTACACAGCATCCGTGAGGGCGTCATCGAAGAACAGCTGGGATGAGAATTCGTAGGTCTTGGTCGCACCCGTGTAGGTCCGGACCTTGAAATGGATATGCACGGTTCGTCCGGCGTACCAGCCGGGATATATGGTTGCGAACCTGGCGACGCCGTCGGCGCCGGTCAGCTGATAGCCGCGCAGAAATCGCTGTCCGACCGTGGACTGAGCCGCCACGTCGGAGTAGACGCCAGCCGCGTCGCAGTGCCAGACATCGACCTGCGCGCCGCCAAGGGAGGTGCACCCGCTCGAGCTCACCCGCGCCACCTGGAAAGTGAGGTCGAGGGGCACGCCGTTTCGCTTCGATCCGGTGGACGAATCGGTCGTGATATCGGACCGATTGAGCCGCTCGTCCACGAAATATGGCCCTTCGGTCTCGGCCGGCGTCGCGACGCATGCCGGCGTCGCGACCGAGCTTGCGGTCGGCGTGGTATCAGACGCAGCGGAAGGGGAGGGAGAACCCAGGGCCGCGGACGGACTACGGCCCGTGCACGCGGCGACGATCGCCCCCAAACCGACGAGAAGGGCGGTCCGGCGCGAGACTATGGATTCGAACAGGGATTTCACGCCCCGTCAGTGTCATGGGATGGACTGCGCTGAGCCTGAGACCTTGCTGGGGATTCGCTCAGAGTTGGGATCAGTGGCGCCGCGCCCTGCAGCCCACCGATCAGTTTCACGCGCCCGCGCCGTCATAGGAGGCAGACAGGAATTCTGCGGAGGAGGCTGAGATGAGGCTGGTCGCTACAGAGTATCTATCCCTCGACGGCGTGTTCGAAGAGCCGGGCAAATGGTCGGGCCCGTGGTTCAACGACGAAGCGGGTCGGTTCAAGTGGGACGAGTTGCAGGCAAGCGACGCGCAGCTGCTTGGCCGCAAGACGTATGAGGGATTCGCTTCCGCGTGGCCGACCATGGAAGGCACCGGCGAGTTCGGCGAGAAGATGAACACGATGCCCAAGTACGTCGTCTCCACGACGCTAGACAAAGCCGAGTGGCCGGGCTCGAAGCTGATCAAGAGCAACGTCATGGATGAGATCTGCAAGCTGAAGAAGCAGCCCGGCAAGGATCTGCTTCTCGCCGGCAGCGGCCAGCTCTTCAACGCGCTGGTGAAGGAAAACCTGATCGACCTGTACCGGTTCATGGTGCACCCCGTGATCCTCGGCCGCGGCATACGGCTGTTCGACGATGGCGCCGCTCGGAGGCCGCTCGACCTGAAGGAGACGAAGCGGTTTGCTTCCGGCATCGTGATCCTGGAGCTCGAACCGGCTCAGGAATAGACTGAGCCCATCGTGACCGCCGCCTTCACGCGGGACGGATACGCCACCATCTCAGGCCGCGGGCTGGACTGGGAGTCCGTCCCGATGAGGCTCTTTCAGAAGGCTAAGCGCCTCGGGACGTGGGACCCACAAGCGCTGGACCTGTCCAGGGACGCAGCGGACTGGAACGGGTTCACCGACCTGGAGCGGGATTTCCTGCTCCGCACGCTGGTCCTCTTCCAGGCTGGAGAGGAAGGGGTGACCAGCGACCTTCTGCCCCTGATCATGGCCATCGCCGCCGAGGGCCGGCTCGAGGAGGAGATCTACCTCACGTCCTTTCTCTGGGAGGAGGCCAAGCACGTCGAGTTCTTTCGCCGCTGGCTGGACCAGGTTGCCCTCGCAACCGGTGATCTCGCCAGCTTCCTGACGCCGAGCTACAGCCATCTCTTTCTGGTCGAGCTGCCTTCGGCGCTCCAGGCCCTGCAGACCGATCGCTCGGTCGAAGCCCAGATACGCGCCTCGGTGACTTACAACATGATCATCGAGGGCGTGCTGGCTGAGACCGGCTATCACGGATTTCGGCAATCGCTTGAAGCGAACGGCAAGATGCCCGGGCTGCTGGAGGGAATCCGGCTTCTCTCCCGCGACGAAAGCCGGCACATCCGCTACGGCGTCTTTCTACTTGACCGCCTGATCAACAGCTCACCCTCTGGATGGGACGTCATGAACAAGGTCATGAACAAGCTCTTCGTCCCCGCGCTTGGAGTCATCAGCGAATTCTGGGAGAACTACGACGACAACAACGGTCCGTTCGGTCAGCGCATGGAGACGTACATCGAGTTCGCCAGCGTTCAGTTCGATAAGAGGATGAAGGTACTGGAGCGGGATCGCGGCAAGAGCATCGCGGAGATCGCGCAGGCGACGGTGGCCGACATGACCGAAGATGATCTGGTGACCGTCGCGACCTGAGGCGGGTCGTGGCTCTGTTGCATATTGACTTAAGGACGTGATCCCGTACCGCGCGGATGACGCCGACGACCCGACGACCGCGGTTCCACTCATCACGATCGCCCTCATCGTGGCGAACCTCGCGGTGTTCTTCTACGAGCTGTCGCTCGCGACGCAAGGTTCTGCCCTCGACAGCTTCATCAGGGCGTATTCGCTCGTGCCATGCGAGTACACGCAGCGCTGCACCGCTTACCTCGGGACGCCCTCGCCGTTCTGGATCACGCTTTTCAGCTCGATGTTCTTGCATGGCGGCTGGGCCCACATCCTCGGCAACATGCTCTTCCTCTTCGTCTTCGGGCTGCACGTCGAGCGTTCGATGGGCATGGCGCGATACCTCGCCTTCTACCTGCTCTGCGGGCTGGGTGCAAACGCGTTCGAGATCGTGGCGGCAGCAAGCTCGAACCTGCCGGGGCTCGGCGCGAGCGGCGCAATCTCGGGAATCCTCGCCGCATACCTCGTGCTGTACCCGGGCAGCCACGTGCGGACTCTGATTCCTTTCGGGCTCTTCTTCTGGACCGTGCGTGTTCCCGCATGGATCTTCATCGGGGTCTGGTTTGCCATGCAGCTGATCTACGGGGCGGCATCGATCAGTGACGTCAACGCCGGCGGTGTCGCCTACTCAGCGCATGTGGGTGGGTTCCTGACCGGATTGCTGCTCGTCCGCCTGTTCGCCCAGACGCATCGGGTCGACCGCCTCCGCGTGTACCACCAAGCCTGAAACTGCATCACACGAGGAGGAGAGGATGCGGACCTACGGACTGACGTTACTGCTCAAGGACGATGCGGACGTTATCAACCGCTACAAGCGCCATCACCGCGAAGCGTGGCCCGAGGTGATCGGGCGACTGAAAGAGATCGGTATCACCGAGATGAAGATCTATCTGATCGGCCGCCGGCTGTTCATGTTCATGGAAGCGGTCGACGGCTTCGACCCTACTCGTGACTTTCCGAGGCTCAGCGAGCTGGCCCGCTATCGCGAATGGGACGAGCTGATGAGCTCAATGCAGGAGCGCGTGCCAGAGGCGAAAGAAGGGGAGTGGTGGGCCGCGATGGAAGAGGTCTTCGATCTGAATTGGTGATGGCTTAACGCGGCCAACTCGGGCCGAATGGCGGATGTTTTCCGTCGCGAGCCTTACGTGCGTCCTGTCCTCAGGGCTTGTTGACGCTGTCCGTCGGGTGGCACGCTTACCCTCTGTTCTGTCTGAGCCTTGAGGCCCGTCACCTCGAGGATCTCGGCCTCGTCCAGCGAGTCGGATTTCAGGAGGGCCCGCGTCAGCGCGTCGAGCTGGGACCGATGCTCCTGGAGGAGCCGTTCCGCTTCGGCCAGACACTCTTCCGAGATCCTGCGCACCTCCTCGTCAATCAGCTGCGCGGTTCCTTCGCTGTATGTCCTCTGCTGGAAGGCGGCGCCATCGCTGTCGCCGTAGTTCAGCGGGCCGACCTTGGGGCTCATACCCCAGCGGACGACCATCTGCTGCGCTATCCGCGTCACCTGCAAAAGGTCGTTCTCCGCTCCCGTCGTGACGACGCCGTAGACGATCTTTTCCGCGGCCCGCCCGCCCAACGCGCCCACGAGCCGCGCCCGCAGGTAGTCCTCGCCGTAGTTGAAGCGGTCGTCGATCGGACTCTGCAGCGTCACGCCGAGGGCCTGCCCGCGCGGGATGATCGTCACCTTCTTCACCGGGTCGGCTCCGGGGACCAGCAGACCAAGCAGCGCGTGGCCGGACTCGTGGTACGCGATCCGCTCGCGGTCCAGGTCACTCAGCAGGATCTTCCTCTCGGTGCCGAGCAGTGTTCTCTCGATGGCCTCGGCGAAGTCCGCCATGGTGACCGCGGCCTCGCCCTTGCGCGCTGCGCCGAGCGCTGCCTCGTTAACCAGGTTGCGCAGGTCGGCGCCCACCAGACCCGGAGTCTGCGACGCGACCTGGTCGAGGTCGACATCGGGAGCAAGGACCACGTGCCGGGAATGAATGCGCAGGATCGCAGCCCGACCGCGGCGGTCGGGGGGCTGGACCGTGACGCGGCGATCGAAACGGCCGGGCCGAAGCAGAGCCGGGTCGAGCACGTCGGCCCGGTTGGTGGCCGCCAGCACGATCACACCTTCACGCGAGTCGAAACCGTCCATCTCGGTCAGGATCTGGTTGAGTGTCTGCTCCTGCTCGTCGTTCCCGCCGACCCGCAACGCGGCGGCGCGGCTGCGGCCGATCGCGTCCAGCTCGTCGATGAAGATGATGGCCGGGGCCGCTGCACGCGCCTTGCTGAACAGGTCGCGAACACGTGACGCCCCAACACCGACGATCGCTTCCACGAACTCGGAGGCGGCGATGCTGAAAAAGGGGACCTTGGCCTCACCGGCGACCGCGCGCGCGAGCAGCGTCTTGCCGGTGCCAGGCGCGCCGATCAAGAGGACGCCCTTCGGCACGGTTCCGCCGAGACGCTGGTACTTCTGCGGCTCGCGCAGGAAGTCGACGACCTCCTGCAGGTCCGCCTTCACCTCGTCGATGCCGGCCACGTCGGCGAACGTGACCGACGGTTTCTCCGCGTCGTAGAGGCGGGCCCGGCTCTGGCCGAAGCTGCCGAGAATCCCTCCGGCGCCTGCCGCGGCGGCGCGGCGGGATAGATAGAGGAATCCGATCACCAGCAGGATTGTCGGACCGAAGCTGAACAGCAAGGTCTCCCACAGTGGAGTCGAAGCGTTCGGATCCTTGGCGTTCATCACCACTTTGTGGCCGATGAGCAGCGTCTCCAGGTCGTCGGTGGCAAACGCCGGTCGTTGGGTCTGAAACTTGGTCGAGCTCGTGCCGCTGGAGTCCTTGACGGCTGTCTTGGCGACGCCAGTGATGGATTCTCCCGTGCTCGTGACGCTGGTCACGTTGCCCGCGTTGACCTGATCGAGGAACGAGTTGTACGAGATGGTCACGGTCGGCGGCTGGCCGGCCGAGGTGAGCAGGTTGCTGATCAGAATGTTGGCGGCGAACAGGACCGCAAGAATGATCCAGAAGCGCGCGCTTCGCATCGGCGCGGAGATGCCGGGCCGCTTATCGGTGGGGCGCTTATCTGGTGGTCGCGGCGGCGGGCTTTGACTCACGAGGTGATGCTACGCGCTCTCGAATTCGATGGCGATCACGTCAACAAGCGCACCTGACGGCTCGGGCGCATCGATCAACAGCTCTCCCAGAAGGTCCGTGCCCAGAAGGTGTTCATCGAGCGCCGCAAGCGGCACGTGGTGGCGCAGCTCCCGTCCGGTGCCGATCAGGCTGACACGGCGCACGCGTCGAATCGGAACGCCGCGGACGACGACGCTTTCCTGCGGACGGTCGAGTAGAAACAGATAGAGGCGGTCGTCACGCGTCGTCGCCGGGCCATGGAAATCGACGGCCGCCGGCGCCGGGCGCACGCCGATGATCGCGTCGCGGTGGCTCGTGATCCAGGCGCCGATCTGCTCGAGAAGCGAGACCTGGACGTCGGGCAGCGAACCATCGCCGGTGGGACTGACGTTCAGGAGCAGGTTGCCGCCGCGCGATACGACGTCGGCGAGATAGCGCGCCAGCAAGTGTGGCGATTTGTAGTTGGTGTCTTGCGGCCGCCAACCCCAGGAGTCGTTCATGGTCAGGCACAGCTCCCAGGCGCGCCCTGGCGGCTTGGTGGGGAGGAACTGCTCGGGGGTGTCGTAGTCGCCCTGGCCGGGAAGGCGGTCGTTGACGATCGCGTCGGGTTGGAGCGACGCGACAAGCTGCCGCAGCTCCGCCGCGCGCCACTCTTCCGCGGTTCGCTCCCACTGGCCGTCGAACCACACCAGGTCGACCGGACCGTACCCCGTAAGCAGATCGGTCAGCTGCGTGCGCACGTAGTCGAGGTAGCGGCTCCACGCTTCGGTCGACGGACGCCGGTAGTGCTCAAAGACGTAAGGCTTGTCGGACTCCTGAAACGCCGGGTAGTCGGGATGGTGCCAGTCGGATAGGGAGTAGTAGAGGCCGATTCGCAAACCCTCCGCGCGTGCGGCCTCGATCAGCTGTCGTGTGATGTCGGCGCGATAGGGCGTGTGCTCGATCGAGAAATCCGATGCCCTCGTGTGGAACATCGAAAAGCCCGCGTGATGACGAGTCGTGAAGACGATGTACTGCGCCCCGCTGGATCGCGCGAGCGTGGCCAGACTCGGCGCGTCCCAATGACGTGGATCGAAGGTCGTCGCGGACGATTGATACTGCGCGACAGAGACAATGTCGCGCGCGGAAGGATCGCTGACGAGTGAGCGCCCGAC
>Ga0209808_1000131_pt1 | contig 38651 bp, 39 predicted proteins | sample GraSoiAngelo_157_FD_186171 | JGI IMG/M metagenome (GOLD analysis project Ga0209808, IMG submission 186171) | Grasslands soil microbial communities from the Angelo Coastal Reserve, California, USA - 14_1009_16_20cm (SPAdes) (version 2) | ecosystem: Environmental > Terrestrial > Soil > Grasslands ... | reverse complement strand
GGGCCCGATCGAGGTCGGTCTGCAGACTGGTTACTGCGCCGACACGGGCGGCGGGTGGGGAGAGATCCTGGTCGCCCACCCGAGCCAGGTCCATCCGGTGCCGGAGACTCTCTCTGACGAGGCGGCCGTCCTCATCGAGCCCTTGGCGTGCTGCGTTCACGCCGCCTTGCGAGGGGGCGCGACGAAAGATGACATCGTTGTCGTGTCGGGTTCGGGCACGATCGGCCTGCTCACAGTCGCAGCCGTCAAGCTCTTCACCCCGCCGAAGCGACTGATCGCGATCGCCAAGCATCCGACGCAGGCCGATCTCGCGCGCAAGCTGGGCGCGGATCAGGTGGTCAAGCCGGCAGACGTGTTTCAGCGGATCCGGTTTGCGACCGCGGCGCGCCGCCTTGAAGGGATGAATCGCCCGCTGCTCCTCGGCGGCGCGGACGTCACGTTCGAGTGCGTCGGGCGCGCCGACAGCTTGAACGACGCGGTGCGGTTCACGCGCGAGGGCGGAACTGTCGTTGCGGTTGGGATGCCGGGCGAGGAGAAGGTCGATTGGGCCCCGATCTGGCAGCGGGAGCTCACGGTGACGGGTGCGTACGCCTACGGGGCAGAGCCCAAGCGAAAGGGCAGAAAGACGTTCGACCTCGCGCTCGAGGCCGCGCCGGAGATGCACCTGGAGGACCTCACGGGCCCACTGTTCGGGCTCGGTGAGTACCGAGACGCGATCGCCTACGCGATGAGCGCGGGAAGGTTAGGCGCCGTGAAGGTCGCGTTTGATCTGCGACGATTGAGGGCCTGATGCCCCGACCTGGTGCCGTGATCGAGGTCGATCGAAACACGCCGCCGGTGCTCTTCCACTTCGGTGAAGGCGTCCGGCTGGAGAAGATGCCGCTCGGCGCGCGCATCATCTATCCGCCCGACCCGCTCGAACCGATCGCGCATCCCGAGCGCGCCATCAAGCGCGCGATCGCCAAGCCGCTGGAGGACGATCCGCTCAAGTCTCTGCTCCGGCGTGGCATGAAGCTCACGATCGCCTTTGACGACCTCTCTCTGCCACTGCCGCCGATGGCCGCGCCGGACGTGCGCCAGCTCGTGATGGAAGAGGTCATCGACATGGCCGCAGAAGCCGGGATCGACGATCTCCACATCATCGCGGCGCTGGGTCTGCACCGCCGGATGACAGAAGACGAGCTCCGGCATATCGTCGGCGAGCGGATCTTTGCCACGTTTCATCCCGACCGTTTGTATCAACACGACGGCGAAGATCCGGACAACAACGTCTATGTCGGCAAGACCGCGCAGGGGGAAGAGGTCACGCTCAACCGGCGCGCGGCGGAATCGGATCTTGTGATCTACGTAAACCTGACTCTGGTTCCGATGGACGGCGGCCACAAGTCGATGTCGACCGGTCTCGCGTCTTTCCGCAGCATCCGCGCCCACCACAACGCGAAGACGCTGCTCGCTTCGCGTTCGTACATGAACCCGCCGGACTCGGCGCTGCATCACTCGTGCATCCGGCAGGGACAGCTAATCGAAGACACCGTGCGCGTGTTCCACATCGAGACCACGGTCAACAACCACGCCTTCCCCGCGGTCGCCAACTTCATGCAGAAGCGCGAAACGGACTGGACGGCGCAGGACCAGGCGATGTTCCTGGCCACCAAGCAGATGACCGACATCATGCCGCCTGCCTTCAAACGCAACGTCTTTCACGCGTTGCGCTCGCCCTACGGGATGACCGCCGTGCACGCGGGGCAGGTGGACGCCGTCCACGACAAAACGCTCGAGGCGGTCCGCAAACAGATCAACGTGCAGGTCGAAGGCCAGACCGACATCGTCACCTTGGGCGTCCCCTACCTCGGCCCGTACAACATCAACGCGCCCATGAACCCAATCCTCGTCGTGTGCATGGGGCTCGGCTATCTCTTCAACTTCTACCGCAACAAGCCGGTCCTGAGGAAGGGCGGCGTGCTGATCCTCACGCACCCGTGTCGCTACGAGTTCGATGCTGTGCAGCACCCTAGCTACATCGACTATTACGACGAGGTACTGGCCGACACCAAAGATCCGATCGAGATCGAAGAGAAGTACGAGGTGCGCTTCGCCGAAGACCCGTGGTTCCGCCAGCTCTACCGCAAGTCACACGCGTATCACGGCATCCACCCGCACTATGCGTGGATCTGGGCCGCGCATGCGATGGAGCACGCGGGCGACATCATCTTCGTCGGGGCCGACCGCGACGTTGTGCACCGCCTCGGCTTCAAGTGCGCGACCACACTGGAGGATGCGTTCGAGATGGCGGAGCAGACCGTCGGCCGTTACCCAAGCGTGACGCACCTGCGGACGCCGCCGATCATGTTGTGTGATGTCGAGTAGATGACACGCCTCATCATTTTGTTTTGCGCGATTGTGCTGGCCGCATGCGGAGGCGGGTCAGGGCCAAGCCTTCCCGGCGTGCTGGGCCCGCAGTCGGCGCAAGGCGTCGCCGAGAGCTCATCCGACTTCCCCGGCCTGCAGAAATGCCCCGAAAGCGGTTCCTACGACAGCTATCTGAAGCAGGAGCAGACGAAGTCCCCCGACCAGTATCAGAGCGACAAGACCACCTGGGACGATCTGAAAGCCTCGGGCGCAAACGACAGTTACATCGCCGTGTATGCGGCGAGCTCGTCTGATTGCGGCCAGTTCGCGGCCGGCACGCCTTCGGGGAAGGTCGCCTACGTTTACGCAATCCGGTTCAAGGACTCGACATCCGCATCGGCCAGCTTCAAGACGACGTCGAAGGACTTCCACCTCAGCGACGACGACCTCGCGAACCTGAAGGCGGCCGGCGGAACTGCCGCCCAAGGCAGCGCGACCGGCCTCGGCGACAACTCGATCGTGCTTTCGATTGATGTCGCCGGCGCGAGCGTCTACGTCGCCGTATGGGAGAACAAGACTTTCGAGGTGGCGGAGGTCGCCTTCAACAACGCGACTGATGCGAAAGCTGCCGTGACCAAGGTCAACGGCAGGATTCGCTGAATGGCCTGGTACTCGGAACCTCCGCTGACCAGGCTCGCCGGGATGGCCGGTGGCGCGATCAACGATGTGATGAGGATGCGTCGCGCGTGGCATTGGGACTCGCCACGGCCGCACACCTGGCCTGAGCAAGGCGCCGCGGTGCCGTCACCGGCCAGCGATCTTGGGTGGGCGCGAGTTGAACCCGTGCGATCGATCCGCTACCTGATCCAGCATGTCCTGCTCATTCCGTTCACGGAGGTCATGACCCACCCGAAAGTCGAGGGCCGGGAGTGGGTGAGAGAGCTCAAGCGGCCCGTGATCTTCGCCGCCAACCATTCGAGCCACGCCGACACCTCGCTGATCCTCCACTCGTTGACGGACAAGGCGCGAGACCGCACCGTCGTCGCGGCCGCAGCCGACTACTGGTTCAAGCACCCAATCCTGGGCAACATCGTCAGCCTGTTCCTCAACACGTTTCCGTTCTCGCGCACCGGCGGGGCGCAGGCTCAGCTGCATAGCTCGAGTCAGCTGCTGAAATCGGGATGGAACCTGGTGCTTTTTCCGGAGGGCAGCCGCTCACCTGACGGCCGGATCCAGGAATTCCGGCCGGGCGTTGGTCACCTGGCGAAGGAGACGGGCACTCCCGTGGTGCCGATGCACATCCAGGGAGCCTTCCAGGTCATGCCGCGTCATCAGAAGATCCCGCTGCCCGGACCGGTCCGAGTGAGGATCGGCCGACCCATGACGCCCCAGCGGTCCGAAGGGTCACGCGAGTTCACCGCAAGGGTCGAAACAGCGGTCCGGACGCTGGCGGCAGGACCCCGGCAGCTTGAGCTGCAGGGCACCTGGATCGAGCGCTGGCAGGCCTCCAAACCTCGCGAGCTCCGGTACGAACCCTAGACGGAGTCTCGACTTTGATCCTGGCTGACCTATCACTCGGCCGCGCCGCATACGACAACCAGAACTGGGGTGAAGCGCGTTCGCGGCTGCGCGCCGCTGATGCTGAAACGCCGCTGGGACCTGAAGACGTGGTGCGGCTGGCAACAGCGGCCCAGCTTCAGGGTCAGGACGAAGAGGCGGCCGCGCTCTTGCAGCGGGCACACAACGCCTACCTCAAGCAAAACGAGGTGGAGCCCGCCGTCCGCTGCGCGGTGCAGCTGATCATGAGCCTGATCAACCGCGGGGAGCTGGCGAAGGCTGGCGGCTGGCTCGCGCGGTGCAGGCGGCTGCTCGATGACGGTCAGCGCGACTGTGTCGAGCTCGGCTACCTGATGGTCCCCGCGGCGCTTCAGACGCTGAGGCAGGGCAACGTCGAAGAAGCAAGCGAGATGTTCCACCAGGTGCTTCACATCGCGGCGCGCTACGCAGACCCGGACCTTTCGGCGATGGGACGTCTTGGCCGTGGCCAGTCATTGATCATGCTCGGCGACGTCCAGGGCGGCATCGCCCTGTTTGACGAGAACATGGTCGCGGTGACCTCGGGCGAGATCTCGCCGGTGCTGGCCGGGATCATCTACTGCTCCGTCATCGATGGGTGCCGCGCCATCTTCGATCTGAGGCGGGCGCGCGAGTGGACCGAAGCCCTCGACGAATGGTGCCAATCCCAACCCGGCCTCGTGGAGTTTCGAGGCGCCTGCAGCGTCTTCCGGGCGCAGCTCAAGCAGCTCAACGGGGCATGGTCGGAAGCGCTGGTGGAGGCAGACCGGGCATGCGCGCGGCTGTCGACACCGCGCCTGCAGCCGGCCGCCGGCGACGCCTACTACCAGCTGGGCGAGCTCCACCGCCTTCGCGGCGACTTTGCCAGGGCCGAAGCCGCTTTCCGGCAGGCGAGCAGCGCCGGCCGGTCGCCCCAGCCGGGGATGGCGCTGATGCGGCTCGCCGAAGGCGACGTCGACGCTGCAGCCGCCGCGATCCGGCGCGAGCGGGACGAGATCAGGCAGCCGGGTCAGGCATGCGCGATCCTGCCTGCCTACGTCGAGATCATGATCGCGGGGCGCGACCTCGAGGCGGCGCGCGAGGGAGCTGCGGCGCTGGAGGCGGCTGCGAAGGCGCTGAGGGCGCCCTATCCTGACGCGGTCGCGGCGTATGCCAGTGGTGCCGTCCTGCTGGCGCTTGGGGACACGCGCCTGGCGCTCGAATCGCTGCGCTCCGCCGCCGGCCTGTGGCGTGAGCTCGACGCCCCATACGAGGGGGCGAGGACTCGCCTCTTGATCGGGATGGCTTGCCGCGCGATGGGCGACCGCGACGCGGCCGCCATGGAGCTCGACGCCGCTCGCGCGACGTTCCGGAAACTTGGCGCTGCAGACCTGACGCGTGTTCACGAGCTGTCTGGCGAGACATCAACCTCGCGAGGCGGCCTCTCGTCACGCGAAGTCGAGGTTCTGCGCCTGCTCTCCGCCGGCAAGACCAACCGCGCAATCGCAGCGGACCTGTTCATCAGCGAGAAGACGGTGGCGCGTCATGTGAGCAATATCTTCACCAAGCTCGGCCTGTCAACACGAGCGGCGGCCACCGCTTACGCGTACGAGCACGGCCTGCGCACCAGGACTACATAGAACTACCCATTCGGTCACAGGCCAAATTGGATCGTTTGTCGGATGCGTTCTCTCCCTCGCGCGCCTAGCGTCATTGCCAACAACTTCGAGGAGGGAAGCGATGGACAGACACTTCGAAACGATCATCGTCGGCGCCGGACAAGCTGGACTGGCGGTTGGGTATCACCTCGCGCGTTCCGGCCAATCATTCGTGATCCTCGACGCAAGCACACGACTCGGCGACTCATGGCGTGTGCGTTGGGACTCCCTGCGGGTCTTCACCCCCGCCAAGTACAACGGTCTGCCGGGGATGCGCTTCCCAGCGCCAAGCCTTTCGTTCCCGACCAAGGACGAGGTCGCCGACTACATGGCGGCGTACGCGGCGCGGTTCGAGCTCCCGGTGCGTGGCGGAGTCAAAGTCGATTCCGTGTCGCGAGACGGGGACCAGTTCGAAGTTGCTTCGAGCGCAGGCATGTTGCGCGCGGCCAACGTGGTGATCGCGACCGGGGCGTGCCACACGCCGAAGATCCCCGACTTCGCCTCGCAGCTCGATCCAGCGATTGTCCAGCTGCATTCGATCGCGTACAAGAGCCCCTCGCAATTGCGTGATGGGCCTGTTCTCGTCGTCGGCGCGGGCAACTCCGGGGCGGAAATCGCGTACGACATCCGGCACGCGCACAACGTCCTCCTCTCGGGCACTCCGGCAGGTCAGCTGCCGGTGCGCCATGGCGCCGCTGCCGCGGCACTCGTGCTCCCGTTGATCAAATTTCTGGGCACGCACGTGCTGACCGTGGACACGCCGGTGGGTCGCAATGTGCTGCCGAAGATGAAAGGCGCACCGCTCATAAGGGTGAAGCTCAAAGACCTGGAGGGCGCCGGCATCGAGCGGGTGGCCAGGGTCACAGGAGCGCGGGAGGGTAGGCCGGCGCTCGCTGATGGACGCGCCCTGGACGTTGCCAACGTCATCTGGTGCACGGGCTTCAGATCAGACTTCGAATGGATTCGTCTTCCGGACGCGTTCGGGCCAGATGGCAAGCCCATCCAGTACCGCGGCGTGGCGGCGTCGGAGCCGGGACTCTACTTCGTCGGCATGGAGCACCTATATGCAGCGGTCTCCGATGTGTTGCCCGGAGTTGGTCGTGACGCCGCATACATCGCCCGCCACATCGCCAGAAATCGCAAGCTGGCGGGCCAGGCCGGGGCGGAAGACGCGACCGCCGGGCGTGAACCGGCCGAGGTCCACGCCTGACCTACCATACCGACGCATGACGTATTCGATAGTCGCGCGCGACAAAACGACCGGCGAGTTCGGTGTTGCGGTGCAGTCGCACTACTTCCAGGTCGGGCCAGTCGTGCCATGGGCTCTCGCCGGGGTTGGCGCGGTGGCCACGCAGTCGAGGGTGAACGTCAGCTTCGGGCCGCTCGGACTCGATTACATGCGCGCGGGCTACAGCGCCGAGCAGGCGTTGCGAGCCCTTCTGGCCGGTGACTCGCAGCCGGACGTACGCCAGGTCGCGCTGGTCGATGGCACTGGAAACGTCGCCGCGCACACCGGCGCCAAGTGCATCCCGGCGGCCGGCCACCGAACGGGTGACGGCTTCAGCTGCCAGGCCAACCTCATGGAAAAGGACACCGTCTGGGACGCCATGTGCAACGCGTATGTGTCTGCTGACGCTCCGCTCGCTGAGCGCATGCTCGCCGCCCTCGACGCCGCGGAAGGTCAAGGCGGCGACATCCGAGGCAAACAATCGGCAGCGATGCTGATCGTTTCTGGGACGCCAACCGGTCGGTCGTGGGAAGACCGGATCGTCGACCTGCGCGTCGAGGACGCGTCCGACCCACTTGTTGAGCTTCGCCGCCTGCTTCACATCAAGCGTGCATATGAGGCCGACTCGGCCGCCGATCGGCTGGAGGAGGGCGGCGACAAGGATGCCGCGCTGCACAAGCGTCGCGAAGCAATGGTGCTTGCGCCGGAGATGGTCGAGCTTCGTTTCTGGAGTGGCCTGAGCATGGCAGAGGCGGGCCGGCTCGACGAGGGATGCCGCCTCATTGCGGAGGCGGCGGCCAAAAACCAGCGGTGGATCGAAACGATCCGCCGACTCGTCGCGGTGGAACGAATTACCGCCGAGCTCGCGGATGCGATCGAGGCCCGCCTGTCGCCGGCCTCCTCGCGCCTTTAGACTTCACGAGTCTTGGGCAAAAACAAAGGTCGTCGAGCACCGCGCCGTCCGGAGAAGGCGCGCAAGCCCGAACGCGACGATGGGGACCAGAAGGAACCTGCCGTTGTCATGGACGCGGTGGTCTCACAGGCCCTCCCCAACGCGATGTTCGAGGTCGAGGTTGAAGGCGGCCACAAGCTGATCGCGTATGCCGCGGGACGCATGCGCCGCTACTTCATCCGCATCACGCCGGGCGACCGCATTCGCGTCGAGCTCTCGCCTTACGACCTCACGCGAGGCCGGATCGTCTACCGCTACAGGGATTGACGGCGAAGGCCCTCCTCGATTCGCTCGAGGCGGCTCGCGTTTTCGACCTCGAACAGCTGCGCTACGCGGGAGCACCATCCCACCCGGCGCACGCGCCCGGCTTCAGCTACTTCCTCCATCGCCACCACGCGCGCGGGGCGGGCGAGGCGCGCACCGGCGCGTCCGGCATCGTGCTTATGCCAGAGCATTCGGGCACACACATCGATGCGCTCGCGCATCAAGCGGAGAACCTGACGCTGCACGGCGGCATTCATGTCGACGACGGCGTCCAGACCTCCGTCGGCTTCAAGAAGCTCGGCATCGACACCATGGCGCCCATCGCCGGCCGCGGCGTGCTGCTCGACGTCGCAGGCGACCACCGCCTCGATCCGGATTACGCCATCACGCCCGACGACCTGGAACGGGCCGAACGCGCCAAGATCCGCCATGGCGATGTGGTTCTCGTCCGCACCGGTTATGGCGCGCTGTGGTCAAAGCCGGACGAGTACCTCAAAGCGGCCGGCGTGAGCGCCACCGCCACGCGTTGGCTGATCGAGAAAAAGGTGCGCGCGGTCGGCGCGGACAACATGGCGTTCGACGTGATGGCCGGACCAAAGGATCCCGATCTCAACGCCACCCTGCCCGCGCACGTCCTGCTGCTCGTGAGAGAGGGCATCCCGATCATCGAGAACCTCAACCTCGAAGAGCTCGCGGCCGCGAAGGTCTACGAGTTCGCCTTTTTCTGTCTCCCACTCAAGATGCGCGGCGCCACCGGCTCGCCCGTCCGGCCCATCGCGATCGCGTAGGCAACAACGAAGCACCGTCCTCCCCATTTATGGGGAGGTGGCGCGAAGCGCCGGAGGGGCAGCGCCGCTGAGGCGGCCAGGGGATCTGTTAGCGGCGACCCACCGTCTGGAAGCAGTCCAGGCAGTACACCGGCCGAGCTCCGGTGGGCACGAACGGCACCTGGGTCGGCTTGCCGCAGTTCGAACAGACCACGTCGTGCATGACGCGCGCGCGGCCGTTGCCGTCCGCCGCCCGTCTCGCCGCCCGGCACTCCGGGCATCGTCGGGGCTCGTTTTGAAGCCCCCTGGACTGATAGAACTCCTGCTCCCCCGCTGTGAAAAGAAACTCCCGACCGCAGTCGCGACACGTCAAGGTCCGATCCACGAAGCTCACCGTCACCGTACTGGCCTCCCCTAGAAATCGCGCTGAGGCCCGGACGATGCCGGCCGGACTACCCTCCCAGCGTACGGTGGCGATTCTAACTCGGTTGGCGAGGATTTGGAGGCATCCCCTTACATGCCTTTACCGGGCGACGGCCTCGCGCTCCTCCTCTTCGAGCTCGACTGGAGGCGCATCGAATCCCCTGCCCGCGGCGGCCCCGGTCAAAGGCACCTCCTTCAGGAAGACGGTCGAGACGAGCGCGATCACGAGGATCACCCCGGCGAAGATGTAGATGTCGTGGAGGGTGTCTGACAAAGCCAGCCGGATCGCCTGGACGAACGCGGCCGGCAGCTTGCCGAGCAGAGTTGGGTCGAGGATGGCGTTCGCGCTGCCGGTCTTGGGCAGCGAGCTGATGACCTGCGGGGGCAGGTGCAGCGCTGCGGTTCGGGCCGTCAGGTAGTCGGGCAGGCGGTTGGCGAGGACTGCGCCCAAGATCGCGCTCCCGACCGTGCCGCCCAGGTTCCGCCAGAACTGGATCTGGCTGGAGGCCACGCCCATGAACTGCCGAGGCAGAGCCACCTGCACGGCGGTGAGGTACAGCGGAAACGTGGTGCCGAGGCCGAGGCCGATCACGATCAGGTCGGCCACTACGTGCCACTCCGGCGTCGTAGGCGTGACCTGGGAGAGCAGCCACATGCCGAAGATCATCACCGCGACCCCCAACGTGCCGAGGTAGCGGTAGTTCCTGATCCTCCGCATCACAAAACCGGTCGCGGTGCTCGCGCCGAGCAGGCCGAACATCATCGGCGTGATCAGAGCGCCCGAGTTGGTGGCGCTGATTCCCAGCACGCCCTGGAACACGAGCGGCGTGAACAGGATCGAGCCGAACATTCCGAACGCGGTGAGGAAGCCGACGACCATGCTGACGGTGAACGTCGAGTTCTTGAACAGATGCAGCGGCACGATGGGTTGCTTGACGCGCGATTCGACGAAGACGAAAGCGCCAAGCATGATCGCCGCGAGCGCAAGCAGTCCGGTCACTTGGGGCGAGGTCCAGGCGTGGTCGCGGGTAATCGTGAGGCCGATCAGCAAAGGCACGACGCCAGCCGCGAGCGTGAGGGCGCCCCAGAAGTCGATGTCACGCCACGAGGCCTTGGAGCGTACATAAGGCAGGCCGGCGAGCACTACGCTGACGGCGATGATGCCGACGGGGATGTTCACCTCGAACACCCATCTCCAGCTCCAGTGGTCGGTGATGAAACCCCCGGTGGTAGGGCCGAGGATCGAGCTCAGACCGAAGACAGCGCCGAACAGACCCTGGGCCCGGCCGCGCTGGTCGGGAGGGAAGAGGTCGCCGATGACCGTGAAGACGGTGGCGAACAGCACGCCGCCGAACAATCCCTGGATGCCTCGAAACACGATCAGCTGGGTCATGTCCTGCGACAGCCCGCACAGCGCTGACGCGGCGACAAAGCCGATCATGCCCGCGAGCAGGAAGGGCTTGCGGCCGAACAGGTCGCCGAGCTTGCCGGCGATCGGCGTCATGGTGGTCGATGTCACGAGGTAGGCGGTGGTAACCCACGCCAGGCGGTCGAGACCGTTGAGGTCGGCCACGATGCGTGGGATGGCTGTGCCGACGATCGTCTGGTCGAGCGCGGCCAGGAGCAGGGCGAGCATGGTCCCGGCCGTGGCCAGAATCACTCTTTGCCGGGAGAGCCCGTGGGTTATCGCCTCAGTCATTTGCCGAGCTCCTTTCTGGCGTTCTCCACCAGCATCAGGCACAGGTGTCGAAGCTGCGCCAGGTCGTCCTTGCTCAATGCCCCAACCACTTCGCGCTGGTGTTCCATTCCTTCCTCCCAGATGCGGTCGATCAGCGCGCGGCCTTCGGCCGTCAGCCTCGCCCTCACCGATCGGCGGTCCGTTGGATCCGGGACGCGCTCGACCAGCCCGTCTCGCTCCAGGTGGTCGACCAGGCCGGTTATGTTGCGGGGACTCGAGTCGAGGTCGTCGGCCAGCTCGCCCAGCGGCATGTCGCCGCCGCGCTTGAGACGAAACAGGACGCCGATTCGCCCTTCGCTCAGACCGTGGCGCTCCGCCCATCGCTCCTGCAGAAGGCGGAGCGACCGCCCCGCGAAACGCAGCGCCGAGAGCGCCTCCACTGCGGTCATGTCTCGCTTTAGAGGAGAGAACAGCTCGCGGAACTTCTTCATATACAGCCGGCCGTCGTCGTCCCGGCCCAGCTCGAAGGAGTCCAACTTCGAAATGTCAGCGTGCTTCAAATCATCGGTCTTCATATTGAAGGACTTCATTATCATGCAATACACGGTTCTATCGCAAGTTATTCTCAACGGCCCGTGATTGTTGACGCTCACCTCGACATCGGCTGGAACGCCATCTCAGCCGGTCGAGGCTTTCTGCAGCCGCCGGCGCCGGGCTACCTGGTCAGCCGGTCATCCCTCGTCGCGGCCGAGATGGGACTGGTCTTCGCCACCCTCTACGCCGCGCCCGCCCGGGCCGGCCGCGCGATGCGGACGAGATTCGTCTACGAGAACGCCCACGAGGCCAACCTCATGGCCACCGCCCAGGTCAACTACTACCACTCGTGCGGTCTGGACTTCATCGGCGATCGAGCAGGCCTGGCGGCCTACGTGCAGGGATGGAAGAAGGGCAAGCTCGCGGCCATCCTCCTGATGGAGGGCGCCGACCCGATCGAGACCCCCGCCCAGCTCGGCGCGTGGACCGAACGCGGGGTTCGGATCATCGGCCCGGCATGGGGCAAGACTCGGTACAGCGGTGGCACCGGCGCGCCCGGAGGGCTGACCGAGCTCGGTCGTCAGTTGCTCAAGGCGATGCGGCGCAAGCACGTCATCCTCGATCTCAGTCACATGGCCGACGAGGCTGTGGCGGACGCGTTCGCCTTGTGGCGCGGGCCGATCATGGCCTCGCACAGCAACTCGCGAGCCCTGGTCCCCGGCGATCGTCAACTCACCGACGAGGCGGTCGCGGAGATTGCGCGGCGGGGCGGCATCGTCGGGGTGAGCTTCTACGGGAAGCACCTGCGACCATCCGGTCGCCCGACGCTGCTCGATGTGGTGAAGCACATCGTCCATCACGCGCGGGCCGCGGGCGGCCCGGAGCACGTCGGGATCGGCTCCGACCTGGACGGCGGTTTCGACGCTCGCCAGGCGCCCATCGACGACCTGGCCAGGTTGAAGGAGCTGCCGGCCAGGTTGCGCTTGCACTTCAACCGCCCGCAGGTGGAAGGGATCATGGGCGGCAACTGGCTCGCCTTCCTGGAGCGCTCCCTCCCCTTATTGCCGGCGAAGCCGGACGGAGGGGCTGTCCCTGCCGTAAACACCGATTGACGGTTCTGCAACTAAAGAGCATCCTCGCGACCTACACGAGGTGACCCCGTCCCCCGGTCAGTCACTGGATGTGGCAATGGGCTTGACCTACCCGTCGCAGCACGGATGCGTGACCTCAGCGCTCTCTCAGGTCATCGCGCATGCGCTCGGCACCCAAAATATCAATGTCACGATCCACGGCCTGGCGGTGGCGACTGCCACGAACCCGGACCCGGTGCGTACGTATGCGACGGTTGGCGCGATCGAATCGCAGCTCGTCGATGCCCGGGTGTGGATCGGATTCCACTACCGACACTCGGTGATCGTGGGTGAGAACCTGGGCAACTCCGTCGCGGCCTGGACCCTCGACCGCTTTTTCCTCCCGAAGGGGGACGACCGCGAGGGGGACGAGGACTAGACGTTCTTTGACGTAGCGAGGGCGCCGAACGGCGGCGCCCTCAGATCGACTCCGCGACTCCTTTCGCGGTCATGAAAGCGAAGCCCATCCCATGTCCGGTGAAACCGGCGCAGACGTAGACGTTCGGCATCCCCTCGACCAGACCCGCCAGCGGCAGTCCTGACTCGGTGAACCCCATCGTGCCGGCCCAGCGATGCGTCACCTCACCCTCGGCGCCCAGCCCGCGCGCAGCGCGGTCCAGGTGCTCCTGGATTCCTTGCGTCGGCTCGTCGTCGTATGTCTTCTCAGTCGCGAGGGTCGTGTCGCGCCACCCGCCGACCAGCACCTCTCCGCTCACCAGCTGGCGCCAATAGCGGTACCCGAAGTTCGAGTAGACAGGCACGTCGACAACCCGTCTCGGCTGGGGCGCGGTGGCGAGCATCTGCGCGCGCGTCGGCTGGATCTTCACCGTCGGCACCAGCTGCGGCGTGTACGCGTTCGTGGCCAGGATGACGACGCCCGCCTCACACTGATCGTCGCCGGACGTCAACAGGACGCCATTGCGGCGTGATTCGATCGCCGACACCTGGACACCCTCTCGGATGGAGGCGGGCTTCATCTGGCGCGCCAGGGCCGCGACCATCGCCGCCGGATCGATCTCGCCATCGCGCGGGTTGACCAGGCGGTTGCCGTCCCAACGCGCCTGAAAGCCGTCTTCCTGCAGGAGGTGCTCGGACTCGACAAGCAGCGCCCGCTCCTCATCGCTTGCCGGAAGCACGGCGCTTCCAAGTCGCCGGTGACCGACCTCCTGGCCGCGCGCGGCCTCGATCATCCGGTCGTGGTTCTCGTTCGTAACCTCCCAGACTTCACGGGCCTTTTCGCGCCCATACGTCCGCACCGCCTCCGCGTAGCTCGATGCCACTCCGGCGAGCAGGAAGCCTGCGTTGCGCCCGCTCGCGCCCCAGGCCAGGTGATGTCGCTCGACCAGCACCGCCTCGATCCGGCGACCCGCGAGATGCCAGAGCAAGCTCACGCCGGCGATTCCGCCTCCGATCACGAGAACGTCGGCCTTCTCAGGCAGACGGCCGGGGTACTTCTCCGGTGGCGGCGTCCAGAAAGGAATTCCCATCAGGCGGTCAATTCTCGCGTCCACATAGAATCGATAAGCAAGTGGAGAGCTATGACGTCCTGGTCGTCGGCGGAGGGCTCGCCGGCATCAGGGCAGCGATAGCTGCGGTCGAGGCCAATCCGCGAATCAGAGTCGGAATGGTCTCCAAGGTGTACCCGATGCGCAGCCACACCGTGTCCGCCGAGGGTGGAGCGGCAGCGGTCATGCGGCCTGAAGACTCGTACGAGACCCACGCCTTCGACACGATCAAAGGTTCCGACTACCTGGCCGACCAGGACGTGGTCGAGGCCTTCGTCCGCGAGGCGCCGATCGAGATCATCCAGATGGAGCACTGGGGCTGCCCGTGGAGCCGCGATGAAGACGGCAAGATCTCGGTCCGGCCGTTTGGAGGCATGACGACGTGGCGTACATGCTTCGCGGCCGACAAGTCCGGCTTCCACATGCTGCACGCCGTCTTCCAGACGTCGCTCAAGTACCCGCAGATCATTCGTCACGACGAGGCCTTCGTCACCAAGCTGCTGGTCGAGGACAGCCGCTGCGTCGGCGTCGTCGCGCTGGACATGAAGACAGGGCGGTTCGACGCGATCACGGCGAGGTCGGTGATCCTGGCCACCGGCGGGCTCGGCCGGGTGTACGCATTCACCACGAACGGCAACATCTGCACGGGCGATGGCATGGCGCTTGCGTACCGCGCCGGAGTCGGGCTGAAGGACATGGAAATGGTGCAGTTCCATCCCACCGGCCTGCCTTTCACCGGGATCCTCATCACCGAGGCGGTGAGGGGCGAGGGGGGATACCTGCTCAACAACGAGGGCGAGCGCTTCTTGAAGCGCTACGTCCCGAACAAAATGGAGCTGGGTCCGCGCGACATCATCTCGCGCGCGATGATGACCGAGTTCGAGGAGGGCCACGGCTTCGAGGGCCCGCACGGCAAGTACCTCCACCTCGATGTCCGCCACCTCGGTGAGGATGTGATCGACCGCAAGCTGCCGTTCATGCGCGAGCTGGGCCGCGAGTTTGTCGGCATCGACATCGTCAAGGACCCGATCCCGGTGCGTCCGGTGCAGCACTACATGATGGGTGGCATCGACGCGGACATCTCGGGCGCCACGCCCATGGCCGGCCTCTACGCGGCAGGCGAATGCGCGAATGTCGGCCTGAACGGCGCTAACCGTTTGGGCTCGAACTCGCTGCCGGAATGCCTCGTCTTCGGGGCCGCGGCAGGGCGCGCCGCCGCGGAGTACGCGAGCTCCGCCAAACCGGTGACGGCGAATCCGGTCGACGCGATTCTGTGGGACGAGGCTCGGCGGGTCGAGGTCGCCTACCTAGAGAAGAAAGGCGGCGATGAGCGCATAGGCGCGATTCGAGAGGAGATGCAGCACGAGATGGATACGGGCGCCGGCGTCTTTCGCACCAAGGAAGGTTTGGAGACCCTGGTCGAGCGGTTGGGCGGCCTGCGCCAACGGTTCTCACGAATCAAGATCGAGGACTCGAGCCGCACCTTCAACACCGAGCTCACGTCGGCGATCGAGCTGGACTTCATGCTCGAGCTGTCGCAGACCATCGCGCTCACCGCTCTCGCCCGTGACGAGTCACGCGGGGCGCACGCCAGACGCGACTTCCCAGAACGGAATGACGAGAAGTACCTCAAGCACTCGTTGGTCTTCCATCGCGATGCAGGCAAGCCTCGTCTGGAGTATCGCGACGTACGTGTTGGAAACTTCAAGCCGCAGGCAAGGACGTACTGAGATGGCGGACAAGAGGATCACGATCCAGGCCACGCGTTACGACCCGGACAAGGACGAAAGGCCGCGCCTTCAGTCGTATGAAATCCCCTTCTCGGATGACAGCATGGTCGTGCTCGACGCACTGAACTACATCAAGTCCGAGGTCGATGGGAGCCTCAGCTATCGCTGGTCGTGCCGGATGGGGATTTGCGGCAGCTGCGGAATGATGGTCAACGGCACGCCGAAGCTGACATGCAACGCGTTCCTGCGCGATTACTGGCCGCGCCCGGTCGTCGTCGAACCGCTCAACAACTTCCCGGTGATCCGCGACCTCGTCATCGACATGGACGACTTCATGCACAAGCTGAAGGCCATCAAGCCGTGGATCATCCGCAGGCAGGAGATTCCCCTCGGCGCGGGCGAGCACCGTCAGACGAACGAGCAGATCGACGACTTCAGGCAGTTCAGCCAGTGCATCAACTGCATGCTGTGCTACGCAGCGTGTCCGGTCTACGGCCTGAACAACGAGTTCCTCGGTCCCGCGGCGATCGCTCTCGCAAGGCGCTACAACCTGGACTCGCGAGACCAGGGACTGAAGCAGCGGCTTCCGGTGATCGCCGACAACGAGGGCGTGTGGGAGTGCAGCTTCGTCGGCGAATGCTCGGTCGTCTGCCCCAAAGGCGTCGACCCGGCCAAGGCCATCCAGCAGACCAAGCTCGACACGACGATGCGTTTCGTCCTCCCGTACGGCAACCGCGATTGACCACTGAAGCGCAGGCCGCGCCGCGCGAATACCGCTGGCGCATGCCGGCCAATTGGTGGACGCGCAACCGCCACTACTTTCTGTATGTCGTCCGCGAGTTCACGGTCGTGCCGATCGCTCTCTGGCTCCTGTGGCTGCTGGTGGAGATCAAGCGCGCGGGCGATGGCCCGGCGCGCTACTCACCGCATGGCTCGGCGGCCTTCGTCGTGTTCAGCGTCATCACGCTGGTCTTCGCGCTCTATCACAGCTACACGTTTCTCAGCCTGGCGGGCGTGATCATCCACTTCAAGGTCCTGGACCGGCCCCTGCCGTCTCGCCTCATCGTTCTCGCTCAGTTCGCCCTGTGGGCGGTGGCCTCCGTCGTCGTTGGATTCGTCCTCATCTGGTTTGCGCGATGAGCATCGAACCGCGCAGGCGCGTCGCCTACCCGCATCTCATCTATTGGTTTCTGTTTGCTCAGGGCGGCGTTGTCGCGGCTGTGCTGGTCCCAGTGCACGTCCTGATCCAGGGCATCCTGGGCCCGCTAGGCATCGTGCCCGTCGTCGATCGCCACTACGACACGTGGGTGGCCGTGCTCGGCAATCCGATCGTGAAGCTCTACCTGCTGGTGCTGATCGCTGTGCCGTTCTTTCATATCGCCCACCGGGTTCGCTACCTGCTCACCGACTTCGGCGTAAAAGCGGCGAAGAGCGTGCCCGCGCAGATCATCTCCTACGGCGGAGCTGTCTTGGTCACATTGATCACCATCTGGGTTCTCCTCACGACAGTCCCGATCAAGATCGGGTAACGACATGTACACCGTCGAAGCGGTCCCCGCCGGCGAGCTGGGCAACGCGAGCTTTCTCGTCGCCGACACCGATCGCGGCATGGGACTTGTCATCGATCCGCTGCGCGATATCGAGCGCTACGTGAAGCTGGCTGCGGACCTCGGAGTCAAGCTCACGCACGCGCTGGACACGCACCTCCACAACGATTACGTCTCCGGTCGCCGCGAGCTGGCCGCGGAGCTGGGCACCAACATCGACGATCTGGAGCCCGGTTCTGAGCTGCACGTCGGCGACTTGAGCCTGCGCGCCGTCCACACGCCTGGTCACACTCCCGATCACAAGGCCTTTCTGCTCAGCGAAGGCAGCCAAGATCGCGCGTTGTTCTCGGGGGGCGCCGTGATGCTCGGCGCCATCGCCCGAACCGACCTGCTCGGGCCACACCTGGCCGTGCACCTTGCCCTGGAGGCGCTGACGACGCTGCAGGTCCGCCTCCGCGGACTAGCGGATGACATCCGGGTTTTTCCGACCCATGGCGGCGGCTCGTTCTGCGGCACGGGCGGACGGAGCGGCCATGAGACGACGTTGGGTCACGAGCGCCACACCAATCCGTTCTTTCAGATCACCGAGGTGATGCCGTTCCTGGCTCGTGCGCTGAGCCAGCACCGCTACCCGACCTACTACCGCGACATGGCTGCGATCAACCGGGGCGGCGTTCCTCTCCTCGGGCACGCCGCGCCGCCGCTCACGCGGCTGGGCGCAGACGAGGTGGGGCAGAGGATCGATGCAGGGGCGGCCGTTGTCGACATCCGGCCAGGTCGGGACTATGACCGAGGCCACATCCCAGGCAGCTACAGCATCGGGATTGACGGGCCGGTCAGCGCTTGGGTCGGATGGCTTATCGCACGCGGGCGGCCGATCGTCCTGGTTGGCGGCACCGACAACGAGCTGCGCAAGGCGCAGCGACAGCTGCTGCGGATCGGTTACGACACCATCGCCGGCGCGCTGGACGGTGGCGTCGACGCATGGCGCTCAAGCGGCCGTTCCATCTCCACCTTCGAGACGGTCGAGGTCGAGGACATGGCGCAATGGGTGCTCAGCGCTGAGCCGATGACGGTCGTCGACGCGCGCGACGAGCACGAGTGGGTGGCGGGCCATGTCCCCGGGGCGGTCCACATGTACGTGCCGGACGTGCCGCATCGCGCGGGCGAGATCCCTCGGGAAGCGCCTGTCGCCGTGCACTGCGCTTCCGGCTATCGCGCGGGGATCGCGGCCAGCCTGCTCGAACAGGCAGGCCTGACGCGGATCATCCACGTCAACGGCGAGTACTCCGACTGGGACCGCCTGCACCTCGCGGAATCAGTCCCGACCTAGGGAGTTCAGAAAAACTCCGCCCCATTTTTGGGGAGGTGTCCGGCGAAGCCGGACGGAGGGGCCGACGAGCTCTAGCCCTGCGCCTCAGGCCGGGATCGCCTCTTGCGCGGAGCAGACGCAGACGTCGGCCGTCGCCGGCTCTTCTTGGCCCGCCAGATCTCCTCCGACGGCCACTGCCGCGCCCACTCGGCGCTGACGTACTGGTAATAGGGATGGTCGACCGCATCCTCCGGCGCGTACAGCTCTCGAAAGTCGAGCACGTCGAAACCCGACCTGCGCAGGATCTGAAACAGCTCCGAGTGGCTGACGTGGAACTCGGTGCTTGCTCCGACCTCGTCGTCGGTCCAGTCCAGTCGGTGCATCCCGTTCAGCGGCCGGACCAGCTGCTTGCCGATCCGCTCCGTGTCCGAGGAGCACACCATCTCGAGGTCCGTCGACCGCATGAAGACCAGCTCGCCCCCCGGCCGCAGCAGGCGTGCGGCTTCCGGGATCCAGCGGTCTGGATCACACCACAGCGACGCGCCGTACTCGGAGAAAGCCATGTCAAATGACTCATCCGGGAGAGGCACCGCCTCGGCGTTGGCCATGAGGAACTCGAGCCCCAGGCCGAATTTCTCGTTCATCTCGCGCGCAGTGTCCAGCTGCGCGGGCGTGATATCAACGCCGAGCACGCGCTTCGCGCCGTGCTTCTTGAGCCACGCTCCGAAGTAGGCCGTGCCGCAGCCCAGCTCGATGACCTCGAGCCCGCGCAGGTTCGGCAGCACCTTGATCTGCGATTCAGGCGTGTGCCACCTGCCCCAGGTGATCTCCTCCTGGGCCCATGAATCGCTTGCGCTGGCCGCGGTGTAGTTGGCGTTCGACACCGTCCATACGTCGCGGTTGCGGATCGCGTACTCGGGAAGGCGCTTAGGCATCGGTGGTCGCGGCCTCCAGAAGGGCGGCGAACTTGCGCCGCGATGCTTCGCGACGAGTCGGCACGTGCTCGCGCGGCCAAGTGCCATCCGGCGGCCTGTATCCGGCAAGGATCTGGCGCGCGACCGATACGCGATGCACCTCGTCGGGTCCGTCGTAGATCCGCGCCGCGCGCGCGTGGCGATACATCTCCTCGAGCGGCAGGTCGGCCGAGTAGCCCAACGAGCCGTGGATCTGAATCGCGCGATCGATCACGTCGTGCAGCACCTTGGCGCCGAAGAACTTGATCAGTGAGATCTCTTTGCGGGCCGCGGATACGCCTGCGGTGTCGATGATCCACGCCGCGTGCAGCGTCATCAGGCGCGCGGCCTGCATCTCGGCCGCCGAATCGGCGATCCAGTTCTGCACGGTCTGGTGACTCGCGAGCTTGTTGCCGAAAGCCTCGCGCTGCAGCGCCCGCTCGCACAGCATGTCGAACGCACGTCGAGCCTGGCCCAGCCAACGCATGCAGTGGTGGATGCGCCCGGGTCCGAGCCGCGCCTGCGCGATGAGAAATCCCTGCCCCCGCTCGCCGAGAAGATTTGTCGCCGGGACCCGCACATTCTCGTAAAGAATCTCGGCGTGCCCGTAGCCGAAACGCTCGTGCTCACCGGCCAGGGTTGGGATGTTGCGCACCTTTTTCAGGCCCGGTGTGTCGGCCGGCACGATGATCATCGATGCCCGCTCATACGCATCGGCCTTCGGCTCGGTCACGACCATCGCGATCAAGAAGTCCGCGATCATGCCGTTCGACGTGAACCACTTGTGTCCGTTGATCACCCACTCGTCGCCGTCGAGCTCCGCTGTGGTCGAGAGCAGGGTGGGATCGGACCCGGCAGTGTTCGGCTCGGTCATCGAAAACGCAGACCGGATCTTGCCGTCGAGCAGCGGACGGAGCCACCGCTCTTTCTGTTCCTCGGTTCCGAAGTGGGCCAGAACCTCTGAGTTGCCTGAATCGGGCGCCTGGTTGCCGAAGACGATCGGTCCCCAGACCGAAGCACCTTCGATCTCGTGCATGAGACCGAGCTTCACCTGGCCGTAGCCCTGGCCGCCCAGCTCCGGAGGCAGGTGCGTCGCCCACAGCTTCTGCCGCTTGACCTCTTCTTGCAGCGGCCGGACCGCGCGCATGAATGCACGCTCGTCGACATCGAGGACCTCGAGCGGGTAGACCTCGTCGTGCATAAAGCGGCGCATCCACTCGAGCTTCCTCTCGAAGTCCGGCTCGGTCGAAAAGTCCCAGGTCAAAGCAGCGTGATCCCTTCGTCGATCATGCCGACGATGGTACCCGTCAAGCCTTCGTACATCGGGTCGGGCCTCCGACCCTTGCGGTGCAGCATCAGGTTGTAGCCGAGAATCGCGGCGTACTTGTAGAGGCTCAGCGCCACGTACCAACGCATCTCGCCCGCGTCCACCCCATACAGAGTGAACAGCTCCTCCATCTCGATGGCCAACGCACCGCCCGGGCTGGGCGCGTCCGCAAAACGGCGGCGGACCGTCATGGAGCAGAGGCACCCCAGGTCAAGGAGAGGCTGGCCGAGCTCCGCGATCTCCCAGTCGAGCACCGCAACCACGTCGGCGCCTCGAAACAGCATGTTGCCGTAGTGATAGTCGCCGTGGACGAGCGTCGGCGTGCGTTCGACCGGAACCTGTACCGCGAGCAAGCCACCGAGCTCGGCGGCGCGCACGGTCAGCTCTTCGGGGGCCCGCTGCATGAGCATCGCCCAACGCATCATCTCCTGGCGAAGGCCGACGGGCTCTTCGTCGCCGATGCCCGTCTGCTCGATCTGGAGCGCCTGCATCCTCTTCAAAACATTGACCGCGGAGGCGGCGATGTCTCTCGCCTCCTCACGTTGCGCCGTCTCTTCGATGCGTGCGCCGTCGACTCGCTCCATGAGGATGAACGGGCGCCCGTCGACGCTCGGGTCTGAGCTCATCATCCGGATCGCCGGGGTGGGCAGCCCTGCGCCGCGCAGGGCCGACATGATGCGGCCCTGTCGCACGACATCGGCCGGCCCGGCGATTCGCGCGCCCGGAGGCGGAAGGCGCAGCACATAGTCTCCATCCACGAAGTAGGTGAAGCCCGAATGTCCCTCGGGAATCGGCCGGACGGAATTCACGCGCTGAGAAAGCGCGACCTCGAGGTCGGCGCGGATCTTTTCCTCCCCGTTCATGGGGCTCATTCGAGGTGTGCGACGTCGCCGAGCGATCCAACCATCCAGCGGTCGCCCAGCACCCGCAGCGTGCTGACGCTTGTGTAGTACGGCAGCATGCGAAGCTGCCCGGGTTCGAGCCGCATCACATCGGTGAGGCAGGCGATGATCGCGGCGCCGTGACCCACGATGATCACGCGCTCGCCCGGATGCTTCGAGACCACGTCGTTGAGCACGGCGCGCATCCTGGCGGCGGCGACATCCGGCATCTCCTGAAAATCCAGGGTGCCGTCCTCGTCGATCTCGAGCGCAATCTCGACCAGGCGCTGATCGACCACGACGTCATGCGTTATGGCGCGCGCAGTCTCGATCGCGCGGCGGTAGGGGCTCGAATACACGACGGCGGGATTCACGCGCCTTACGCGTTCGGCGAGGCGCCGCGCTTGCTCGCGACCGAGGTGGCTGAGCGGCGGATCGTCGGCCTCGACCATGTTGCGATAGCAGTCGGCGTGGCGTACGAGCCAGACCTCTGTCACACCTTCGACTCCGATCAAAAATGCGGCCTCGAGAGATCGCATGGCCCGGGAGAGATGTGCCGAGCCGTCTGCCACGGCTAACATTCGACCACATGCTCCGGGTTGTGGGCATAGTCGCCCTCTTCGTCCTAGCAGCCTGCGACCCGACCAACGTGAAGGTAGGACCGTCGCCTTCGCCTGTCATCGTGCAGGGAACGTGGACTCAAAACCTGACTCTGGCTGGTGACCTTCCGGGGCAGATCATCAACATCGTTCCCGACCAGGGCACGCAACAGACCTTTTGCTCGGGCGCGAAAGTGCGCAACGGCGAGACCTGGTCGGACAGCTTCTACGCGACTGTCGATTCGAGCGGAACCGAATGGCAGCTCAACATGATCATCGAGAACTTCCGCGGGCCCGGCACCTACACGAATAAGGACGTGAAAATCTCGCTGCAGGCGCCAGACAGCTCCAGGGCGTGGCTGAACCAGGACGCTGACGCCGCGCATGCCGACGCCGACAAAGTGACGTTCACCATCGATCGCAGCCTGCAGTCCGGGACCATGGACGCGTTTCTCACCAACGCAACCACGGGTAAGCGTTCGGCGGAGCACATCACCGGCACCTGGAACTGCCGGGGCTGATCCGAGTTGGAGGTCCATTTCGACGGACACTGTTTCGGGTGCGGCCCGCTCAATCCTGACGGCCTGCAGCTCAAGTTTGAACCGGACGGCCATGGCTCCTCGATCGCCGAGTACGAGGTGCCGCCGCGATTCCAGAGCTGGGCAGGCATGGCGCACGGCGGGATCGTCTCCCTGATGCTGGACGAGGCTGTCGGCTGGGCGGCCTGGCACGCCGGGCATCCAGGCGTGACGGGACGCCTTCAGGTCAGCCTACGGCGCCCGCTGAAGCTTGGAGAGCGGGTTCGCATCGTGGGCAGAGTCGAGAACATCCGCCGCACGCTTGTGTACGTGAGCGCTTTCGTCGAAAATGCCGAGGACCACTCCCGGGTGGCCGACGCCACGGCGACCCTGGTGGAGACCAAAACCGTGGTCGACCCGTTTGATCAGTAGTCACAATTCGTTGCGTAGAGTGGGCGAACTCCATGAGCAGTGCTGACACGCCGGTCCGAAACGGGCGCCGGCTGCTGAACTCGATCCGCAGCGGCCGCGCCTTCCAGGTCGCGGCCGTGACCTTGGTCGCCGTGGCGGTGCTCATCGTCTCCGCCCTCCTTTATGGCGAGCTGCCCGAGTTCTTCCACGTCGGCGGCCAGCAGCTGCGCGACTTCATGCGCCACAACGCGTACCTGCCTGGATTCGCACTGCTTTATGTCGAGGAGTCGGGTGTCCCGCTCCCGGCGCCCGGCGACGTGTTCGTGATGTACGTCGCCACGCATGTGCCTCACGTCCTCTGGGCCTGGATCGCGGCGTGGCTGGGGCTCATCGTGGCCGTGGTCCTGGGCGCCACCAACCTGTTTTTGATCTCACGACGATTCGGCCGGCGCCTGGTGGGGAGCTCGTTGGCAGAGTACGTGCACCTGACGCCGGAGCGGGTCGCCAAGGCCGAGCTGTGGTTCAAGCGCTACGGGGTGCTCGCGATCGTCTTCGGTCGCCACATCCCGGGCTTCCGGATCCCGATCACCGTGGCGAGCGGAATCTTCGAGGTGCGGTACCCGGTGTTCGCGGCGAGCGTTGCCGTGTCGACGGCGATCTGGGCAGGAATTGTGCTGATCATCGGCATCAACTTCGGTCCGCGGCTCGCTGACTTGCTGCGAGCGCACAGCTTCCTTTACTTCGTGTGGGGCGGCCTCGTCGTCGCACTGGTCGTGAGCATCTTCGTCCGGCAGCAGCTGCGGGCACGGGCAGTCGCCCGAGCGGCCCGGACCGGGGCACCGGACAGGCGGCTCGAATCGCCTGGTCCGTCGAATCCCTAGACTTCCGACTTCGGGCGCTGCCTGCGTTATTACACTCTGAAGGCCCGACCAGCGGGCCGCACGAGGAGGCTACGGATGACTTCGATTCGCAAGCTCTTGGCTGTGGGCACGGGGACTGTCGCTCTGTGCGCGGTCATTGCGTTCGCCCTGGCGCCGGTGACGGTGCTGGCCGAGGGAACGCATCAATGGGGTTTCTGGCGCGGCGCGGCTCTGAGCTTCAAGAGCTCAACTCCAACCGCGGTGACCCTGTCGCCGGAGTGCTCGGCCGCGCTGCAGACGATCAAGGCCGCCCATGACCAAGACCGCATCGAAGATGCTCAGGAGAGGGTGGCGGCGGCCCAGGCCGGCGCGGACCCGGCGTCGGACGTTCAAGAAGACAAGGACGAGGTGGCGGCGATCGAGGCCCTGTGGGTCAAGGCGCGCGATGCGTGCGCTCCTCAGCTCGCGACCAAGGTCGCGCCACCAGCGTCAGGCGCGACGCAGAGCGCGGCTTGTCTGGCAGCCATCCAGCAGGTGAAAGCCGCGTGGGCGCGCAAGGACTACGCATCAGTGAGGTCTTTGTGGACCACGGTGAAAACGGCTTGCGGCTTCTCGTCTGGCGAGGGTTTCTCCTTCCAGCGCCGCTAGGCAACTGACTCGATGGAGGTCCGGTGCGCGACCGGACCTCCTGGCCTGTCGTCGGCGTCCCGATCAATGCCCCGATAGAATCACTACCGATCGGGGGCTGGCGCAGTTTGGCAGCGCGCACGGTTCGGGACCGTGAGGCCCCGGGTTCAAATCCCGGGCCCCCGACCATTTTTTGAACTCAGAATCAGCGCATCCGATGGTTCTCACGCGGTCGCCGTTGCACAAGGAGGTCACAGATTTTCTTGGAACTCGGTGGCGGCAGCCCCGTCCAAGTGGATTACGGACCGTCGATTGAACTCGCTCACGGCTCTAGCACAGCCGATATATCAGCACGCGCACGGCCCCAGGACCGTGAGGCACTTGGGTTTGAAAATCAAAGGCGCTGTCCACGCCCGTGTGCTGCCGACGCACAGGCCAGGACCATGAGCCACAGGGTTCACATCCCGCGCCGCCGTTTCGTCCTGCTCGAACTCATCGCATCGAACCTGTACATGGCCTCAGCGCTATTCACGCTGAAAGCCATGTTCTGGGTGAATTGGCAGGAGCCGGCTTTCCTCAAACCCCTCTGAGGAAAAGCACGCCTCCTGGGCCGCCTTTAGGAGCTGAAGTTTGCGATTGACGAGGCACAGCCGATACCCTGAATCCAAACGTTCTGGAGCCCGTCGATGTCCGGTGCGATGTCGTCGGCTGAGACGATTATCTGCCCGGTGAAGGACTCGACGTTACCGTCACCGGCGCGGTAGAAGTCCGCCACGATTACGGCCGTGTTCTCATCGGTGGTTGCGGTCTTCAGGGTCTCCGCCGCTGATCCAGTGCACTTGAAGGTCGTGCTTCTCAAGAGGTTGACTGTGTCCCAGCGAACGCCCTCGCCGCTGAGACATCCCTTCAGCGGGCCCTGCCCGATGTCGTTAGTGCAGCGAAAGCCGCCCGCGGACTTGACGAAACCGGTGACCGGATTGTAGGAGCCGCCGCCCGTAAGCGTGGCCGAACCGGTCCGAAACCCGCTGATATTCCTCGCGTTGAAGCCGAAGCCAATGTTGCCGCTGGCCGCCGAAGCGATCGAGGCAGTCAGCACAATGGCGGTCAGCGCTGCGGCCACCAGGCCACCTGCAAGAACGAGTCTTCGTTGCATTACTTCTTCTCCTAAATGTCTTGCCAACGAGATACATTAGTCAAAGAAGCTCGCTCTCGAGAGAGTTATTCCATACATGCTAAATGTGTGACGCAAAGGGTCTTGTCAGGTAGGTGGGCAATGCAACGACCACCTGGCGGGCAGTCCTAGTTGGCCGGGGTCATCGCTCGCTCAAAGGCTCGTCGACGAGTTCGACGTATTTGCCGAACCGCACGCCGGCGGTCACGGGGTTGGTTCCAGGCCGGTCAGCAGCTTCTTCAGTTGTAAAACGAGGGCACCACGGTCCTCTTTCGTCAGAGCCGAGAGCAATTCCTGCTCGCCGGCCGCGTCGGCGGCCACTGCCTGCTCCAGGACCTTGTTGCCGGCGACCGTAAGATTGACCAGCACCCCGCGTCGATCGCTCGGGTGGCGGCTGCGCTTGACGTAGCCGCGACGCTCCAGGCGGTCGAGCCGGCTCGTGATCCCCGCCGACGAGAGCATCAACCCTTTGAACAGCTGCGTGGGTGACAGCTGCTGGCCGGAGCCCGCGAGGAGCAGTGCGCCAAGGACCCCGACCTCGCCCCGATTGAGGCCGAACCGCCCAAAGACCTCCTCCTGGTGGCGGGCGATGTGAAGGGCGATCCGCGAGATGCGAGCGGTCACTTGATATGCCTCGATTTCCTTGCGCGTTCGAGTCGCCGCCAGCCGGTCGAGCAGAGCGTCGGTCCAATCCTTATTCGCCATGCCTCCCATTATAGGAATAACTCTCTCGGAGGAGAGATTCTTTGTCTGATGTATCTCGTCAACAAGCAGTCTCAAAGAAGGAGAGAGAGGCGCCATGTTTTCGAAACTCGTAATTGCGGGTGGCCTGATGGCCGCCGCGCTGACGTTCGCGGCGTGCGGTTCCAGCTCAGCCGATCCTTACGCGGCAGCGACCAGCCCTACGCCCACCGCGGCACCGACGGCGGCGCCCGTGTATGTCACACCAAGCGCTGTCGCCAGCCCACAGGCAAACGGCATCGCCATCAAGGTCGGGAGCAGCAAGCTGGGTGAGATCCTGGTCGGCCCGAGCGGGAGGACAATCTACCTCTTCCTCGCCGACTCTGGCACCAGCTCGAGCTGCAACAGCGCCAGCTGCGTCCAGAACTGGCCGCCCGTGCTCACTAAAGGGGCGCCGCAGGCAGGATCCGGAGTTTCCGCTTCATTGCTTGGCACCACGACCCGCAAGGACGGCACCACCGAGGTGACTTACGCAGGCCACCCGCTCTACTACTTCATCGCGGACAACCAGGTTGGCCAGGTTAGCGGCCAGGGGATCGACGCATTCGGAGCGCCCTGGTACGTCGTCTCCCCGTCCGGGATGCAGATCAGCTGACGACCTGATGGATCGAATCCAGCACCGGCGGCTGAGCCAACGCCGTCCGCCGGTGCAAACCCGATCGTGCCCTTGACCCCGCGTGACTGTGTCATCAGACTGGCTTGTAGCTTGGGCATTCCTATTAATCCCGTTGGGCCTCTACACGTTGTGGTACTTCAAAGTTCGATGATGGCGCGCTCTGCGGTCGTTCCGGTTTCGGGTCCCCTCCCCGAAGCTGTCGATAAGGCCGGTGGGCGCCCCGTTATCTGGAGCTGGTTCGCGCAGCGCTGAGGACCAATGACCGCGGAGGCGGGTGGTTCGAGTCCACCGCGGCCCTCCGGGTTGGAGTCGAAGCTGGGTAGACAAACGATCGGGAGTCAGTCTCCGAGCCCCTGGAGGTCACAGCTGTGTCACGCATTCAGGGAACCAGGCGGATACACGAGGTCACAGGAGGACACGAAGAAGATCCAATTCGAGTACAGGAGGAACCGCGCGGACACCATGGGACACGAGAGGACACGCGATTGTGCCGGTTCGGGACCGTGAGGCCCCGGGTTCAAATCCCGGGCCCCCGACCAGTTTTTGAATTCAGGACGGTCAAGTGCCGCTATACAGCGAGCGAGCGTAGGTCACGGGGGGTCACAGGGAGATCACGTCGCCTTCCTTCAGTAGGGCCGCCCTGTGCTTCGAGACCGGTATGCGAGGAGCGCGCCCGCGACGCCGAATCCGGTGATCATGCTGCTCGACAAAAGTGGACCAGGATCGTCGACGCTTGTGAGCGCTAGGGATCCGAAGACAAAGAGCCACGCGACACCAGCGGCTGTGGACCAGCGCACAGCCACCGGCCCCGGGCGAACAATCAGCACGACGCCGATCAGCAGACTCACAATCGCGCCACCTAACACCAGGGCCGGCAGAGCTGGCTGCTGCAGCAGTATTCCGAGGTCTGCCAGGTTCTCCCCAACAAAAACGAAGAAGAGCAGTCCCGAACAGGTCAGACAAGCAATGATCCAGAGTGCGCCAGCCAGTCGAAGACGAAACATCACCCGCTCCTACAAACGTATTGCGATTGGAAACGGCCCCCGCCAACATTCCACGTCACTGGAGTGTCCATCCTCTGCCTCACCGCGCTGCAGCGGGTGCCACCCCCACCTGACGGAAGGCCCAGTTTCGGCCAGTCAGATATCCGCCTAGGCCGATCAGGATCAGTGCGTTCACGCCATGGAGTCCCGACACCAGCGGTATGCCCATATAGGCCAGCAGTGACTGGATGACGAGGAGGACGAAAAGGATTCCGCTTAGGATGGTCGTCCGCCACGGGTAGCGGGACCCGAACGAGCAGCCGACCATGACCAAGATGGTCAGGGCTATGAGGTCTCCGTTAGCTCGGTGCAGGCCGGCGAACGTGTCAGCCGTCTTGAAAGCCGAGTAGACGTCTTCGGCATTGTCATCGGCCTGGAAGATCGTGAGGATGGCTGCAGCCACAAAGTAGAGCTGAGCGACGAACTGGATCATCAACACCACACAGGCCACGGAGTAGGCCTTCCGAAAAAAGGTCATATGGCAGCCCTCTCTAATGTGATCTGTCGGCCTTTTCCAGTGAACGATCAACTCGTTCACTAGTGACCGTCACTAGTGACGGACTCGCATACTATGAGTTCTGCGATGCCCAGTGTCAAGAGAGCCGGCCCGCCGAGAATGTCCAGGCGTGAACGGGCGAAAGTAACTCACTGGCGGATTGTCAGGGCCGCCTACACGCTCTTCTGTGCCCAGGGGTACGCGGCAACGACGATGGCCCAGATCGCTGAAGCCGCCGCCGTGGCGGTCCAGACCGTCTACTTCGGGTTCCACGTCAAGTCGGCCTTACTCAGTCGCGCCTATGACTTCGCCGTGATGGGAGAGGACGAGCCGGTCCCCCCGGAAATGCAGCCCTGGTATGGCGCCATGGCTGCCGAGTCAGACGTGGTGCGCGCCATGCGTCACATGGTGGAAGGCTTGGGCGAGATCACAAGGCGTGTGACACCGCTGTATCTCGCTGCACGGGCGGCGGCCGACGGCGATCCCGAGGCCGCGAAGGTTATCGCTTTACACGAGCGGTGGCGCGCTGACGGCTATCGTCGGCTGCTCGAGCTCCTCCGCCGCAAAGCCGCCCTCCGGCCGGGGCTGACACTCAAGCGCGCCACCGACCTGCTGCTCCTGTTCGGGGGCATGGACGTGTATCACGCGCTCGTCGTGACTCAGAGGTGGTCGCATCAAGAGTGGGTCGATTGGTCCGCTTCGACGCTGGCGCACCAGCTCTTTGGCTACGTCCGGAGTAGCCGCCGTCGCTTGCCGCGGGGGTACGTGTAAATGGGTTTCGAGAGCAGCTGTGTCACAGATGTGTCACGCATTCGCGGAACCGGGAGGACACGAGAGGACACGAAGGCGCGTCAGATCGGGTACAGGAGGACACGCAAGGAAACGCCGGGACAGCAGGGGATACGAGATACGGCCGGTTCGGGACCGTGAGGCCCCGGGTTCAAATCCGGGGCCCCCGACCAGATTTTGAATTTGAAGTCGCACCGCCAACACGTGCCAACATGACAGCGGCGCGGTCACGTGTAGTAATCGTGTAGTAGTTTCGACAGACCGGCTGTACCGTTTGGGGGGACGTGCCTTCGGCAACCTCATCCACTGGTACGGTGGCTGATAAGGGCGGCCACTTCGCCGCCTGGGAACAGCCGGAGATCTTCAGTCAGGAGCTGCGCTGCCTTCAGGTCGTTGCGTGATCAGAAGGTTGAGTGATGCGAAATGCTTGACACCCATCACGAAAGGGCTACGTTGAGATCGAACTGTTTCGGGGACGGGTTGTGGGAGAGAGATCTGCGTGCGCATCACGCTCTCTCACGTTGGCATAGCGGCTGACAACAAAGCCGATGAGCGCTCGGCTCATCACCTGATCGAGGAGATGAAATCGTGCCTGCCAGAACCGCGGTAGATGTATCAATCCGACCCTTCACCGTCGATGTTTCGGAAGAGCAACTGAGCGATCTTCGCCGGCGTATCGCCGCGACACGCTGGCCTACCAAGGAGCTGGTCACGGATCGGTCGCAGGGCGCGCAGCTGGCGACGATCCAGGCGCTCGCCCGCTACTGGACGACCGATTACGACTGGCGCAAATGCGAGGCGAAACTCAACGCGACGCCGCAGTTCAAGACCGAGATCGACGGGATCGACGTCCACTTCATCCACGTGAAGTCGCGGCACAAGAACGCGATGCCGCTGATCATGACGCACGGCTGGCCCGGCTCCGTCATCGAGCTGCTCGAGACCATCGGGCCGCTGACCGACCCGACCGCTCACGGAGGCCGCGCTGAGGATGCCTTCGACCTCGTGCTGCCCTCCCTGCCCGGGTACGGGTTCTCGGGCGAGCCGATCGAGGTAGGCTGGGACCTGGGTCGGACCGCACGGGCCTGGGCAGAGCTTATGAACCGCCTCGGATACACCAGGTACGTCGCCCAGGGCGGGGATGTGGGCGCCGGCGTCACCGACGCAATGGGCCGCCAGGCACCGGAGGGCCTAATCGGCATCCACACGAATCTGCTCGTGCCTGCGCTGGGCGGCAGCATGCCGACGGGCACCGACGAGGAACGCGCTGCGGCCGCGCAGATTGCCACCTTCCAGAAGTCCGGGGAGGGCTACTTCATCGAGATGGCCACCCGTCCGGAGACGATCGGCTACGCCCTGCTCGACTCCCCTGTCGCTCTGGCCGCCTGGATGGCCGACCACGACACCGATGCCTACTACAAGATCGCTCGCGCCTTCGTCGAGGGGCAGCCCTCGGGCAACCTCACGCGCGACCACATCCTCGACAACATCACGCTCTACTGGCTGACCAGCACCGGCGCCACCACGGCCCGGTCGTACTGGGAGGCCTACGGACCCGACGCGCCGGCCGCTCGCCAGCAGCCTTTGCCGCCGCCGACGATCCCGTTCGCCTTCACGACCTTCCCAGGCGAGATCTGGCGGACTCCGCGCAGCTGGGTCGAGGCGAGCTACCCGAACGTCATCTACTTCCACGAGGTCGACAAAGGCGGCCACTTCGCCGCCTGGGAGGAGCCGGAGCTGTTCTCGTCCGAGCTCCGCGCCGCGTTCAGCTCACTGCGCTAGCGACAAGACGAATGGAGCGCTACTGATCGGGAGGGGTGCAGCCAGCGCTTCCGTACCAGAGGTTCCGTTCGATCCCTGAGTAGAGCCCGATGGCGGCTTCCATCCGGTGGTTATGCGGCGGATACTGCCGGCCGGGAGCGATCGTTACCTGGATGATGGTCAATCGCGGGTCGCGGAAGAGCACCAATTCCTGGCCTAGGGGGTCGGGAAGACCTTCGATGAGGCTGCTCGGCTTACTTACAGTCAAATTCAGAAGATCCCTTATTGTGTCGACCGGACGGTCGGTATCGAGCGCCGCAAAGCAGCTTTCGACAAAGCGGCCTATGTCAAATGCAGGCATCAGTGTCCCCAGCCGCTCCTAGCCCAGCAACGGACTACACAACAGCCTCGTGGCAAATGTGGCGACACTTTCATCTCGCGAGCTCCTAACGCGCGCGGACCGGGTAGCGCAGATGTGTGACACCGACGCCGGCGACCACCGTTGGATTGCCGAGGATTACAGGTGCCTTCTGAAGCCGGTCAAACAAGGGGACCCCAGAGCCCAGCAACACCGGAGCGAGGTCGATGTGAATCTCGTCGAGAAGGCCGGCGTCGAGGCACTGTCGAATTGTCTGGCCACCGTGGACGCCCACCGCGCGGTCTCCCGCGGCAGACGTGGCCTGTGCCACAGCGCTTTCCAGGCCTTCGGTCACGAAATGGACGGTCGAGCCAGGGCGGGGCCAACCATCCGGCACGTGGTGAGTGACGACGAATGCTGGTATTCCCCACGGGTGCTGGCCGCCCCAGCCGTCGGCCAGGTCGAAGGTGCGGCGGCCGGTGAGCATCGCACCGACCTCACTCACCAAGGCCCGCAGGTGCCTGGCGCTGGCCGCGGAGACGTGGAATGTGAAGTCCGAGCTGGGATTGGGCACGTCAACATCGCCCGCCGTATACCAGGCGAAGACTTCCGCGACACCGTCGTTGGCATCAGCGACATAACCGTCGAGCGACATGGACATGATTGCAATCACCTTGGCCATGGTCTCTGCTCCTCCCGACAACGATTAGGCTCCGTACACCTATGACTTCCAGAGCACTCGGAATTCATCGACACCCCAATTCAGAGTCCCGGCTTAAAGACCATGTCCCAGGCAGCGACCAACAACGTCACGAGGACCAGCCCGTAACCGACAAGCCAGCGGCTGATCAGTCTCACCAATGCGCCGTGGCCAGCATCACTTGCCTCGGCGGCCCTAGCCAATTGGATGCCGACACCGCTCAAGTAGACCGCGCCGATGAGGAAGGCAATCCCAAAGAGGCCGAGCGCGAGGAGGACCCAGACCTGAGTGAACTTCCAAGCCGCGTTGGCAGCAACCATCCAGACTCCGCTCACAAGAACCAGGATCACAGCGGGCATCAGCGCTCGAAGCCCGACATACCGGAGCGTCCGAGCGAACTCGCCGATCGCCTTTGGATCCGGGCTGGATTGTGCCCTTCGACCGACAAGCATCAATACCACCCCACCGCCGACCCAGACCATGGCCGCCACGACGTGTACGAGATGGATCCAGTCGATGGTCACCAACCCCCTTCTGCCGGCCCACGCCCACACTTGATCAACGTCTTCTCTCGATGCTTCCCGAGGTCAGGGGTTCAAACGTTAGCGAGCAAATGTCGATGCCCACAAGATCCAATTTGGCGCTGCCACAGCAGGCCAATTTGATGACCCGATAATTCCCCGTTAGATAGATGTTCGAGCCTCCCCGGCGCAGGTCTGCCGCGACCACCATTAAAGGAACTGGGGCCGCCGATGAGACTCCGCTGCCAGGCAAGTTGGTGGACGACCTTCAGATCAACCTCATCGGTCGCAATAACATTGGCCGCGAGATCTACCACCAGCTCCTGCAGGCGATTCAGGAAGGCCGGCTGGAATCTGGCACGAGGTTGCCCCCAACGCGGGAGTTGGCAAGACGACTGAAGGTTGCTCGCACTACCGTCGCCGTCGCGTACGACCGCCTTGTCGGTGAGGGCCTTCTGGAATCTCGCATCGGGGCAGGCACGTTTGTGAAGCGGGGAGTCGTCAGTGCAACCACCGATGCTCGTAACCTGGACAGTCCCCTGGTTCCCAAAGAGGCATGGGTGGGCTTCCCGACGAGTTATGTACGGAAGCTCTTTGCGGGGCGCTTCGAATTCGACTTCCGAACAGGTATCCCGGATGACGCTGCATTCCCATACGCGAGATGGCGCCGCCTGATGGCCCGCCAGATGCGGGCGTCGAATGCGCTTAGTGGCTATGGGGACCCAGCTGGGCATCCGGGCTTACGGGCTGCGATCGCCCGCCACATCTCGCTGTCTCGGGGAATGCAGATCGACCCTGAAGAGGTGACCGTGACCAACGGGGCGCAGCAGGCTCTCGACCTCATCGCAAAGGTCCTGATCGAAAAGGGCGACAGAGTTGTGGTCGAGGATCCTGGGTATCCTCCGGCGTGGCTCCTGTTTCGAACCGTAGGCGCGCGCGTCGAGCCAATTCCAGTCGATGACGAGGGCTTGGTGGTCCGCGCGTTGCCTCCTGACACCCGGCTGGTTTATGTCACACCGTCGCATCAGTTTCCGATTGGCGTGACCATGTCGTTGGAGCGCCGCTCGAGCCTCCTCGAGTGGGCTCGGCAAACCAACGCCGCGATCGTTGAGGATGACTATGACGGCGAGTTCCGATTCGGCAACCGTCCCCTCGAGTCGCTCCGAGCCTTGGATCCAAACGGCCAGGTGATCTACGTCGGATCCTTTTCCAAGGCCACACTGCCGAGCCTCCGCATCGGCTTCGTTATCTCACCGAACAGCCTCACATCGGCAATCCGAGCCGCAAAGCATTTGAGTGATTGGTACACCATGTGGGCGGTTCAGGGAGCCTTAGCTGACTTCATCGAAGAGGGATGGTTTGCGCGTCACCTTCGAAAGATGCGGAGGGAGTATGAGGAGAGGCACAACGCGATTCTCGCCGGGCTGGATAAGCATTTTCAGTCGCTCCTTAAGGTCACTAACTCGGCGGTCGGTCTGCACGTCTGTGCGACAGCGACTGAACTGTCCCCAAGCGACCTGCACCGAGTGGTCACCAGCGCCAAAGAGGTCGGCGTGGACGAGTTAGCTCAGTATTCCGCAGGCCAGCCCGTGCCCGGACTCCTGTTTGGCTATGGGGCGATTCCGACAGAACGAATCGATGAAGGCCTCCGTCGCCTGAGGAAATCCTTTGTCTGAGGCAACGCCGCCCGCACCTGCATGATCAGGTTCCATCAACACACGAGGTTCAACTGAGGGCTGGAGATGCTGCTCGAAAACAAGAATGCGGTGATCTATGGTGGCGGCGGCGCCATTGGCGGCGCGGTTGCGCGCGTCTTTGCTGGTGAGGGTGCGCGCGTCTTTCTCGCGGGCCGCCGCCAGCCGGCTCTGCAGCGGGTGGCCGACGAGATCGCGCATGCAGGCGGCACGGCCGAGACCGCACTGATCGATGCGTTGGATGAGCGCGCCGTGGATGAGTACGTGGCAGGCGTTGCCGGGCGAGCCGGAAGCATCGACATCTCCTTCAACGCGATCAGCCATGGCGACGTCCATGGGATGCCGCTGCTGGAGATGCCCTACGAGGAGTTCGAACGCCCAGTCAGCCGGGCGATTCGGGCGAACTTTCTCACCACCCGAGCCGCCGCGCGCCAGATGGCCAAGAGTCAGAGTGGCGTGATCATGGGGATCACCGCCACCACAGCTCGACACGCAATTCCAGAGGTCGGCGGCACTGGAGTGGCGTTCGATGCAATCGAGAGCCTCTTCCGGCAGTGGGCTGCGGAACTCGGGCCGTTAGGCATCCGGGTGGTCTGGCTGCACACGACCGGCATCCCTGAGGCGTTTCATGGGCCCGGCGGGCAGCAACCTGCCTATGGCACCGGTCGGCCGATGTCAGGCGAGGAGTTCGTCCGCTGGCTCAAGAGCAAGACGATGCTCGGCCGGCTCACGACGCTCGCAGACGTGGGCCAGACGGCCGCTTTCTTGGCCTCAGACCGCGCCGGCGCGATGACTGCGACCGGCGTGAACCTGAGCGGGGGCTCGGTTCCGACAAGGTAAACCGGAAGCCGACGCAATTACATTGCCTCACAGATGCCCGAACTGCCGAGCGGAACCGTCACCTTCCTATTCACCGACATCGAGGGCTCGACTCGCCTATTGCAGGCCCTCGGCGACGCCTACGCGAAGGTTCGCAGCGACCACGCCGTCATCATCCGCGGCGCCATTGAGGCGGGAGGTGGCGTGGAGGTCGACACGGCCGGCGACTCCTTTTTCGCCGCCTTCCCGACTCCTCACGGCGCAGTGAAGGCGGCCGTGATGGCTCAGCGAGGCCTTCAGTCCCACCAATGGCCCGGAGGTGCCCGGGTGCGCGTCCGCATGGGTGTCCACACGGGTGAAGGTGTCGCCAGCGGTTCGCATTACGTGGGCATGGACGTGCATCGAGCCGCTCGCATCGGCGACGCGGCCCACGGTGGACAGGTCATCGTTTCCGCGGCAACACGTGGCCTGGTGGAGCACTCACTCCCGGCGGAGACCACACTGCGGGACCTCGGTGAGCACCGGCTGAAAGATATCCCGCATCTCGAACACCTCTTCGATCTTGTCGTCGCCGGGTTGCCGGCGGACTATCCGCCTCCCCGAACGCTGGACGCGCGCCCTAACAACCTGCCTGCGCAGCTGACTTCATTCATCGGCCGCGAGGAACAGATCGCGGAGATCAGGCAGCTTTTTGATCGCACTCGCCTCCTCACCCTCACCGGGCCGGGTGGAGCTGGCAAGACCCGCCTCGCCCTACAGATCGCGGCTGAAACGTTGACCGAATATCGGGACGGCTCTTTCTTTGTCGACCTCGCCTCAGTCACCGATCCGGTCCTGGTACCCGCCGTCATCGCTCGCGCGCTGGGAGTACCGGAGGCGCCCGGGGTCTCGATCGTTGAGAGCCTTCAGACCCATTTGCGTGAGCGCGAGCTTTTGCTTGTGGTCGACAACTTTGAGCAGGTCGCGATTGGCGCGCCGGTGCTGGAGCAGCTTTTGACCGCCGCGCCCAAGGTCAAAGCGCTGGTCACCTCACGTGTGGTCCTTTCGTTGAAAGGTGAGCACGTGTACGCGGTGCCACCGCTGAAACCACCTCGCCACGGGCAGATTGATCTGGCTGACGTCGAACGCTTCGATGCAGTGAGGCTGTTCACGGAGCGCGCCCAGGCGGCGCAGCCGCGATTTCGGCTCACGACCCAAAACGCACAGGCGGTGGCTGAGATCACCGCCCGCCTGGACGGCCTGCCGCTGGCCATCGAGTTGGCGGCGGCTCGGACTAATGTCTTGTCACCCGAGCAACTACTGGCGCGGCTGCAGCCGAGCCTGACCCTGTTGACGTCCGCGGCGAGAACGGTTCCAGAGCGCCAGCGCACGTTGAGAGGTGCAATTTCGTGGAGCTATGACCTCTTAACCGAGGCCGAGCGACGACTGTTCACGCTCCTATCTGTCTTTCGCGGAGGTTGGACGCTGGCGGCTGCTGAAAGTATCGCCAGGCCAGAGGAGCAGGGACTCGATACGCTCGGAGGCCTGTCCTCACTGGTGGACAAGTCGCTGATTCGGGCTGACGAACCCAACGGTCAGCCGCGGTTTTCGATGCTGGACACGATTCGCGAGTTCGCGGAAGAGCAGCTCTCGTCAGGCGAATTGGAGGCTGTGCGCCAACGCCATGGCTACTACTTTCTTGAGTTTGCTGGTGCGGCTGAGGCTCACCTTACTGGAGCGGACCAGGGTGAGTGGCTTACGGCACTGGAACGGGAGCACGCCAATCTGCGAGAGGCGCTTCGATGGGCGGTGGACACCGACCAGGCCCAGCTGGCGCAGGAGGCCGCGGGGGCGTTGTGGCGGTTCTGGCACCAGCACGGACATCTGGCCGAAGGTCGGAGATGGCTCGACGAGATCCTGGCCATGCCCTCCGGCCGGCAACCCACCGCGGCCCGTGGCCAAGCGCTGACAGGAGCTGGCGGCATCGCCTGGTGGCAGATCGATCACTCGGCGGCGAGGGCTTTTTACGACGAGGCGCTGGCGGTAGAGAGGCAGGTCGGTGAGCCGGCCCGGATCGCCGAAGCGCTCTATAACGATGCCTTCGCTGTGGGAGCCGCCGGCGATCTCCAGGCTGCCAACCGCCTGCTCGAAGAGTCCCTCGATCTGTACCGCCAGGTGGACGACGAGCAGGGAATGGCTCGCGTGCTGGTAATGCTCGTACTCCCTGACGCCCAGGCCGGCAAGTGGGACTTGGTCATCAGCCGCATCGAGGAGGCGGTGTCCATCTGGCGCCATCTGGGAGAGCGCCTTCAGCTCGCCTTCGATCTGATCTGGCTTGCTTTCGCTTACGGCCGTGCGGCTCGCTGGCAGTCTGCGCACCAGGCCGCGGTCGAAGCGCTTTCGATCTTCCGCGAAGTCGACAATGCGACCGGGATCGCGCTCGCCTTCCGAGATCTCGCGTTCCTGGCCATCTGGGAAGGCCGCCCGCACGATGCTCTTCGGTTCGCGGGGGCAGCCGCGTCTCTGAGCGAGAAGATTGGCGGCGGCCCGCCGCAGGGCTTCGGCGGCATGCTGGAGGGGGACCCGGCGGCGGAGGCTCGAAGCCAGCTTGGAGATGCAGAGGCGGAGCGCAGCTGGCAGGAGGGTCGCGACCTCGACGTGGACGCCGCCCTAGCCCTAGCGCGGCGCTCAATCGGCGAGTGAGCAAGGCACAGATTTCACAATTTTTCAAAGAAACTCAGCGCCTGAAGGCGGTTGCAAAGCTGCCCGGGGACCGTCCGTTTGCACTCACGCATCGTTATCACGTAGCCGATATGTCAGCTGACGCACGGCCCTAGGACCGTGAGGCTGTTGCGTCTTGACTCCGAGTGCCCAAACGACGAGCCAAGGTGCTCCGCTGGCAAGTGCTGCGCTCTGACGACTCGGGCGTCGACCTTAGTTAACCCTGCATCCGTTGATCGTTCAGGCTGTGGATCATGATGACCTCCTCACCGGTTACTGGCTGGCGCGCGGCCGGCCGCAACTAGAGACCAACGGGAGGTAGCGATGAACTTCAACAGCATCATGATCGGATCGGAGGATCCCAAGCGGCTCGTCGATTACTACACGAAGATCCTCGGCAAGCCCGCCATGTCGGAGGGGGGCTATGACGGCTGG
>Ga0209808_1000129_pt1 | contig 39066 bp, 37 predicted proteins | sample GraSoiAngelo_157_FD_186171 | JGI IMG/M metagenome (GOLD analysis project Ga0209808, IMG submission 186171) | Grasslands soil microbial communities from the Angelo Coastal Reserve, California, USA - 14_1009_16_20cm (SPAdes) (version 2) | ecosystem: Environmental > Terrestrial > Soil > Grasslands ... | reverse complement strand
GCCCTGGGATGAGCGACACAGCAAAGGTTTGTTTCATGGCTTCATTGAAACCCTGCAGATGGTCCTGAGTAAACCCGGGGCCGCTTTTACCGTGATGAGGCGTGAAGGCGGTTTGGGCGAGCCGCTTCTTTTCGGACTTATCGGCGGCAGCTTCGGGTTCATCGTCTATTTAATTTACAATCTTGCCTTCCAGTCTCTCGGTATGTTTGCGAACCGGAACAATCCGTTGACCCATCTCATCGGCGCCGGCATTGGAGGAATCGTCCTGATCGTTTGCGCGCCGTTATTTGTTTTAATCGGGATTTTTATTGGCTCGGTTATTTTGCATCTCTGTCTCCTGCTCCTTGGCGGAGCCAAGCAATCATTCGAAACTACATTTCGGGTGATCTGTTTTGCCGGAGGTTCGGTGAATCCGCTCCTGGTCATTCCTTTCTGTGGCGGATTAATCGTCGGTGTATGGAAAATCGTCCTCTATTGCATCGGCCTCGCCCGCGCTCACGAAACCGATACTGGTCGCGCGGTGTTGGCGGTATTTTTGCCGCTGATTCTGTGCTGCGGCGGTGTGATTCTGTGCGCGATGTTGTTCGGCGGCATTGGGGCAATGATGCACAATTGGAATCCTTGATTCGTTAACAGTGCGCTTCTACTATCGGCCTCTTGCACGGGACGAACTTAATCACGAACTGATTTGGCTCGCCGTCTCGCTTGGCTCGCTGGCGCTTGCCGTTGCCTGGTTTGCGCTTCGATTGCCATGGCCGCATTGCCTTTTCCTGGCGGTCACCGGTCACCCGTGTGTCACTTGCGGCGCGACCCGTGCAGCCATCGCCTTTTTCCATCTGGATTTCTGGAGCGCGTGGAAATGGAACCCGCTCGTTTTTGCGGCTCTCTGCGGATTGTCGATCTTCGACGCCTACGCTTTCGCCGTTTTGGTTATTCGCGCGCCGCGATTGCGCGTCGTGCAATTCACTCGATCGGAAAAGAGCTTTCTCCGCCTGATCGCCGTTATCTTGTTGTTATCGAACTGGATTTACCTGCTGTCGCGCCCGCGCGGTTTGTTTTGAGTTCGTTTCAAACGCTCGAGCTCAGATTTTGATAAAACGCGCCATTGCCCGCGCGGCAAGTCGCCCAGCCGCAGATTTCCAATCCTAGTGCGCACGAGCCGTTTCACTTCGTAACCGACCGCATAAAACATCCGCCGGATCTGCTGGTTAATTCCCTGGCGAAGGACAACGCTAACTCGGGTCGGCCCGATTGAATGGATCCGCGCCATTTGAGCGCGCTGACCATCCAGGAAAATTCCGCGCAAGAGTTTTTGTGCCTGCGCGCTTTCCCATTGTCGATCCAACGTGACCTCGTACTCCTTCTCGATCTTGAAGCGCGGATGAGTCAGGTGCTGCGCGAGGTTGCCGTCATTCGTTAACAGCAGCAATCCTTCACTCTGGGCATCAAGCCGGCCGATATTGAACAGTCGCGGAAACTTTGGCGGCAGCAGATGGAAAATGGTGTCGCGCGCGCTAGGGTCGCGCCGCGTTGAAACAAAACCAGCCGGTTTATGCAACGCGATCGTCATTGCACGCTCGAGATGAACGAGCTTGCCATCGACTTTCACGTGATCGCGCTCGCTTGGTTGCGCGCCGAAATTGGTGCAAACGCTGCCATTGATCGTGACCCGTCCGGCCGCAATCAACGCATCACATTTTCGCCGCGAACCGACGCCAGCTGCGGCCAGGAACCGATTTAAACGCACGGTTCAGGTTCGACGAAAGATGGATGTCGATCTAGCGAAAGCGAAATCAGGCGTCCGGCTTCGTTTTGGGAAGGCCCACAACTCTGCGGCCTTCTTTCCATTGGCCGCGTTTTTTGAGCAACTCGATCCGTTCGAAACGCTTCAGGACATTGCGTTTCGCGACGATGGTGCTGGCACCTCTGAGGCTTCGATGTTGTGACATAGGTCGGAAATGAGCGCCAAAACTAGCGCGAACGAGGGAAATTTCAAATGCGCAGCTGCAGGTGGTTCAGAAGCGACTTGGCTACAGCTGATTACTCAGAACGACGTATCGACCAGCTGCCATCATCTGGTGATAAATATGGAAACGAGTCGTTAACAGCCGCTGCCAATACGGGACACGCTCTTGTTTGATAATCAGAAAAGTCCCCTGGGGATCTCCCCAGTGCCGCAGAATGGCGTCCTCGCTAACCGAAACGTTCATACTGCCGGCAATGTGCATCTCGTCGTCGACGGGCTCGTTCACCAGATAAAAGCGGCGATGCAAATAAAAAACGAGACTGCTCGCGTCATCCAGTTCGCCTTCGTAGACCACCACATCTTCGTCAGTGAGTCGGCTCTCCAAAAAGCGGGCCGCATCGGCGAGTGAAAATTGTGGCGCCATCCGCGCCACGCTGTCCGCGAGCGAAAGGGTAATTGGCACCATCGCCGCGGCCAAAAGGCTCATGCAAATTCGCGGCCGGTTTTTAGTCGCCGCATAAACGGCGACGATTGACCCAACGATTAGAGAAACAGCGACGACGGCGATCATCGGACGCAAGATTCCCCACGCCGACGGTGGCAGCGTTTGTAATGCATCCCATGTGGTCCAACTTCCGTCTCCGTTATTGCCCCGATTTTCGCTCGCTTGGATCAAGTGAGGTTGGAACAGCGCCAGCAGGCCAGCAGCGACGCCCGTTAGACCGATCAGGCTAGCGCCGAGAAGGTGCCATCGTTGCGATAATCTTTCCCACGCGGTCGCGGCAAAAATTGCGAACGCGCTCCACATACTCATGGAATAATAATCCTGACGTTGGCCGATTATAAGGAGCGGTAGAAAAACCACGGCCATCCAACACAACGGCAAAGCTTCGGCGAAATCCAATTCGTGGGGACGGATCACTTTTCGCCAGGTAAAGATCGCGCCCGGAATAACCGCGATCGACCACGGGAACAACCAAATAAGATGCATCCAAAGGAATGGGAGGCGTGGGACTCCGTTATCGCTTCCCGGAACGTTGGAAAAAGAGCGCAGGTGCCCCAACCATTCAATCCGCAACAGTTGCTGCAAAAATCCAGGAAAATGCAACTCGGTCGCGACGTACCAAGGCACAAACAGCACCACGAAGATCAACATATAGCTCCAATGGAACAGTCTGCGGAAACGCAGGCGCGCCTCGCGATACAATGCGCCCAGCACAAGGAAGACCACCAACGGATAGATTAAGCCGACCAAACTTTTCGTGAGGCAAGCCAGCACGCAACAAATCCAAACGCCGAGGAACCAGAAGTTACGCGCGCGGCGCCGTTGATAGCCGCACACCCCGCAAAAAATCGCGCCGGCAATAAACGCGCTGCATACAGGTTCGGGCATAATGACGCGCCCCAGTAGCGAGGTGCCGCAGCTGCAAAGATAAATCAGGCCGGCAAAAAATCCGCGCCAGTAACCTCCTAATTTTTCGCCGATTAGAAATGTCAGCGCGACGCTTGCGATCGTGGCCAATGCGATGGGCAAGCGCGCGGCGGCGGAATTGATCCCGAAAACCTTGAAAGAGCCGATGATGAGCCAGTAAAGAAGCGGCGGTTTCGGCAGCCGCGGCAAGCCATCGTTCGTCGGCCAGAGCCATTGATGCGTTTGAATCATTTCGCGGGCAGCGCCGGCGTACTGCCCTTCGGTGTGATCATAGAGATCGCCCCAGCCGATCGTCGTCAGATGAAGCAGCGCCGCGAGCGCGATCAGCGAAGCAAAAAGCGCGTGACGCAACGGAGGCGGAGCCAACGCCGGTGGATCAAGCAACGCATCCTCAATACTAAACGTGCGGGTGCCGGCAGTCATCGCCCTAATCGTTAGGCCGAACTCGTGCGAGCGCGATATTTTTCCCAATCGGCCGGTAGCGGCAGCAATTTCGCAGCCGGCATTTCAATTAGGGCCAACGTTTGCCGACATTCGCTGATCAATGCGTCATCCGCTGGCCGCGTAATTCGGAAAGCGCACCAGAATCGCACGCGTTGCAGTTGATCAAGCCAACCATCGATCACGAGTCGGTCGCCCAGCTTAGCCGCCCGGCGATAATCGATCTCCGTCCGGACAACGACCGGATATCTTTGGGTTTTCGTCATCTCGGCGAGAGGAAGTCCCAGCTCTTCCGCAAGCTGCGTCCGCGCGATTTCGATAAAACGGAGATACGCAATGTTCGAGGCCACACCGCCGCAATCGGTGTCGAAGAACATCACCTGCACTTCGGTTCGGATGCGTGGCGCGTCGGAATTCATCGCAAGATAGACATCACGGCATCCACGACTTCTGGCACAGTCACTGTTTTCATGCACCGAAAATCAATCGGACATTCGCGCAAGAAACACGGACTGCATTCAACGTGATGCCGAATAATCACATGGCCATTTCCGAGCGGGCCGGTCAGCGCCGGTTCGGTCGAGCCGAAGATGGCAGCGACCGGGACACCCAGCAACGTCGCCAGATGCATCGTTCCGGTGTCGTTCGTTAAAAGGGCGCGGCACCCGCGCAATTCTTCGATCAATTCGTCCAACGTCGTTTGGCCGATTCGATTCGAGCAATTGTCGCCCAGCGCCGCAGCTATTGTTTCGCCGATCGCTCTGTCTTTCTTCGTTCCGAACAAAATCCATTTGGTTTTGGCTTGCGCCGAAATCGCGGCGGCTGCTTCCGCAAAACGCTCGGGCAACCATCGCTTGGCTGGTCCGTATTCCGCTCCGGGACAAAGGCCGAGCGTTGCGCGTCGATCTTGTGGAGGGACATGCTTCTGCATGTCCAAGACGCGCGGAAGCGCGTCCCTCCGAGCAAGATCGACATCTGCCCCGCAATCGTCCGCGATTCGCAGGAAACGAGTCGCGTGATGTTCCGGTGGACCTGGCTGACGCGGTTCGCGGACGATTTGATTTAGCAGCCAGCTCCGGGCGTGTCCGCGATAGCCGACTTTTCTCGGAATTCGCCACGCTTCCAGCGCTACCCGCAGCGAATTCGGAAACAAGACTGCCGCGTCAAATCTTGCTTGTCGCGCGATCAAGCGAGCGGCGCTGAAAAGGGATTTGTTAGGTAAGGACAAAATTTCGTCCACTTCCAAAATCAGTTTCCACATCGGCGCGATTTTTTCTGGCGCAAGAATCGTAACGTGCGCGTCCGGCCGACCTTTTTTTATTGCGCGCACCGCCGGCACGCTCATGACCGCGTCGCCCAGCCAATTGCTGCTCCGAATGAGAATCCGGAACGGCTTCAATTGTTGCGACGGCAAATCTTTCGGGAGGAAGATGCCGCGCTTGTAGCACGCGAGAAGGAAATTCGGGCGCGGCGTTTTCCAACGATTGTGCAGCCAAAAGCCGTCTTCCGGTGCGCGTCGGGTTTGGGTTTCGAGCAGATCGTTCGCTTTGGCGGTGAGCGCTTCGACCGAATCGCCCGAAGTATCGATTCGATCGGTAAACGACATTCGCCAGCGGCCCGGCGCGTCGGTGTAAATGGCGGTGCCAAGCACCGCGGCGCCGGTGCGTTTTGCCAGTAGCGCCGGCAAGGATGTGGTTGATGCGAGTTTTCCAAAAAATGGGACCCACAGACCCTGATCGCCCGCGTGTTGATCGCTCAGAATTCCGATGGCGCCGCCGCCACGCAACAGTTCAATCGCTTTCTGAAAACCTTCGTTGCGGTCGAAAAGTTCGACGCCAGCGCGGCCGCGCAACGTGCGAACGTGTTTGTCGATGTAACGATTTTTCAGCGGCTGATAAATTGTGCTGTTTCGCACGTAGCCGATCGCAGCCGGAAACATTTGCGCTTGCAGCTCCCAGTTTCCGATGTGGCTCAAAATAAAAACAATCGGCCGCCCACTGCGTAACTCGCGATCGGCGGCATCCGCATTTTCGATTCGAACATGCGCGCGCACTTTGTCGAGCGGCATCGCCGCCAGCTTCAATCCAGAAAGAAGATTTGCGCCCAGTCGCTGAAAATGATGGCGCACGAGACGGCGCATTTCGCGGGGCGATTTTTCCGCGCCGAAGGCGATCTCGACGTTATGAAATCCGAGACGCCGATATTTCCCAAGAACGAGCCAGGCGCAGAAGCCCAACGCGTTTCCAAGTGCAAACGCAGCCCGCAATGGCAAAAGACCAACCAGGGCAAAACCTGCGCGGTAAATAAGATAAACGAAATACTCGAGCATCGATCTCGGCCAGCGCGCTCTCCGAAGGCGTCCAGCGTAAATTTGCCTGGGCGTCGCTGCAATGAATATAATGTCGCGATTGGCCCGGAGCTTCGTTAGGTATGTAGGCGGCTCTGCCAAACGACGATGAACAAGAAAGATTTGTGGGTCGGCCTGAATGAGCGCGCAAGAAAAGGGCTCACACCGCGCAACTACAAAAGCGGCACCCTCGGCCAACGAATCGCTGAATCAGGTGTCGATGCGGGCGAGCTGACCGCCAGTCGCAGCAAAACAGAGTTGAAAAAAGTTTGGATTCCAGGTGTTGAAATTTTTTCCAGGGAGACTCATCCGCAACGCCATCGCGGCAGTTTTTGCGAGCTGGCGCGCCAGTCGGAGGGAATCCTCGGCAAGATCAAGCTTTGGCCACGGCAATGGTCAGCCGCGCGGATGTTCGCCAACAGCGCCAAAGGATTTCATATCCATCCGCCGAGCATTCCGGCGGATACGACGGCGGAAAAATGGTTGCGACGTCTGTTTGTCGCTCAACTGCAAAACTATTCGTTGCGACCGTACGACCGCGAGCAATGGGACATCATGTTTTTTCTACAGGGCCGCGCGGAAGTTTTCCTGCGTGATGTGCGCGCAGGTCTTCCCGCGCGCAGCATGCGTTTTTTTGCGGACGGCGACAATCATCGGAGCAGGAACAACGTCGGCGTGGTGATTCCTCCAGGAGTGGCGCATGCGATTCGGGCCGAAGGTTCGGAAGACGTGGTCATGGTTTATGGCACGAGCACGACGTTCCAGCCAGAATTCGAGGGCCGCATCGCCAGCGAAATTGAAACCGCCGAGTTGCCGGAATCCTGGCGGAAATTTCTTTCTTCGTAGCGGCGCTCTGTGAGTGTCGGACGAATTAATGCGACCGTCGCGGACCGCCGCTACAGTTTCGCTCAATGAAGCGGCGCTTTAATCCGGCCGAGCTTGAGTTGATGGATCGGCCTCAGCCGGTCTCAGCCGAGCTGGAGCGCGATCTCGAAAACATTCGCCAACTCAATCGCTGGTTCGGCAGTTACGCCCTAATCTCGATCTTTCTAAGCCGTTGGATCAAACCGGGTGCCCGCTTGCGAATTGTCGATCTTGCAACCGGCTCGGGCGATATTCCTCGGCTGATCGCGGAATACGGACGCAAGGTTGGCGGCGAATTACGAATTGACGCGCTGGATCGACAATCCGCGACTCTTGAGATCGCGAAGAAGCTAAGCGTGCATTATCCGGAAATTACTTTTATCGAAACTGATGTGTTCAGTTGGCAACCCAGCACGACTTATGATGTCGTTTTCTGCACTTTGGCGCTTCATCACTTTAGCGACGGCGACGCGGTGCGCCTCCTCCAACGTTGCCGACAGTTATCGCCCAAGTTCGTGCTCGTGTCCGATCTGCGCCGCGGCTGGTTGGCCACAATAGGCGTGCATCTTTTGACCACGACCATGTTTCGTGAGCCAATGACCAAACACGACGCTCGCCTTTCGATCGCGCGGGCATTTTCATTTTCTGAAATGAATCAATTAGCGCAGCGAGCTGGCTGGACAAATTTTGGTCACAAAACTTTTCCCTTCGCCCGACAGGCGATCTGGCTGGAAGCAGCGTGACGCTGCAGCCATTTGTCATTCCGAGCCAAGTCGAGGAATCTCTCGATATTCGATTCGGTTAACACACGATGAAGGTTGTGACGACAATTGCCGAAGCGCAGAATCACGCGAAGAAAGGACGGCGTGTCCTGGTTCCGACTATGGGGGCGTTGCATAAGGCGCACCGTGAATTGATTCGGGGTGCGCGCGCGAAGGGGGGCAACGATGGCGAAGTGGTTGTCAGTATTTTCGTCAATCCACTTCAGTTCGAACCAGGAAGCGATTATGAGCGATATCCGCGACCCGAGAAAGAAGACGAAGAATTCTGCCGAAAGTCGGATGTCGATCTTCTGTTCAGGCCAAATGCAGCTGAGATGTATGCCGATGGTCGTTCCGTATTCGTCGATGAAAATTCACTGTCGAATGTGCTTGAGGGCAAATCGCGACCGGGGCATTTCCGAGGCGTTTGCACGGTCGTCGCGAAGCTCTTCAACATTTTGAAACCGGACGCGGCGGTGTTTGGTGAGAAAGATTTCCAGCAACTTGCAATCATTCGCCGAATGGTGCGCGATTTGAATTACAAGATCGACATCGTGGCAGTGCCGACGGTGCGCGAAGCAGATGGACTGGCATACAGCTCACGGAACGCGTATTTGAATGCCGAGGAACGCAAGCAAGCTGCGGTGTTGCGCAAAGCCTTGCTGGCCGCGAAAGATTCGGAAAAAAAAACCGTGAACGAGATTGTCGGCTTTACGCAGAAGATAATTGGCGCAGCGCCGCTTGCGCGGATTGATTATGTCGAGCTTGTTGATGCGGAAACTTTGCAGCCGATCGAATTCGTTCAGCCAAACTCGCTCCTTGCGCTCGCGGTTTACTTCGGCAAAACGCGTTTGATCGACAATATTCTGTTGGAATGAAGGAATACGATTTCGTCGTGATCGGGAGCGGGATCGCCGGACTGAGCTTTGCACTGAAAGCGGCGAAGCACGGGTCGGTGGCGGTCATCACCAAGCGCAAAGGACCGGACACGAACACGGCGTGGGCGCAGGGCGGGATCGCTTGTGTGACGAGCGATGAAGATTCGTTCGAGCTTCACGTGCGCGACACGCTCGAAGCGGGTGCGGGATTATGCGACGAAAACGTGGTCCGCACGATTGTAACCGAAGCTCCGGCGCGAATTCAGGATTTAGTCGAGCTCGGCGTGCAGTTTGATGAACGTGAAGTTTCCGGTCATCGCGAATTCGACCTTGGGCGCGAAGGCGGGCATTCCAAGCGGCGAGTCCTTCATGTGCAAGATGTGACGGGGAAAGAAATCGAGAACGCATTGCTGCGCGAACTCGGCCGCCAATCGCATGTCGATCTTTTGGAAAACCACATGGCGATCGATTTAATCACGGCCGCCAAGATCGGTTACGCGGCGGAGGACCGTTGCCTCGGCATTTACATCCTCGATGAAAATAGCGGCCAGGTGGAGACAGTCCGTTCGGACCGGATCGTGCTCGCGACCGGTGGCTGCGGAAAAGTTTATCTCTACACAACGAATCCAGATATCGCGACCGGAGACGGCGTGGCGATGGCCTGGCGCGCCGGAGTGACGATTGCGAATATGGAGTTTGTTCAATTTCATCCGACCTGTTTGTTTAATCCCAAGGCGAAATCGTTTTTGATTTCGGAAGCGGTGAGAGGCGAAGGCGGCATCTTGCGGAACAATCGCGGTGAAGATTTCATGAAACGCTACGATCTGCGTGGTTCGCTGGCGCCGCGGGACATTGTTGCCCGTGCGATTGACGCTGAGATCAAACGCTCCGGCGCGCAATGTGTGTTTCTCGATATCACTGACAAGCCGGTGGAATTTGTGCGCGAGCGGTTCCCAAATATTTACGAGACCTGTTTGCATTTTGGGATCGACATGACAAAGCAGCCGATTCCAGTGGTGCCGGCAGCGCATTATCAATGCGGCGGGATTAAGACCGACGTCGACGGCGCGACCAGTCTGCGCGGTTTGTATGCAATTGGCGAAGTTGGTTGCACCCGATTGCATGGCGCGAATCGTTTGGCGAGCAATTCGCTGCTCGAAGGCTTAGTCGTGGCGCACCGCGCCTGCGAAGCGATGATGCGGGAACGCCGGCCATCGCGTGCGACGCCGCCAATCTCACTGCCGGAGTGGCAATCGGGCGACGTGCAAGACGTCGATGAACTCGTCGTGATCTATCATAATTGGGACGAAATCCGGCGGCTGATGTGGGATTACGTCGGCATTGTGCGGACGGACAAGCGGCTGCAGCGCGCAAGCGCGCGTTTGCGCAATCTTCAGCGTGAGATCCGGGAATTTTATTGGAACTTCAAAGTGTCAGTGGACCTTTTGGAATTGCGCAATCTGGCCACAGTGGCGGCATTGATCGTTGATTCGGCCCTGAGTCGCAAAGAGAGCCGCGGTTTGCACTACACACTGAACTATCCGCAGACGGAAGATCGACAATTCAGACGCGACACGCTGCTGAACCGTGGCTAAGGATGGAATGGATAGTGCTTTACGAATTGTAACCGCCACCGGCGTTGGTTTTTCCATAATGAAAAAGCCTTGCGTCAGGCGGGAAGATCGCATACAAACAGGCCACCTTTTGGCGATGAGACGAACCCTTGCCCTTTTAGTTCTAACCGGCGCCATTGGTGCGCTGCGGGCTGAGGAGCAATCGAGTTCGCCCTACGCGACCGCGGCCGACTTTGCCAAATACGCGATGAAGCTGCGCGAGCAGGCGCTGCTTAAAGTCGAACCGCAGGTGTTTGTTCCGACGAGTTCTCGCCCGGCGGTCCAGCGTTACGCATGGAAAACGAACATCGTGACGACGGTATTCTGGGTTGGCGAACAGGCTGGAGGGAACAATCCGGTGCCGAATTTTCGTAGCTCGTGGGATTTAAATTGGCAGGCGAATTACGGTGGATTCGATAACCCGGAGAAATCGGACCGGCGAAATTACATCCCGATCTCCTTCGTTCCCCGGCAGAACCCGTTTTATTGCGCGTTGCCGTACAACGACGTAACGCACGGCCAATTTAAACCGGAAGCGCCGCTGGTGATTCCGTGGTTCAAACAGACCTACATGGGACAGGGGCAATCAGTTTGCTGGCATCGTTGGATCGCTATCCGCAAAGGCAATCGCACCTGCTACGCGCAATGGGAAGATTGCGGTCCGTTTCGCACTGATCACTTTCAGTACGTCTTTGGCAACGAGCGACCGAAGCCGAACCTCAATCACGGCGCTGGCCTGGATGTTTCGCCCGCCGTGCGCGATTACCTTGGGCTGCAACCGACCGACGTGACTGATTGGCAATTTGTTAACACGCAGGATGTACCGCCCGGACCGTGGCGCAGTTACGGTGAGAACAACAATTTTGTCCTCGCCCGGCGCCAAATGGAACAAAAACTGGTGCAACAAGGCAGTTCCGGAAACGCGAAGAAATAACGACCGCTTCCGCCCGCCTGATCTCAGCCGAGCCGCGATTTCAACTCCGCAAACTTTGGTTCCAAATCGTCTGCGCGTCGCGACCACGGCTGGTAGCGTCGCAGTCGTGTCTGGCAAATTTCGCTCAGGCTGCGGAACTTTTTAGCCATTTCGGCGCAGAACGAATCAATCGCTTTGGCGAATTGTTTCTCGAGCGTTTGAGTAAACTCGGTGCGTTTTGGAGACAATTGTCGTTCGTAGTCGCGCAGGACTTTTCGACGATGATTGAAGGCCAAGAAAATCGCAGTGATACCGCCAATTCCTGCGATGACGAGCGCCGACGCGGCCACCGCGCTTTGCATTTTGGTGAAAACAGCAACCGTTCCCGCAATTATGATTATGGCGACAATAATCCGCAATGAAATTGAAGTCTGCGAGTAAGATCGAGCCAGTCGTTCCTGAAGCGCTTTGCCCGCAAGAATGTCGATAAACGCGGTTTGAATCGATTCGGAAAACTCGCGTCGTTGGCCAGCGAAATCCGGCACGCTTTGCCGGGCTTCCTTTTGCAGATCGGCGGACAATTGATTTTCGAGAAGATCTTGCATTTGCGGCCAGAGACCGCGCAAATCCGCTTCCAGCGTTCCGATCGCCTTTTCCATTTGCGGTTGCATCAACTCTCGCAGTTGCGCCTCGAGTTTTGAGTGCAACTCCTGCTGCCCGGCAGTCCGGCGCCAGATCAAGCTAAAGCTGCGCCACCAACTTTGGCTCTGCTGAAGAAGTTGCGCACGTTCCTTGGTCGTCTCGTCATAGGCGCGCTCAACTTCGCGCACGAGAGTTGTCGTTTGCCGAAGCATTTGCTCACGGCGAGTCGCGAGTATTCCATCGAGACGATCCAGGACGGCCGTGTCCGCTGAAATTTTGTCCAGGAATCCGCGAATTTCCTGATTCAAATCGTCCAGAGCGACCCGCGCAGTCTGAAACGTTGAGCGCAGTTTCAACATTCGCGGGCTTGATTGAGTGACGATGAAATCGATTTGTTCTTCCAACGGCGCGAACGCGCTCTCTTCCCAGAGTTTCTCCTTGTCCAGGCCACTTGTCCGCGCGAGCAAAGCTTTGCGCGCTGACACAGCAAAGATCGGCGGGACGAAGCCGAGTCGGCGCATCGCCGTGTCCTGAAGGTGGCGGTGGATGACATCGATTTCCGTTGGCTCGCGCAAGTCGATTTGCTGGAGCACGAAGATGAGATTCTTGAGCCAGGTTTTTTGCAGGAAGTCTAAAAATTCCCAGTTGGATTGTGTCCATGGATTAGCCACGGAGAAAACAAAAAGAACAATGTCGGCGCGGGGCATAAAATCTTCCGCTACCATTTGGTGCTCTTTCACCATCGTGTTCGTGCCGGGTGTATCGACGACATTGAAATCGCGCAGGAACGGAATTGGGAGATAACGCTCGGTTAGTTTCGATGAGACCTCGGTCGATTTCTCTTCCGATGCGTAACGAAAAATGTAAACGCGGTCGGTCGCCGGCAATACGTCGACTTTGGCAAACTCATCGCCGAAAAGAGCATTCAGCAGCGAAGACTTTCCGGATTTCACCTCGCCGGCCACGACAAAGAGCAATGGTTCACTAATATCGCGCAGAAGCGCTTGTAGCGTGTCAAGCTGTTCAGCCGGCCGCTGCATCTCCGAGCCGAGCTTGATTAATCCGGCGAGTCCGCTTTCGAGCTCGCCCTTGAGCTGCAAATATCGGTCGGCGATCATGCCGGCAAAATCAGTTGTGTGGTGTGGGGGAGGGAGCCGTCGATTTTCTCGTCGTCGATTTCGGCGTTGGTGAAGGTTTCGGCGGAATTGGTGTCTCCATCGCAATCAGTTCTGAGACGGTCACGAACTTGAAGCCTTTCGCTTCAAGTTGGTTCAGCACGCATGGCATCGCCTCGATCGTGCCCGGATGAATGTCGTGCGCCAAAACGATTGACCCAGCGCGCGTATTTTTGACGATCCGATTGCAAACGACATTTGGTCCGGGCCGTCTCCAATCCAATGGATCGACGTCCCACAGCACGATTTTGTAACCGAACTCGTGGTTGATCCATTTTTTTTGACGCGTGCTAATTGAACCGTACGGCGGCCGCATCAAAGTCGGACGATTGCCGATTGCGCTCCGAATTGCGTCCTCCGTTTTGCGCAGTTGGCCGCGAACTCCGTCATCAGACATCTTAGCAAGATTGGGGTGCGACCAACTGTGGTTCGCGATTTCATGTCCTTCGCGTACCTCTCGCGCCACGATTTCAGGGTGCTCGGCCACGTTTTCACCGATCAGGAAAAATGTGGCTTTGATGTGATGGGCCGCGAGCAAATCAAGTAGCTTCGGCGTCAATTTCGCGCTCGGGCCGTCATCAAACGTCATCGCGATGTACGGGCCGTCAACGTGGACCCAATCGAAAGTGATTCCGGCCTCGGCCGTCGGCGTAGGCTTTGGTTTTTCGCCGGTCTGCGGCACGACTGCATCATTGGCATAAACGGCGGCAACTCCGACCAAACTAAGGAGGTAAAAAATAAGAAAACGAAAGATGAGCATGAATTTTGCGGCTGCGCGAAACTTTTGCTGTATCTAGCAGAGGCCGAATGTAACGCAAGGCGCTGCTCGATTGCTGGACGATGTCGATCTCATCTAGGGAAAAAACTGATTATCATTCTTTCGAGTAATAACGGTATTCATTGGCAGCCATCCTGCTCCGACATTCTTCAGGAACCGGGCATGCTCGCGCGTGACCTGGTCGCGTGGGTTTTAGGGACTTTCGTAATTCCAGAAATGAGAATATTGCTCGTTGAAGATCATCCGGAAGGTCGCCGGACTTTGCAGCGGTTGATCGAAGGCCGTGGCCACGAAGTTGTTGCAGTCGGTAGTGCCGAAGAAGCCGAAGTTGAGCTGAAAAAGCAACCGTTCCCATTTTTGATTTTGGATTGGATGTTACCCGGTAAAAGCGGAGTCGAGTTGTGCCAGGAATTGCGGGCGGCGCCGAATGGCGATGAGTTTTTCATTCTTCTGGTCACGGCCCGCAACGACACGCAGGACTTGGAGCAGGCGCTTGAAGCCGGCGCAAATGATTACCTGATCAAGCCACTCGACCCGGCGCGATTAAATGTGCGGCTCTCGGTCGCGGAGCGGCGCATCCGTGCGCTAATCGAGCGCAATCAGGCGCGGGCAGAATTGCAGGAGACGGTTAGAAAGATGACCGACATTCTGGAAAACACGAGTGACGGATTCTTCGCCGTGGACCAGGATTGGAAATTCACGCTCGTTAATCGCCAGGCGGAAAAACTACTCGACCGGCGCCGCCAGGACCTGATCGGCAAGGATTTCTGGATGGAGTTTCCAGAGTTCACCCGCAACGCCTTTGAAGACAATTATCGGCGCGCCATGTCCGAACAAGTGGCGGTCGAATTCGAAGCGAGTCACAGGAGCGGCCAAGTCTGGTTTGAATTACTTGCCTATCCGAGCGGCGGCGGCGTTTCGGTTTTCTTGAGAGATGTGACCGATCGCAAGCGCGTTGAACAAGAGCGGTTGACCACGAGCAAATTGGACTCGCTCGGGACACTCGCGGGAGGAATCGCCCACGATCTAAATAACATCCTGACTGTTATTTCCGGTAACATCGGTCTGGCCCAAATCGAAGCCCCGGGCGATTCTGCGAATCTGCTCTCGTTCCTGTGTCGCGCAGGCGAGGCCGCGCAACACGCCGCGCAGCTTTCGAATCAATTGCTGACGTTCTCCAAAGGCGGTGCGCCCCTGAAACGGGTCGCATCTATATTCGATCTGGTTATACAGGCGACCGAATTTTCGCTTCATGGGTCTAATCTGCGCGCGGAGCTGGACGTCCCACCAGATCTTTGGAGATCAGCTGTCGATCCGGGGCAGATCGAGCAAGTGATTAATGCGCTGATCATCAATGCGCGTGAGGCAATGCCGCACGGCGGCACGGTCCGAGTTTCGGCAAATAATATCGAGATTGATGCAAATTCTGGTCTTCCGATTCGGGGCGGTTGCTATGTCAAAGTGCAAGTCGCAGACGCCGGCGGCGGCATCGACGCGAGATCAGTGACGAAGATTTTCGATCCTTACTTTACAACGAAGCCATCGGCGAGCGGACTTGGGCTATCAATCAGTTATTCTGTTGTGAAGAAACACGGGGGCTTCCTGCAGCTCGAAAACACTTCACCGGATGGATCGACTTTCGCCTTTTATTTGCCCGCCACCGATGCCGAACCGCAGATGTCTCAGCCGGCGCTCGCCAATGAGATTTTCAATTTCAATCACCAGCGGGTCCTGGTGATGGACGATGAAGCGGCTATTCGCGAGCTGACTTCGGAACTGCTTGGAACTCTTGGCTACCAAGTGACGGCAGTGCCAGACGGCGAGGGAGCGCTAAAAACGTATAAAGACGCGATGCGGACCGGCGAACAGTTTCAAGCTGTCATTTTGGACGCCACGATTCGCGGCGGAATGGGCGGTGTAGCGACGATCGAGCGCCTTCGCGATCTTGATCCGAATGTGACGGCGATCATTTGCAGCGGTTATTCGGACGAAGCGGCCCTGGCGGAATTTCTCACTTACGGTTTTCGCGCCGCGCTACCTAAACCGTTTACTCGTCACGAGTTGGCGCATGTGCTCGAGCGCGCATTCGAAGCGGCCCGAGCGGGGTAAATGAACGCCGCCGAGACAATCGACGCTGAAACGGCTCAGCCTTTGCGCACCTTGTCCAATTCAGCAAGGAAAGCGGCGATTCCGCCGGTGTACAAACCGTCGTAGCGCCAGACCGTTTTGCCTTCACCATTCAGCACCACAAGAGTCGGGAAACCTACGACCTCGTATCGCGCTGCCAATTCTTGGTTCTGTTTTCTTGTCTCAACGCTTTGTGCTTTGCGGCGGGGAAAATCAATCTCCACCAGAACGAGATTCTTGTTGGCGTACTCCTTGAATTGCGGTTGCGAGAGGATTGCTTTGTCGAGCTGAAAACAAAAACCACACCAATCTGAACCGGTAAAATCCAACAGCAAAAGTTTATGGTTCGCTTTCGCTTCCTCTTGGGCCTTTTGGTAATCGGTTGCCCAGCTGGACTCGGCCCGCACCGAGACGTTGCAGAGTAATCCAAACGCGACCAAAAACGCAGGGATTCGATTTCTCACGGGGAAAAGTCGGTCAATGGAGGCCGCGGCGCAAGTATGCCCAGCTGCAACGCAAACATTCCCGAGGCGGGCTTGCCCGCTCAGTCTTTTTCCACCCCACGTCGTTACGCAGGCTAGATAAGCTGCAATTCGCGGCCTAACGGATATGCCCGGAGACGAGCTTCGTCATCTCGAACATGCTGACCTGGCTCTTGCCGTTAAAAACCGGTCGGAGCGTATCGTCGGCGTTGATTTGAGTCCTCTTTATCTTGTCCTGTAGACCGTTTTTCTTGATGTAGTCCCAGAGCTTCTTGGTGAGCTCGGAACGCGGCAACGGCTTTGAACCGACAACAGCGGCGAGCTTATCGTCAGGTTGGACTGGTCTCATGAAGGCGGGATTGGGCTTGCGTTTTGAAGGAGTTTTAGTTTTCGGCATACAGGCTGATTAATGCTTCGTTTGCGGCAGAGCAACACTAATTTTCGGGCTAGAAAAAATTTTCTTGCTAATTTGACCGGCGCACGACAAGCGCGGCGACATCGTCTCGTGGGGATTCGGCGGCATCCGGCGCTGCTGCTTTTAACATCAATTCCAGCAAAGCCTCGGCGCTTGCAGCAAAAGGATTGATCATTCCCGCAAGCTGCGTTGGCGTCGTTCGCGGCCGGCTATTCTTCGCTGCACCAAACAATCCGTCCGTGTAGAGCGTAAACGCGTCGCCCGGATTCAATTCAAGAATAGTTTCGGCGAATTGTGATTGCTCTACTAATCCCAACGGCGGAGCGGATGATGCAATCGCTTCCGTGCCGCGACCGAATCGTGTGACGAGCAGGGGCGGATGACCCGCACCAACCACGCTCGCCTGTCCGTTTTTTGCGTCCAGCGCCACGCACATTGCGCTCATGAAAGAGCGGCCACCAAAGATTCCGCGCAGATCATTGTTCACTGCTTCCATGATCGCGGCCGGCCCTTCCTGTTCCGCGTTGCCATGATGAAATAAAAGCTTTGCCAGGGTGGTCAGTAAAGCGGCCGATGCGCCATGACCAGTTGCATCCGCAATCCAAAACAACCAACGATCGTTTCTAATAGGCAGCCAACCGTAAATATCGCCGCCGACTTCGATTACCGGACGATAACAGGCCGCGATTTCCCATCCGGGAAGCGTCGGAGGCTTTTGTGGAATCAATGCCTGCTGTGTCAACCGCGCCGCTGCTAGGTCACGCTCGAGATTTCGACGCCACGCTTCCAACTCCTGGTTTTGCAGCTGCAATTGCATACGCAGCGAATGCAGGCGCAGTTGTGTCTCAATCCGCGCGCGCAACACTTCGGCGTTGATCGGTTTGATCACGAAGTCGTCCGCTCCGGCATTGAGACATATCACCTCGCTTTCGCCGTGTCCGGTCAACATGATCACCGGGATTTGTGCGGTTGCCGGGTTCGGATCGGCACGCAACCGTCTCAATGCCTCAGCGCCATCGATCCCTGGCATTTTGAAATCGAGCAAGATTAGGGCGGGTGGATCTTCGTGCACTCGATTCAACGCGTCGGTCGCGCTGTCCGTTTCGCGACAGAAATAACCAGCGGCCGACAGCATTCGCGCGAGCAGCTTTCGACTGGCCGCGTCGTCGTCGACAATCAGGATTTGTGGACCGGCCTCCATTACTGCAACAGGTTCGGAAATCGCCGCCCGATTGGCTTTTGCAAAATGAATTGCGCTTCTGAGGGCATTGGCATTGAAATAGAACCTGTGTAGACTTCGTCCAAGAAAATTATGAAATTGTGGCTCTCACTGGCGCTGCTTACCGCGTTCTTTCTTTCGGCTTGCAGCGAGGAACAACCGATGCCTGTAGGGGCGCGGCGTACACCCGCGCGGTACCCCGCCGAAACCGGTGCAGAAAATCAGCCGACACAGCAGCCGTTTAATCCAAACGCCCCGCCGGAAAACGCCGAAACAAGCGCGCAAGCGCCGGCAGCGTCGTCGCCGCCGGCCGCGCCGACAAAACCAGCCAAGGGCGATTATCCCTACGGCACGCCTGTTCCCGGCAAGCCTGGTTTTGTGAAAAGCCCATATGCTGCCGATCAAGGACTCGTCGATGTGCGCGGTTTCCCGCCGGGCACGGAAGTTAAGGACCCTTTCACGAATAAAATCTTTCTTGTTCCGTAACGGCAGTTGCGACCGATGCTGAATGCCAGATACTGGATGCGGCATCGCTTTTCTTTGATTTCTTTATGGAGCTGCGCGTAAAACGAGCGCCTCGGATCGAGGCGGAAATCACTGTCCCGGGCGACAAAAGTATTTCGCATCGCGCCGCCATTATCGCCGCGCTCTCCAACGGCGTCTGCACCTTGCGCGGATTTCTGCCGAGCGACGACTGCATGCATACGGTCAATGCGTTGCGGGCGCTCGGAATCCAGATTGAACAACCAGAACCCGATGTATTGACGGTGCATGGTAAGAAACGCGTCCTGACACCACCAAAACATGAGCTCGATTGCGGTGGCTCGGGCACAACCATGCGCTTGCTTGCGGGTTTGCTCGCTGGCCAAACTTTTGAAACGCGATTAATCGGAAATCCATCGCTCACCCGTCGCCCGATGGACCGCATCATCGAACCGTTGCGAAAAATGGGCGCGGACATTGTCGCCGAAGGTCCGGAGCAAACTCCGCCGCTGCGCATCCGCGGCGGATCTTTGCGTGGAATTCACTATCGTTCGCCAATTGCCAGCGCTCAGGTCAAGAGCGCCATTCTTCTGGCCGCCCTTTTCGCAAAAGGCAAAACGACCGTGGACGAACCGCTGGCCAGCCGCAATCACACCGAGCTGATGTTCAATTATTTTCTGATCCGCACGGCTAAAGGCGAAGACACCATCAGCGTTTTTGGCGATCAGGTGCCGGAGTCGCGCGATTTCACCATTCCGGGCGACATTTCTTCGGCGGCCTTTTGGTTGGTCGCGGCGGCTGCGCAATCGGGCGGCCATCTCCTCGTGCGCAACATCGGATTGAACGACACCCGAACGGCGTTGCTCGGCGTGTTGGTCCGAATGGGCGCGCAAGTGCGCGAAGCGGTCGAAGATGTCGGTCAATTGGAACCGCGCGGCGTCGTCGAAGTGACCGGTGTTCCACTCAAGGGCACGGTAATTCATGGCAAAGAAATTCCACAATTGATCGACGAATTGCCGGTGTTAGCGGTTGCGGGTGCGTTGGCCAACGGCACGACAATTATCCGCCACGCCCACGAGCTGCGCGTCAAGGAAACCGATCGCATCGCCGCGATCGGGCACAATTTGCGTGGCATGGGGGTGCAGGTCATTGAGCTGAATGACGGTCTCGAGATCCACGGGCCGGCGCCGTTGCGCGGCGCTCGATTGTCTAGTTTTGGCGATCATCGAATTGCGATGGCCTTTGCGGTGGCTGGACTTTTTGCCGACGGCGAAACAATTATTCAAGACGCCGAGTGTGTTCGTGAATCGTATCCCGGATTCGAAAAAGCCCTGGAGGAGTTCATGAGTCCTAGACGAGCCCGCACCAGCACGCCGGTCATCGGTTCGCTTGCCCCAGCCGCGCCGGTGCAAGAATAAACACGCGCTTGCTTCCGCGCGACTCCCACGAAAAACTGCGCTCATCTCGCGCGAGTCAGAAATGCAAGGACAAGATCGACATCGTGTAATCGCTATCGACGGGCCGGCTGCTTCGGGAAAGAGCAGCGTGGCGCGTCAGCTGGCGCGCCGTCTCGACTTCGTGTACGTTAATTCCGGCGCCATGTATCGCGCTATTACGTGGTCGGTGCTTAACGCTCGCATCGATCCGGCAGACAAACATCGGATCGCGGAACTGGTGGGTGATTTGTCGTTAGGCGGAGTGTTGAAGGACCGAGAACTCCACCTTTTGGTCGACAACGTCGATTTAACGGAACATTTGCACGAAGATCGCGTGAACAGCGAAGTTTCCCGCGTGAGCATGGTGCCGGAAGTTCGCAACGTTCTCTTGCAGAGAATGCGCGATTACGCGAACAAGCACGACCTGGTAGTTGAGGGGCGCGACATCGGTTCGGTGGTGTTTTCGGATACGCCCTATAAGTTTTATATCGATGCTTCGCCGGAAGTGCGCGCCCAGCGGCGCGCGGCGCAAGGCCACCGCGACGAAATCGCTCGACGCGATCGAGCTGATTCATCGCGCGCGACTTCCCCGCTTATCGTCGCGAAAGACGCGGAAATGATTGATACTTCCAATCTCACAATCGACGGCGTGGTTGATGAAATTGTCGCGCGCTTAAGACGCAAACGGTTCGCTTCCGATCTGAGATCGTGAATTTTTACTACTGGCTTGGTTACCATCTCAGTCGGTTACTCGCCCGATTGTTTTTTGGCTTTCGAATCATTCACCGCGAGCGCGTCATTCAGACCGGACCGGTGATCCTGGCGATGAATCACCAAAGCTTTTTCGATCCGCCACTGGCCGGCAACGCCTGTGACCGGCCGATTTTCTTTCTGGCGAAAAAATCATTAATGAATGTGCCGGTGTTAGGATGGCTCTTGCCCAAGCTCAACGTCATTCCGGTGAATTTGGAAGGGGGCGATCGCAGCGCGCTCAAAGCATTGATTCGAATTCTGAGCGCGGGAGATTGTGCGCTCGTTTTTCCGGAAGGATCGCGTACGCCGGATGGGAATTTGCATCCAGCCTTGCCCGGCCTGGGCTTGCTTATTGCGAAAACGCGCTCCCCGGTCGTTCCGATGCGAATTTTCGGAGCCTTCGATGCCTGGCCGATTCACGGGAAGATTCATTTGGGGCGCAAAATCACCATCATCATCGGCGAGCCGATTTATTTCTCGGGCGCAGATTTTGAGACAGGCGGAAAAGATCGCTACGCGCGGCTGAGCCAGCGGGTCATGGACGCAATTGCGGCGCTGCACTTGCCTGAAGAGCATTTGCGTAGGCAAGATCGGCATCGAATGGTTTCAGAATGAACTCGGAACCTCGTGTCTCGAAGAATGTCGGCCGCCTCATGGTCGGGATTGTGATTGGCTTCGCACTGGTTGCGCTTTACGCAAACATTCAAAAATTGCGACGCGCCAAGATAGAAAGCGTGACGTTTACGCCTGCCTCTCAGACCGCGACGCCATCGCCAGCGCCTGCCCGTTGAATAATGAGAAAGAAAAGAGGTCTAATCATCCCATGAAAAAGCTTTTTGTATTCCCAGCCGTCGTCATCCTCGCCGGTCTTATTTCCTGCCAGAAGCAGCAAACTGAAGCAGAAAAGAACGCAGAAGTTGAGCGACAGGTCCAGGAGCGTCTGGCGGCGGAACAACAGGCCGAGCAGCAGCAACAGCTGACCCAGCGGCAGGCCGATCTCGAGGCGCGTGAAAAAGCGTTAGCGGATAAGGAAAAGGCGGCCGGATCCGCCCCGGCTCGTCGTGGACGGTCTGAATCCGAACCGGTTACACAGCCACGCGCCGTTTCTGGAGCGAGACCGATTTCGGGTTATTCAACTTTCTATACCAAACTGGAGCCCTACGGCGGATGGATAGAGACAAGTGATTACGGCTACGTCTGGCAACCGCGCGAAACGGAAAGTTCACGGAGCTGGCGTCCGTACACCAACGGTCGCTGGGTTTACACCGACGCGGGCTGGACCTGGATTTCCGAAGAGCCATTCGGTTGGGCAACCTATCACTACGGACGCTGGACGCGCTTGCGCGGCATTGGTTGGGTTTGGGTTCCGGGCAATCAATGGGCCCCGGCCTGGGTATCCTGGCGCAAGAGCAACGATTATGTCGGCTGGGCGCCGCTGCCGCCAGAGGCCCGATTCGATCAACACACCGGCATCCACAATTGGTCCGATAGTTACTACGACATCGGTCCGGACCAATATTGCTTCGTTCCGACCCGAGAATTCGGCGCGCAACGGATCGAGTCCACGCTTGTTCCGCCGGAGCGCAACGTGACCATCGTTAACCAAACCACCAATGTCACCAACATTACTTACAACAACACGACAGTCGTGAACGAAGGTCCGAACTATGAAGAGTTGCGCACGCAAAGCCGCGAACCGTTGCAGCGCTTCCGTTTAGAGCGAAACGTGAATGTCGATGTCGCGGTCGAGCCACCGCGACCGGTCGTTCAAGGCGAAACCGTCATCATGGCTGCGCCGGTGATTGCCGCCCCCGTAGCAAGCGAACGGCCACCGACAGTGAAGCAAACAATTGCCCAAGCCGCGGTTGATCTCGGTTGGGCGGCAATCGCCGATCACGAAGCTGCCAAAAAAGCGCGCGAGAAAATTAAATCGGAAGCGACTCCACCGTCGAACGCGCCGCCGAAAAAATTTGTGAAAGCTGCGATGACGAGCACAAGTCCTCAAACGGTTGAAAGCCCGGCGACATCGACATCGGTATCGTCGATGCCGGTCCCGTCTGCGACCATGTCGGCGACGCAAGCGCCATCTGCTTCCGCAACCTCGACGGCGGAGCCGAAGACCACTCCACGAAGAGCAACATCGTTCGAACAATCGCCGACACCGGCCACAACCTCAACGCCGGTATCGTCGGCAGCACCTTTGTCGACTGCGTCGCAACGCCGAGGACGATTACTTGTTCCAAGCGCGACACCGGTTCGGCAGATGACACCTAGTGCAACACCGAAACCGGCTGCATCGAGTTCGCCGACTCCGACGGACACTATTTCTTCAACTCAAATTCCAGCGCCGTTGGCGTCGCCGACTTCAACCGGCGCCGCAATGCAGGAAGGATCGCCGCAAGGAAAATTCAAATCTCAGGCGCAAAAGTTTCAGCCGCGCAAAATCGAACCAATCGATTCGGTATCGGCGTCGCCGACTGTAACATCGACCTCGTCACCGAATGCTGCTTCAACTCCTTTATCTTCTCCGGGCGAAAAACTGACCAAACAGGAAAAGCGCGAAGAAAAGAAAGAGTTAAAGCGGGAGCGTAGACAAGGCTTCGAAAGCGTTCCGCCCTCGGCCACCCCTCAGTAGTCTGTCATCCTGAACGAAGTGAAGATCTTTCACAGGGTAGATTAATCACACCGGTTATATTGCGTGTTAGCGCGTCGAGCGGGCGATTCCTCGCTCTGCTCGGAATTACCATCAAGCTTAAGCGTTCTCATTTTCTAGATCGGCGTCCGCTCGCGCTTGTTGCGCGGCGAGTTCGCGCGCATAGGTCAATGTATCAATGGCATCCACATTTTTGTCCCGCCGAATCGCTTTGATTCGCGGAAAGCGCAGCGCGAGTCCGCTCGCGTGGCGTGTGCTCGGCTGAATCGCGTTGAACGCGACCTCGAGGACGATCTCCGGCTTTACTTCACGATATCGGCCGTGATCGACGATCGTGTTTTGTTTGAAATACTCGGTCAGTTGCGCAATCTCGACATCGGTCAGGCCGCTGTAAGCTTTGCCGATTGGTAAAAGCTCACCGCTAGTTTCATCTCGCACCGCGAACGTATAATCGCTCAACACCTTATTGCGCTTGCCGTGACCGAACTCGGCGCCGACGACAACGACGTCGAGCGTGGCCAGTTCTTTCTTTAATTTGAACCAAAACATCCCGCGTGCGCCTGGGGTGTAGAAACTTTTCGGATCCTTGATCATCAATCCTTCGTTCAAGCGGCGCCGCGCTTGCCGAAAACGTTCGTCGATCTCTGCGGCTGAGTGCGCCGGGAAAACTTCCGCGATTTGAAATTGCGCCGGCAATTTCAAATCACGCAGCAGTTCGCGCCGATTCTGCAGCGCGGTCTTCAACAACGAGCGGCCGTTGAGCCAGAGCAAATCGAAGACAATGAACGCGACCGGCACATCGGCGGATGCAGTGGCGAACAAATCTCCGCCGTCTGTTTTCCTTCCAAGACGTTTTTGCAAATCGAAGAAGGTCAGCTTGCGTCCCTGTCCGAAGGCAACAATCTCGCCATCGAGGATAAGATCGACATCGAACGTGCGCGCCTGTTCGGCTAGCTCAGGAAATTGGTCGGTGATCAACCGGAGATCGCGCGAATAAATCTCGGCGCGTTTTGCATTGCGATGGAGCTGCGCCCGAATGCCGTCGAACTTATCTTCGACAAAAACCGTAGCCGCGGCCTCCTTAGCGGCGTTAAATCGGTCCCAAATCGCTTCCGCAGTCGGCTCGGGCGTGGCGAGCATGCATTTGATCGGCCGAAAGATCGACAACTCCGCGCGGTCTAATTGTCTTTGTGACGCAAGCGACGCCGTGGCCCCGATGTCGCCGAGCAACATGTTCGCTTCTTTGACTTGTTCGAGCGGAACCTCGAACGTGCGGGCAATCGCTTCTTCCACCAATCCTTCCCGCAAACCAATTCGAAGGTCGCCGGTCAGAATTTTCACGACGTATTGATCTTCGCGCGCGGACAAATTCGCGAAGCGCACCTGCAGCAGCTCCGCTTTCGCAATCGGTCCCCGCGCGCGATGGAGTTTTTCGAAAAACTCGTGGGATTCCAAAATGGAGAATGGCTGCGGCTTCGTTCGTCCTTCCAGAACCTCGAACGCAGTTTTGCCCAGATCGCCGTGACTGGCCGCGATGCGATGAAATTCTGGATCGCTGATTTTTGTCGCCGCGAGCAACGCGCGATAAATCACTACCCAACCAATTTGTAACGTCCGCAGATCGCTCTGGGCAAATGCGCGAGCTGTCAGATAAGTCGTCACGATAGGCAACTGCTCGTTGTTCAGGGTGTGTAGATACTCCGCGAGCAAGCGCACTTTCTCGAGTTTCGCCGGTGTTACTGCAATTGATTCGCCGACATTCGCGAAGTCCAGAAATTCGGATTGGGTAGCGTACGCGTCTCGCGTGCCTGGTTTCGGCGTCTCGCCGAAGCAATCTTTTCGAAAAGTTTGCGAAGGCGAGGCGCCTTCGCCAGCGCCCGGGACGCGTGCGCTACCCAGACTCGGGAATTCCATCTGGTTTTCTTCGCTTAACGCCCAGGCTTCCACTCCGCGCTCGCGCAGATCGCAAGCGAACTGTCCGGCGAAACCGTGGAGCGTGAAGACGCGTTTGGGTTGTACAAGATCGACATAACGGACGAGATCGTTGTAATCGGCGTGATCGGAAAGCGGAAACGCGGCGTCGACCTGATAGCGGTAAATGGCATTCGGATCGACTGCCCAGCCGCTGATCATCGCGACGCGTTTGCGCGGGATTTTCCCGATCACTGCTGAGTGGCTCGCGCTTGGCGGACAGATGAGAACTTTTCCGGCGACCTCATTTTTGTTGTAGCGGACGTATTTGCAGAACGATTGCCCGAATTGCTCGTAGATCCGCGTCATTTGATAAACCGAACCATGCAGCATCGGCGTAAGTCCCGCGCCATCGAGTGAACACAAGATTTCCTGCGCTTTGCCTAACGAATAGCCCAGGAGTACCGGCACTGCGCCGTCTTCGATTGTTTCGCGACAGAATGCGACAATCTGCTCGATCACTTGTTCGGTCCTCGGAAATTGATAACGCGGCAAACCGAATGTCGTTTCCATGATTAACGTGTCGGCCTCGCGCCATTCCGCTGCTTCAGCTGACTTTCCGTGACGCAATTTGAAATCCCCGGTGTAAAGAAGCGTTTCGTTTCCGCTCGAGAGAAACAATTGCGCCGAACCAAAGATGTGACCGGCGGGCAGGAGCGTTACATCGGCATCGTGAACGCGTCGCTGCTCGCCGAAAGGCAGGACGTGTTCGATGCGAGTGCCGGGCATTCGCGCTTGCAGCAAACGCGCGGTACGCTCCGAAAGAATGATCTCTTCGTGCGGCGCGATGTGATCGCCATGCGCGTGCGAGATGAAAGCGAAGCGCTTGGCTTCCCGGGGATCGAGCCACAAGTCCTGCGCCGGGAGGTAAATTCCGCACTCGTAACGAACTTCGATCATTGAAAACGGTAACTCTTCGATGAGCGTGTTCCAAGTCGCGCGCCCGGCGACCCGAATTGACAGATGAAACTAGAACCGGTTTCATAGAAGGCGTGAAGTTCCGAATTGCATTGTTGCTTTTGATTCCGCTGGCGAACGGTCTCTCGCGAACACAGGAACAACCGCGCTTGCTTGATCGTGTCGTTCCGCTTCCGATGGCGCTGAGCGACGATTTTCAATTTCGAAAAACGAAACTTTATCTTTTGACCGAGACCGCGCCCGGCCAGGAGAAGGCCTCCAACGACCAGACTGTTAAGGGCGCAGCGAAGGGAGGAAAACTTTCGAGCACCGCGCCGTCGAGCAAATCGACTACGGTTCAGGACGCGTCAATTCGCTTCGAAAGACAGTACCGGCTTTTTGGCGCGGTGACGAGCCTCGACCAACGCGAAAGGTTTGGGAATTACTTCGATTTTTTCTGGCGCTCCCGCCGTGCGGCGGATTTGACAATTCGGTTGGAGTATCGGCAGGAGAAATTGCATGAGCATATCCAGGCCCAGGAAATTTCCTATTCGAATGCGCGCGGCAGCTACAAGACGGAGTTCAAAGTGGTGGGGGACGATTACTTTGACGATGGCCGGGTGACAGCGTGGCGTTGTTTGTTGATCGAAAAGGGGAGGATTGTGGCCGAAACGCACTCCTACATGTGGGAGTAGCGGCGCAAAGCCTTGTTGAGAGGTGTCGGTAATTTGACAGTGTCGATGTCGATCTTGTATTCTTAGGTACTCAGTTGTGCAGTCATCGATTTTAGTGGGCGTGAACGGTCCGGCCGTTTGGGTGCGAGTGGAAGGCAAGGGCAACTTCCTGAACAGCGGGAGCCTGAAAGAATTCGCGCAAGAAATGGTCAATCGCGGCTATCGCGAATTTGTTTTTGATCTGGAACATTGCGCGATGATGGATTCTACCTTCATGGGAACAATGGCGGCGGTGGCGCTGCGGTTGAAGGAACTCGGGCAAGGCCATCTCCATGTCGTGCATTGTGGCGATCGCAGCCGCGAACTTCTTTCCGGGCTTGGATTGGACCAAATTTTCGAGATTCGTCCTAATGGTGCCGTCGCTCCAGAATGTGAACAGATGAAGGAGAGCGCACGCGACGGCACGGAACCTGAAAAGAAGGAGCACACTGAAACAATGCTGGAAGCGCATGAGGCACTGTGCGAGGCGGCCCCACAGAATCTTTCCCGGTTTAAGGACGTTCTCGATTACTTAAAACAGGACCTCCATCAAACGACGGCGGGGAAGTAAGCTGGCCACGATCTCATGCGGCCAACCATTCTTTTCTGGCTGCTGATCGCATGCCTGGCCGCGTGGGTCTATACGCTGATGCGACAGCGGCGAAGCATTCGGCGACTCGAGCGTTCGCAGGAAGAAATTCAAGTAGAAGAGACGCTCGTCTTCGATTTCCTTCACGGACTGGGCGAGGCTTTTAGCGAGACAATTAGACCAGCGGATCTGCATCGCTTGATTGTTGAAGGAGCGACGCGCGTCCTCGATGCCCAGGGCGGCGCACTTTATCTGACCGACCGAACCGGAAAAAAACTTGCGCCATCCTTCGTCTCCAAAGGTTGTCCGCCGCTGGTGGACGTTCCACCGCATATTTTGCAACAAGCCGCGGCCTCACCGCTCGCGTTGGAAAGTTTTCTTAGACTTCACAATATCGGAAGCGGTGAAGGATTGCTCGGACGCGTGTGGCAGGCGGCCATGCCGCTTTATACGAATGAATTTTCGGAAGCGCCAGAGTTGGCGAAACTGCGGGATAGTTCGTTAGGCGCGACTTCGGTGATGGTGGCGCCGCTTCTCTACGCGAAGCAAAACATGGGTGTGCTCGCACTGGCGAACAGCCGAATGGGCGCGCCGTTCTCGCAAAACGATTTCGTCGTTTTCAAATCGATCACCGAGCAATCGGCGTTCGCGCTCTACAACGCCATCATTTATTCCGAGGCGAACGAAAAGAAGCGGCTCGACCACGACCTGGAAATCGCGCGCGACATTCAGCGCATTCTGCTTCCAGCTGAAGCGCCCAACGTGAACGGATTTGAGATCAGCGGAATCAACGTGCCCGCGCGCCAGGTCAGCGGCGATTATTTTGATTATATCAGGGTCGACGACGAACGGCTCGGCGTCGCTATCGCGGATGTTTCCGGCAAAGGCGTGCCGGCTTCTCTCATCATGGCGATTTGTCGCAGCGTTCTGCGCAGTCAGGCGATAGGAAATCCCTCGCCGGCCGATGTCCTCCAAAAAGTAAATCGACAACTTTATCCCGACATCAAGGAGGACATGTTCATCAGCATGGCCTACCTGGTTCTCGATCATGCGCGGGACGGCGTTACTCTAGCGCGCGCCGGACACGACGCACCGCTCCTTTATAAACAAAAATCGCAGACTATTGCACCGTTGAAGACGCCGGGCATGGTCGTCGGCATTGACAGCGGAGATGTGTTCGACAGGTTAACAACGGACGTCGTTGTGGGGCTTGAGCGCGACGATTGTATCCTCCTTTACACGGATGGAATTACTGAGGCCCTCGATAACGAAGGGAACGAATTTGGATTGGAGCGAACGATTGCTTCGGTCCAATCCAGCGCAAAAGAGGGCGCGCAGGCGATGGTTACGCGGTTGATCGATGATTTGCGAAACTTCGTCGGGTCGACCCCGCAAAACGACGACATCACCATGATTGCGATTCGAAAAACATGAAAAAAGTCCCGGTAACCCAATCCGACGAGCTGAAAAAGCGCCAGGACACGGAACATAGATCGACGTCTTCCGCGTCGGACGGCGCACCGGCCGCGGACCAAGCCGACAGCGATGATCCGGTCGCCGGTTTGCAAGCGGACCTGGATCGGTTTCGGGATTTGGCCATGCGCAGTCGGGCCGACTTTGAAAATTATAAGAAACGGTCCGCTCGCGAAAAGGAAGAGGCGATTAAATATGCAAACACCAGCCTCTTGGAAAAACTGGTTTCAATCGTAGATCACTTCGAGCTGGGGTTGGAAGCGGCACGTGGCGAAGACGAAAAGTCGCCGATTTATTCCGGGATGAGCCTCGTGCTTAAGCAGTTCCAGGATTTTCTGGCTGAAAACGGATTGCAGCCGATCGATGCTGTTGGCCGGAAGTTCGATCCCAATCTGCACGAAGCGATCGCGCACGAGCCGAGCGACGAGGTTCCCGAGGGAATTGTGATTCGCCAAACCCGCCGCGGCTACCGGCTTAAGGATCGGTTGCTGCGGCCGTCCGCTGTTGTCGTCTCGAGCGGACCAAAGAAATGACGAGTCATGGGTGACGAGTAAATTTCGGCGCGCCGGCTGCTGACTCGTTGTCACTTGTCACTCGGCACTTTCTTAAAATGGCAACGAAGAAGCGCGATTACTACGAAGTTCTGGGAGTCGGCCGTAGTACGTCCGAAGAGGAGATCAAGCGCGCTTATCGCAAGCTCGCGGTAAAGTTTCATCCTGATAAAAATCCGGATGACCCCCACGCCGAAGAGAAATTCAAAGAGCTCGGTGAGGCCTACGACGTCCTGATGGATGCGGACAAGCGCGCCGCCTACGACCGTTTCGGTCACGCCGCGTTTGAGCAGGGCGGACGTTTTCGCGGCGGGTTTCACGATCCGTTCGACATTTTCCGTGAAGTTTTCGGCGGCGGCGCTGGAATTGGCGGAGGAATTTTCGAAACGTTTTTCGGTGGCATTGCCGGACACGCCGAAGATCGACAACGCGGCGCGGATTTGCGCTACGACATGCAAATCACCCTGGAAGAAGCGGCTTTCGGCGCAGAAAAGGAAATTGAAGTTCGAAAACAAGATATCTGCGACAAATGCGGAGGCACCGGAGCCGAGCCGGGATCACGCAGCATCACCTGTCCCGTTTGCGGCGGTCGTGGTCAGGTAATCAGCTCTCGCGGATTTTTCCAGGTTTCGCAAACTTGTCCGCGCTGTGGCGGCGTTGGTCACATTGTCGAAAAACCGTGTCGCGGATGCGGCGGCGAAGGGCGCCTGGAAAAACCGAGCCGGATAAAGTTGAAGGTTCCAGCCGGAATCGCCGATGGGTCGCGACTTCGTTCGTCGCGCAACGGCGAAGCCGGTATTCGCGGCGGTCCGCACGGCGATCTCTATGTTGTCGTCCACGTCCAGGAGCACAAAATTTTTCAGCGCGAGGAAGACAACTTGTATTGTGAGGTGCCGATTCCGTTTTCGGTCGCGACGCTCGGCGGCGAAGTACCCGTGCCGACGTTGGAAGGCAAAGCGAATTTGAAAGTTCCAGCCGGCACGCAAAGCGGTCAGATGTTTAAGCTTTACGGCAAGGGCATAATTCAGGTCAACGGTCGCGAGCGCGGCGATTTGCTTGTGCGAGTAATGGTGGAGGTGCCGACGCATCTCAACGCCGAGCAGCGCGCAAAACTGCAGGAGTTCGCCGAATTGTGCGGGGAAGAGAACACGCCCCTTGGAAAAAGCTTCTTCGAACGCGCTAAAGAATTTTTTCGCTAACTCCCGTCATTCCGCTGTGCACCGTTTTTACATCGCGCCCGACCAGTGGAATTCGGATCGGCTTGTTCTGCACGGAGCCGAGGCGCATCACGCTCGTGATGTTTTGCGGATGAAGCGCGGAGATCGCGCCGTTCTCTTTAACGGCTGCGGACGCGAGATCACAGCGGAGATTGTCGATCTTGGATGCCGCCGGGCGGACGAATCGGGGCGAACCGACGACGAACTGCATCTTCGGAAATTGCACGAAACGGAAACGCCGCCATTGCGCTGTCACATCACGCTTGGGCAGGCGATTCCGAAAGGAAAAAATATGGACCTGATCGTGCAAAAGGCGGTCGAGATCGGCGCGGCGGAAATCGCGCCTCTGATTTCCGAACGGACGATTGTCGATCTTGACGCAAGAGAAGCAGAACAAAAGAAAGCGAAGTGGCAGCAAATCGCGATCGAGGCGGCCAAGCAATGCGGACAAAATTGGCTGCCGCCGGTGCACGCGCCGCGGAAATTGAAGGACTTCTTTTCACACGCCGGCAGTTTCGATCTTCGTTTAATCGGCTCGCTCCAACCTGACGCTATTCACCTGAAAAAAATTCTCGGCGATTATGTCGACCAATATCGAGATCGGCCGAAACATGTTTTGATGTTAGTGGGGCCGGAAGGCGATTTCACGCCGGCCGAGGTTGCGCTTGCGAAAACGCATGGCTGCCTCCCGATCACGCTCGGTCCAATTATTTTGCGCGTGGAAACAGCAGCGATCTACTGCCTGAGCATCTTGTCGTACGAACTGATGTAACGGTTATTTTTTAACGCCGCGGGTACCTTCCAGTTCCAGAGTCACTTTCGAATTGAGCCGGTAACTGGTGATCCTTCCGTTCTCGACCGCAGCGGTCATCTCCTTGACGTAGAGGGAACGAATGTTGCGGAGAGTCCTGCTTGCTTCTCTGATTGAGCTCTGTGCGGCATCCTCCCAACTTTTTGGCGATTCCGAGAGCAATTCGATGACTTTAATGACTTTTGCCATGATGTGATTCCTCCGTAGTTCTGTTTGAAGATCGCATCCCGCGGAGCGAGCGGTTCTATCGGTCGCGGTCGCTAGTAGATGTAGGGCTGAGATAATTCGAACGCATTTTGAATCAGCTCGAAATGCGGATCGCCGTCATCGGGCAACAAAACTTCCACGACGTCGAAACGAAAAACGATATCGGGATTGTCCAACAAACGCAGCCAGGCAAGACCTCCTTTGGAAACGCGCAGCTGCTTTTGTCGGTCTACTGCCTCGATCGGCCGACCAAAATCTTCGTCACTGCGCGTTTTCACTTCGACGAAAACGAGCGTGTCGTCGTCGCGGCAGACGATGTCGATCTCGCCTCCGCCGCAGGCGCGAAAATTGCGGTAAAGAATTTTGTAGCCGTGACTCCGCAGGAATCGGCGAGCCAATTTCTCCCCGCGCGCGCCGCGACGGAGATGTTCAGGCAATTTCTGCGAGCGCGAGAAGCGGCTGCGCCACCGGCTCGAAAGAGCGGCGATGGATCGGACAGGGTCCAAATTCATGAAGTCGGGTGAGGTGCAATTCGGTGCTGTAGCCCTTGTGTTGGCCGAAGCAATACTCGGGAAATTGCGCGCAAAAGTCACGCATCATCCGATCGCGCGTGACCTTGGCGATCACGCTCGCGGCCGCAATACTGAAACTATAGCAATCGCCATCGATGATGGCGGTCTGGGGAAAAGGAAAAGGAAAAACTGGAAGACCGTCGATTAGCACGTGCTCGGGCGGGACCGCTAGCGCGCCGAGAGCGATGCGCATCGCTTGATGAGTCGCTCGCAAAATATTGATGCGATCGATCTCGATGTGATCGACGATCCCAACGGCCCAAGTGATCTCGGTGTTCGAAACCAGCTCGTCGTAAATTGTCTCGCGCACTTCCGGAGCGAGCTGTTTGGAATCGTTCAGTTTCCGGTGGCGAAATTTTTCCGGTAAAACCACGGCCGCCGCCACAACCGGTCCGGCGAGCGCGCCGCGGCCGGCCTCGTCAATACCGGCAATTCGAATGACGCCGATGGCGCGCAGGCTTTTTTCGTAACGAAATCCGCAACGCCGATACATCGGCAGAAGTTATCCGCAGTTTGCGCAGATTTTCACAGGTTTTTTTGGGAGCAGAAATTCGCCGTCTGAGAATCTGCGAAATCTGTGGATGAAAAGTCCGGGTTTACTCGCGAACGGTCGTCGCTTCCTGGCCTTTGCGCCGACGGAGATAATTCAGTTTGGCCCGTCGCGCGCTGCCTTCCGTTTCGATCTCAATCTTTGCGATGCGCGGCGAATTGAGCGGGAAAACGCGCTCGACGCCTTCGCCGTAGGAAATGCGTCGCACGGTGAAGGTTTCATTTAAGCCACGGCCTTTGCGCCCGATCACGATGCCGACGAAAATTTGGATCCGCTCCTTGTCTCCCTCAACCACTCGAGTGTGCACGCGAACGCTGTCGCCAACTTTGAAACTGTTGGCGTCGCTCTTCTGCTGCTCTTTTTCGATGAGATCGAGAATACGGTTCATAATTACGCCGCCGCCCGGCTGGTGGGCGGACACTTTCAATCGGCCGGGCTAGAAATGCAAATGGGAAAGATGTCGATTTTGCGCTCGTGCTGTTCCTCGTGATCATATCGCCAATTCGGGTATGAGCACGATTACGAGCATGAGCAGGAGGATTTGGCAGAAATTATCTGTGAAAATCTGCGGAATCTGTGGCTAATTTCGGGTTTCTTTCGCGCCCGTAGCTCAACTGGATAGAGCGTTGGCCTCCGGAGCCAAAGGTTGTGGGTTCGACCCCCGCCGGGCGCAGAGCTTCGCCGAGCCGCAGAATGATGAGCGGCTTTAGCTGGCGCACGACGGCGACGCTGAACCGTTGAGCATGGACATGCCGAAATGACTCAAATATTCAGCGAGTCTACAGCGGGCTAAGTTAGACGTTGCTAAAACCTGACGAATGCGGCAGTCGTTGATTAAGTGCCTGAAGCTCGGCAATTGTCTGCCGCAGCTCCGCGGTCCGCTCGCGCACAGCTTCTTCTAACGCAGAGCGCTGATTCTCAAGCAGCACGTGAAGGCGGCGAACTTCGAGAAGGTTTCGAATGCGCAAGAGCGCTTCCGTTTGGCTAACTGGCTTCACTAAAAAGTCCGTCGCTCCAGCCTCCAGCGCGCGAGATTTGGCCTCCTCGCTTACGTCAGCGGTCAATACTACGATTGGCAGGAAACTTTCAGACGCATCTGAACGGAGGGCTTCCAGTAAAGCAAATCCGTCCATCTCCGGCATGATCAGATCGAGCAAAATCAGGTCGGGATCAAAGGCAGCGCAGGTTTCGAGCACTTCGCGCGAATCAGTAACTCCCATCACGCGGCTGTAACCGTGTCTTTGCAGAAGTTGTTCCAATAGTGTGACAGTTATCCGGTCGTCATCGACGACGAGGATCTTCATTCGGTGAAGCAACGGCTCTGAAATCATAGCGCGCCTCTTAATGCCAGCACGTCTTATTCCGGCGATATGCCGAAGTGGCCCAAATTTTAATTCCTTATGCGAGAGCTTCGATCCGGTTAAGCAAGTCTTTCTTGCTCGTCATTCCGGTGACTTGATCGCGCAGCTGGCCGTTTTTGAAAAATAGCAGCGAAGGAATGGCGCGGATGTTGTACTTGAACGAAAGGCTTTGGTTATGGTCCACGTTTACTTTCGCGACCTTTACCGCGTCAGCTTTCTCGCGGGCGATTTCATCGAGCAGCGGGGCGATCAACTTGCACGGCCCGCACCATTCGGCCCAGAAGTCCACTAACACCGGTTTGTCGGTGTTGATTTCGCGGTCAAAGTTTGATTCGTCCAGATTGATTGTCCCTGAGTTTTCCATGGCTTTAGGAAAGATAATTCCAAATCTGGAGAATCAAAATCGCGGTTGAAACCGCGAGCAACGGCCAGCAGAGCCGCATCGGTATTTGATCGATTCCCAATTGCGGCCTCGGTGTCAGGGTGACTGCGGTCGAAGGCGTCTCGATCATCGGCAAGTCGATCAATGGCTGCGTCTTTTTCATCTGCACAGCTGGCTTCGCTGGCGGGTCTGGCAGAATCGAGATGCGCGCCGTCTCTTTTTTCGGAGCAGGTGTTGTCCTCGGTGCGGGCATGGCAGCAGCGGCTCCTCGTGTCGGCGAAGGCGAATCCGCAGGCGCGGGCGGAGGGTTGGTCGGCGGCCGGGTGGGCAAATGAATTCGCACCGTGTCCTGTGATTCAGCCGGTGCGGGCAGCGGCGAGCTTGGCTGCGGCGAAACGGCGATGCGCACCGTCTCCTTTTTCGGTTCGTTTGAATCGGCCATGCGGGGTCAGACGTTGAAATAAGAGCTTGCCCGATACCGTAGATTTTGTCACTCCCGAAGTTCACCCGCGTCGAACAAAATCTGTGCTTTTGAGGTCGATTTACGCGAGCAGATCGTAACCCCGCGCTCCGGTGATTTGCCTGGTCACGAATTCTCCAACTGGCGCCGGTTTCGTCAAAATAACGCGGGTATCCACGTCCGGTGCGTCCGCTTCGGTTCTGGCAAACAGCGGCTGATCGATCAGCAATTTCATTTCGCCCCCGATCTTTTCCCGCGCCATCTCGTGTGCGATCTTTTGTTGGATCGACATCGCCGCGCGGTAACGCGCATTTTTGATTTTCGCGGGAACCTGCCCAGGCATCTTCGCGGCGCGCGAGCCATCTTCGCGCGAATATTTGAAAATCCCCAGGCGTTCAAATCGGACCCGACCGATAAATTCGAGCAATGACTCGAACTCTTCGTCAGTCTCGCCGGGAAAACCAACGATGAACGTTGTTCGCAGGGCTAAACCGGGAATTCCGGCGCGCAATCGGTCGATCAAATTCTCAATGTGCTCTCGCGAAGTTTCCCGGCGCATCCGCTGCAACATCGATTCATGGATGTGCTGAAGTGGGACGTCGATGTAACGAGCGACTTTGCTGCACTCGGCGATCGTTTCGATCAACTCGTCGCTCCAATGCGCGGGGTGCGTATAAAGCAATCGCAGCCAGAATTCACCGTCGATTTCCTCGATCTCGCGCAAGAGAGCAACCAGCGTTGGGCCGCGCGCGGAATCGACCGGTTGGCGCGGTCCCGCTTTTTCGCTCCACAAATCCATTCCATAGTAAGTCGTGTCCTGACTGATCAAATTGATCTCACGCACGCCTTCCGCGACGAGGCCGCGAATTTCCGTGAGCACAGACTCCATTGTCCGGCTGCGATGTTTGCCTCGCATTTGGGGAATGACGCAAAAACTGCAGGGATGATTGCAACCCTCGGCGATTTTTACGTAGGCGGAATGCGCCGGTGTCAGGCGAAATCGCGGTGTATCGTAATCGGGAATGTAAGTTGGTCGCGTGTCCGCGAACGCAAGATCGACATCGTCATTCGCGATAACTCGCTCGACAATCGCGCCAAGCTCTTTCACTTCATCGAGGCCGATGAATGCATCGATTTCAGGCATTTCTTCGCGCAACTCGAGCGCGAAGCGTTGCGACATGCAGCCGCTCACAATCAATTTCTGGCTGGGACGTCTATTTAAGCCGCGCGCCTGATGCGCAGTCAGGATCGCGTCGATTGATTCTTCCTTTGCCGAGTCGATGAATGCGCAGGTGTTGACTACGAGCACGTCGGCCTCGTCAGCCGACGAGGTGATTTCCATGCCGTGCGCCAAAACGCTTCCGAGCATGATCTCTGCGTCTACCAAATTTTTGGCGCAACCGAGACTGATCATGCCGACTTTTGGTTTAGCCGGAAAACCCCTCACCTTCATCCTCTCCCCTGATGAAGGGGACACGGCAGGGTGAGTAATCATTCTTTTTTGTTTCACTGCGCTATTCATTTTGCGGGCGCCGGCGTTGCCGTGCGCGTGCTTGCGATCCTTGGACTCACTACTCGACAGTGACGTCGCCGTCGTCGCCGGAGACGGGCTTGCCATTTTTCTTGATTTGAATTGCGTCGCGATCCAAAACGCGGACTACGATTTTTTGTCCGCGGAATTCAACGGTTCCGTCCGAAGGTGAAATCCACCGTTCGAATGCAGGTTGAAGCGATTCATTGTCCACTACGACTTTGATGTAAGTCTTTTTCAGCGGCTTAATCGCGATGTGGTTTGGTCCTTCGGCTTCCGCAGATTTCTGTGCCGTCTGAGTTGTCTGAGCCGTCTCGCTTGCGCCTGCCTTTGCAAGATCTTCAGGCTGCACGGGCTCCGCTCGCCGAACCTGGGGTTCTTTCGGCGCAACACTCGCCTTTGCTGCCGCGTTCGCATTCGCGAATGCAGGCACAAACGCTTCCGGTAGCGCAATCGATGGCGCTACAGTGGCAACTGGCGGCGCAGCTTTCTTCGGTTGTGCTTCGGCCACCGCGGCCGGAGGCGGGGAAGGCGGGCGCGATGGAGCCGGAGCGACAGGTGCGACCGACGCTTGCGTAGGTGCAGCCTGCGGCGCTGGCGATTGCGCGGTGGCCGGTTGCGGAACACCGACCATTTGGTGCGGAGCAATTCGCTGAATGTTCATGATCAATCGCATGAGAATGAACCCGACAACGATCACGCCGACTGCGATGAAGATTGGAAATGGCGAACGGCGATCTCCACTCGTTCGTTGGCGGCGAACAACCCGCGCGCGCGTCGTGTGAACGCGCCGTCGTTTCGGGGCCGGCTGGTCCTGCAGGTACGAATAACCATCCACTGTTACTTCCCGCGACGTTTCGAACACATCGAGATACGGCGTAACATCGACATCGAGAAATTTTCCGTAGATCAACAGGAAGCCTTTGGCGTAAGCCAGGCTGGGAAATTGGGAAAAATCGTCAGCTTCGATCTCAGCCAGACGTGACGGACGGATTTTTGTCAGGCGCGCGGCTTCATCGAGCGTGAGGCCACGGGCCAGTCGCGCATCTTGAAATTTCTTGCCCAGACCTTCAATTGTCATGACGGATTCGACGGCTAAACGGCGGCATCGAGATCGACCAGGATCTCGCGGGGTTTGGCGCCTTCGCCGGGCCCCAAAATACCGCGCTGCTCCAGAATATCAACGATGCGCGCGGCGCGGGTGTAGCCTAAGCGCAGCCGCCGCTGCAGCAGCGAAGTGGAAGCCCGTTTTTCCTGGCGAATGATCTCCAAACATTTCTCAACTAGCTCTTCGTCTTCGTCCGTCACTTCTTCGGTCGAACTGGCTGCAGCTTCGAGTTTCTCATGCATCGCCGGATCGAATGCCGGTCGGCCTTGCGCCGAAACAAACTCAACCAGACGCCGAATCTCTTCATCAGTCACCAAAACACCCTGGGCGCGGATCAATCGTGACGCGCTCGGCGGGAGATAAAGCATGTCGCCCTGGCCTAACAAGCGATCGGCGCCGTTTTCATCCAAAATCACGCGACTGTCGATCTTGCTCGCTACTTGAAACGCGATCCGGCTCGGAATGTTCGCTTTGATCACACCGGTGATCACGTCCGCGCGCGGCGTTTGCGTCGCGACAATCAGGTGGATTCCGGCTGCGCGCGCCATTTGGGTGATCCGCGCAATGGCACTCTCCACATCCGCGGGCGCGGTTTGCATCAAATCCGCCAGCTCATCGATGACAACTACGACGTAGGGAATCTTCTCCGGAATCGGAATCTCATGTTCGCGCGGCACTTTAATTTCGCCGGAGATTTCCGAGTCCGCAGCATTTGTCGTAAGATCGACATCCGACTTTTTCTTCGGCCGCGCGTTGAAGCTAATGATGTTGCGCACGCCGACACGTGCAAAAATCTTGTAGCGCCGCTCCATCTCATCGATCAGCCAGCGCAGCGCGAGCAGCACTTTTTTCGGATCGGTCACCACCGGGAAAGCGAGATGCGGCAGCGCGTTGTAATGCTGGAGCTCGACCACTTTGGGGTCGATCATGATGAAGCGCAGCTCTTCCGGGGTGAAGCGGAAAAGCATGCTGGCGATGAGCGCATTGATGCAGACGCTTTTGCCAGCACCAGTCGTGCCCGCGACGAGCAAATGCGGCATTTGCGCGAGGTCGGTGATGATGGCTTTACCGTAAACGTCTTTGCCGAGCGCGAGCGGAATGCGCGCGCGTGTTTTCGCTTCTTCCCAGTCCGTCGCTTCCAGCAATTCGCGTAATGTCACAGTGACTTTGCGCGTGTTGGCCAGCTCGATGCCGACTGTGTCTTTTCCGGGGATCGGCGCGAGAATATTGATCCGCTCTGCGCGCGTGGCCCGCGCCAGATCGCGCTCGAGACTCACGATCTTGTCCACCCGCAC